>ODAJ012176250.1_pt1 | contig 60594 bp, 57 predicted proteins | sample 1539241 | NCBI WGS metagenome assembly ODAJ01 (sample SAMN02144231, study PRJEB22623) | gut metagenome | biome: sheep rumen | host: Ovis aries | place: New Zealand | reverse complement strand
GGCGCGCGGCGTGCAGGATCTCGTCCCGCCCGCCGTAGTTGATGCAGATGTTGGCCTGAAAGCCTTCATAGTGCGAGGATATCTCCTCGGTCTTCGCAACCAGGGCGCGCTGCTCCTCACTGAGCGCGCTGATATCGCCCAGCACCTTCATGCGGATATGGTCGCGCTCCATGGTGTCCACCGCCTCCTGCAGATAGCGGTTGAGCAGAGCCAAAATGGTCCTGACCTCTGCGGGGGGACGCTTCCAGTTCTCTGTGGAAAAAGCATAGACCGTGAGATAGTCTACACCGATGTCTTTGCAATAAGTGGCAATTTTGCGGAAGGTTTCCGCGCCGACGGCGTGCCCCGCCGTGCGCGGAAGGCCGCGCTTCCTGGCCCAGCGCCCGTTTCCGTCCAGAATAATGGCAATATGCCGGGGGATGCCCTCCCCCGGCGTATTGGTCTTGTTGTTCGTGTTTGCCATCAGATCTCCGTGAGTTCCTTCTCTTTGCGCTCGGCGATCTTGTCGATCTCCTTGATGAAGTCGTCCGTCAGCTTCTGGATGTCCTTCTCGGCGATCTTGTAATCGTCCTCGGTGATCTCGGACTTCTTCTGCTGCTTCTTGAACTTCTCGACCGCGTCGCGGCGGATGTTGCGGATGGCAACCTTGGCCTCCTCGGCATACTTCTTGGTCTGCTTGACCAGATCGCGGCGGCGCTCCTCGGTGAGCGGCGGAAAGACAAGGCGAATGCTGCGGCCGTCATTCTGCGGGTTGATACCCAGGTCGGAGGCGAGGATGGCCTTTTCAATAGTCTTGAGCAGGGAGCCGTCCCAGGGCTGGATCAGCAGAGAACGGGGATCCGGCGTGGAAATGGACGCGACCTGCTGGATCGGGGTGGGGACCCCATAGTAATCCACCTGGATCTGATCGAGCACGGAGGCATTGGCGCGGCCGGCGCGGATCGTCGCCAGGGTAGCGGTCAGGTTTTCGCAGGTCTTTTTCATTTTGCTTTCAAATTCGCTGTAATCAGACATGTTGTACCCTCCTCAATTGATATATCGTAAAGCTTTATTGCTTGACAGTCGTACCGATCTTCTCACCGCAGACGACCCGGCGGATGTTATCGGGATCAGCCAGAGCGAAAACGATCACAGGGATATTGTTGTCCATAGCCATGCTGGTGGCGGTAGAGTCCATGACGGCGAGACGGCGGGCAAGCACCTCGTCATAGCTGATCTCGTCGAACTTCACTGCCTCGGGATTGCGGCGCGGATCATCGGAATACACGCCGTCGATGTTCTTGGCCAGCAGGATAGCGTCCGCGTGGATCTCTGCCGCGCGCAGCGTAGCCGCGGTGTCGGTGGAGAAAAACGGAGAACCCGTGCCGCAGGCGAAGAGCACGATTTTGCCCTGCTCCAGATACTCGATGGCCCTGCGGGTGTCATAGCGTTCGCCCACGCCCTGGATGTCCACGGCGGTCATCACGCGCGCGTCCGCGCCGTGCTGCTTGAACACATCGCCAACTGCGAGGCAGTTCATTGCCGTGGCGAGCATACCCATGCGGTCCGCGCTCACGCGCTCGACCTTTCCTGCGCCGTCCTTGACGCCGCGCCAGAAGTTGCCGCCGCCGATCACGATACCGATCTGGACGCCGGACGCAGCGACCGCCTTGACGCTCTCGCAGACGCTGGAGACAAAATCAAAGTCAAAACCGCTGTGTTTCTCGCCAGCAAGCGCCTCGCCGCTGATTTTGATCAAAACGCGCTTGTAAATTGCTCCCATTCTATTTCCTCCACAGGTATAGCGACAATTCGCTGTATTCAACCTGAATGATTCTACCACAGCTTCAGGATTTTGACAATGCCAGATTGACAAAATCTCACGCCCGCCCGGTGGTATCATAAGCACATGGAGATCATCTACGTCGACTCTCTGTTCTTCCTCAACCTCGCGGCGGACTATCTGCTTCTGCTCGCCGCTGCGGCGATCGCAGGCCTGCGCTTTCGGCGCGGAGCTTATCTGCTTGCGGCGCTGCTCGGGGCAGTCTACTCCGTGGCAGTTTATCTTCCCGGCTGCCGCTTTCTCGCCGCTGAGCACTGGCGGATCGGTGCAGGGCTGGGAATGGGGCTTATCGCCTTCGGCGTGGAGCGCAAGCCCTGGCGCTGTATGCTGAGCTGGCTGGCAGTCTCGGCTGCCTTCGGCGGCGCGCTCTGGGCGCTCGGCGGAGAACACATGAGCCTGCGGACGCTGATGCTCTGCTTTGGCCTCTGCTACGGTGCGATGCGCCTGTACTTCTCCGGGAAAGGGCGGAGGATCGACAGGCAGCGAAAGGAGGTCAGGCTGCGTTTTCTTGGGCGTGAGGCAGTGTTTCCCGCTATGGTGGACAGCGGAAACGAGCTGCACGACCCTGTCACGGGCGCGCGCGTACTCGTCGCCTGTCCGCACGCGCTGCGTCCGATCCTGAGGGAGTATACGCAGCTCTTCGAAACAGGCGACGCGCCTGAGCTCCTGACGCGCTGCGCCGCTATTCCCATGCTGCGCGGGAAGCTGCGCCTGCTCCCCTTCTCCGCAGTCGGCGGCGGCGGACTGCTGCCGGTCTTCCGGCCGGATGCACTCCTGCTCGACGGGGAAAGAATTGAGGGTGTGTTGATCGGAGTTTCGCCGCAAGCCGCAGGCGACGGCTATGAGGGCATCGTGGGAGTGGATATGGGAAAGGAGAATTAAATGTTATGTAAACCTCAAATCGTTTTCTTCCAGGCGCAGCTGCTGCGCATCCTGGGCTGTGAATCCTCCTCGCTTTTTTACATCGGCGGAAGCGATCCCCTGCCGCCTCCGCTGAAAAAGGAGCAGGAGGACGAGGCCATCGCTGCGCTGGAGCGGGGAGAAGAGGCTGCAAGACAGCTGCTCATTGAGCACAATCTCCGCTTGGTCGTCTTCCTTGCGCGGCGTTTCGAGAACACCGGCGTGAATCTCGAGGATCTGATCTCCATCGGCACGATCGGGCTCATCAAGGCGGTGAACACCTTCCAGTCCGGCAAGAACATCAAGCTGGCGACTTATGCCTCACGCTGTATTGAGAACGAGATCCTCATGCACCTGCGCAAGGTAAGCGGGCAGAAGGCGGAGCTGAGTTTCGACGAACCGCTCAACACCGACTGGGACGGAAACGAGCTGCTGCTCTCCGACATCCTCGGTACGGACGATGACGAGGTCTCGCGTCCGCTGGAGGACGACGCCGACCGGCAGATGCTTATGGAGGCGATCCGAAAGCTTGACGAGCGGGAACAGACCATTATTCTATTGCGCTTCGGCCTGCCGAACGGGCGCGAATACACGCAAAAGGAGGTTGCCGACCGTATGGGTATCTCCCAGAGCTATATCAGCCGTCTGGAAAAACGGATCATCGAGCGTCTGCGGCGGGAGATGCTGAGGCAAATGCAGGCGTAATAGCAGGAAAAGCCTTGCAAAACAGGGCTTAAGGCTGAGGGCTATTGTATTCGATGCGGGTCTTGCCTTCTCTGGCTAGCCCGCTGCTCTATGCTCTCACGATGCAACAGGTTATTTGACAGTCTCAAGGAAAAAACGAGCGGGAAACCGCTCGTTTTTTCCTTGACAACAAACCGGAAAATCAAGTATGCTGAACATGCCATTCTATAAGAAGAAGGAGGAAGCGTCCATGGACGGTGGAAGTAGTACCGGCACATCCGCAGGCCGAAGTACAACGGCGGACCCCGTGCCCTTGCGGGCGCTTCCGTCAAATAACTGAATAGCGGAACTTTGGTCTGCTGTACCGGCCTTCCGAACCTGAGACAAAATCAATCAGAAGGAGGAAAGACCAATGGCAGAACGCAACGCGACCCTGGGAAGCACCATTCAGGCGCTTCTGGAGGAGAAGAAGTATTCCACGATCAAGGACGTGCTGATCACCATGGAGCCTGCCGACGTGGCGGGGATCCTGGAGGAGATCGGCGACGCCCGCATTTCCAAAATCTTCCGTCTGCTGCCCAAGGAGCAGGCGGCGGAGACCTTTGCCGAGTTGGAGCCGGAGCTGCAGGAGCTGCTGATTCGCGGCTTTTCCGACGCGGAGCTGCACGACATCATCGAGGAGCTCTACGTGGACGACGCCGTGGACCTGGTGGAGGAGATGCCCGCCAATGTGGTCAAGCGCATCCTTTCCCAGGCAAACCCCGACACCCGCAAGGAGATCAACGATCTGCTGCGCTATCCGGAGAACTCCGCCGGCTCCATCATGACCACGGAGTATGTGTCCCTGCGGCCTGCCATGACCGTGCGGGACGCCATCAACCGCATCCGCTCCACTGGAGTGGACAAGGAGACCATCTACACCTGCTACGTCACCGAGAACCGGAAGCTGCTGGGCCAGGTCAGCGTGAAGGACATGATCCTCTGCGAGGATGAGAGCACGCCCGTCTCCCGGATCATGGACGAAAACGTCATTTCCGTCAGCACCCTGACCGACCAGGAGGAAGTGGCGCAGATGCTGTCCAAATACAACTTCCTGGCTCTGCCGGTCATCGACACCGACGGTCACATGGTAGGTATCGTCACCTTCGACGACGCCATGGACGTTATGGTGGAGGAGACCACCGAGGATATCGAGAAGATGGCCGCCATTCTCCCCTCGGACAAGACCTATCTGCGCTCCAACGCCTGGGATCTGTTCCGGCACCGGATTCCCTGGCTTGCGCTGCTGATGGTTTCCGCAACCTTCACGGGCATGATCATCACCGGCTTCGAGGACGCGCTTGCAGCCGTGGTGGTGCTCACCGCCTTCATCCCCATGCTGATGGATACCGGCGGCAACTCCGGCTCCCAGGCCTCCGTCTCCATCATCCGCGCCCTGTCCCTGGGCGAGCTGGAATTTGCCGACCTGCCCAAGGTGGTCTGGAAGGAAATCCAGACGGCGGTGCTCTGCGGCTGCGCCCTTGCGCTGCTGTGCTTCGGCAAGATCATGCTGGTGGACAAGCTCATCATGGGCGCGGACATCAACCTTATCACTGCGGCGGTGGTCTGCTGCACCATGGCCGTCACGGTCCTGATCGCCAAAGTTGTGGGCTGCACCCTGCCCATGGGCGCCCAGAAGCTTGGCCTGGACCCGGCGGTGATGGCAAGTCCCTTTATCACCACCATCGTGGACGCCCTGTCCCTGCTGGTGTACTTCGGCATCGCCAAGGCACTGCTGTTCTGAGTTTTGCGTTTACAGTTTTGAGTTTTGAGAAATGAGCATAATACAAGAGGAATATTCGTACGATCCGGTACGAGTATTCCTCTTCAGTCTGTCAAAACGGGAAGCAATATGCTTCCCGTTTCCTTTTCGTTTCTTCTTGCGTATTGAATGGCTTCACGCTACCAGGTTTTTGACCCACGTGCGCTTCTTGACGAGCACGTAGCCGATGATGCACTTGATAAGGTTGAGCAGTTCCACACAGAGATACATCGTCACGGCGGGCATGGCCGTGCCGCGGCTGAGGAAAAAGGCCAGCGGAATGCTGAACACCCAGGTAAAAAGTGAGTCAAAGGCAAAGGTGATGAGCGTCTTGCCGCCGCAGCGGATGGTGAAGTAGCAGCTGTTGGCAAAGGAGTGCAGCGGCATCAGCGCGGCGGAGACCACGAGCAGCGCAGAGGCAAGCGACTTGACCGTATCGGTCGTGTTGTACACGCGCGGGATCAGCGGCCCGGCCAGAGCAAGCAGCACGCCCACAACAACGCTGAGCACAAGGGAAAAGACGATGAGCTTGCGGTCCTCGTCCACGGCGCGTTCAAGGTCTCCCGAGCCGAGGATCTGCCCGACAAGAATGCCGATGGCATTGCCCATAGCGATGATCGCACAGAAGAAGAGGTTGGAGATGGACGTAGAGATATTGAAGGCCGAGACCACCTCAAGGCCGCGCAGCGAATAGCACTGGTTGAGAACGGTCATGCCGCCCGACCAGAGGATCTCGTTGAGCAGAAGCGGCGCGCCGAGGATCAGCACCTGCCGGAGCAGTTCGCCGGGGATGTGAAAGCTCCGGTAGAGGCCCTTGAGATAAGGGCAGCGCGCCGGATGGCGATGCGACCATATTACGACGATCGAAAGCTCCACAAAGCGCGAGAGCACGGTGGCGGCTGCGGCTCCGACGACGCCGAGGGCCGGCGCGCCGAACTTGCCGAAGATGAGGATATAGTTGAAGACGAGGTTCACCAGCACGGCGGCGATGCCCGCCTTCATGGGCAGCAGCGTCTCCTGCGTCTCGCGCAGAGTGCTGGCGTAGACCTGCGTCAGCGCGAAGGGCAGCAGCTGCCAGAGCATGACCGCAAGATACTGCTTGCCGTAGCCGAGCGTGGCCGCAAGGTCAAGATTCTCCTTCCCCTCATGGAGGAAGAGAGAAATGAACACATCTCCAAAGGAGAGCAGCACTCCCGCGGCGATCACGACAGCGAGCAGCGCGAAGCCCAGCTTGATGCGCATCGTGTGGCGCAGACCCTTCTCGTCGCCCTTGCCGTAAAACTGGGCGGTGAAGATACCCGCTCCGGCGAGGCCGCCGAAAATGCAGAGGTTGAAGATAAACAGGAGCTGATTGACGATGGCGACGCCGGACATGGGCTCTGTACCCACCTGGCCGACCATGACGTTGTCCAGCAGATTCACGAAGTTCGTGATCAGGTTTTGCAGCAGGATGGGGAGCATTACGCCGAACAGACGGCGATAAAAGGATTTGTCCCCGAAATAGCGCTTGAAATTCATCGAAGGATCCTCATAGGTATTGATTTGCAGCGGCGCTTATTCTACTTGATGAACATGAAATAAGCAAGCGATTTTACGAAATCGCTTGCTTTTTCGTCATTTATCAGACCTCGACCTTCACGCGCCGCACGAGGATGGCGGCGGCGACGCCGATCACGACGCCGGCGAGCGTACCGCTCAGGATAAGGAAAGGCAGATAAAAGCGCACGACGTCAGTCTCCAGCAGGATGCAGGCCATGGCGATCTGGCCGATATTATGGAGCACGCCGCCGGTGACAGAGACGGCAACCTCGGAGAAGCGTCCGGTCTTTTTGAGGAGGATCATGCCCAGCAGGCTCAGCACCGCTCCGGCAAAGCTGTAAAAAAAGCTCGCCAGATGGCCGAACAGCAGACTTACCAGCACGACGCGCAGCAGCGACACGCCCGCGGCCTCCTTCCAGCCGAGCTTATAGAGCGCGAAAACCACGGCGATATTGGCAAGTCCCATCTTGATGCCCGGGATCGCCACAAAGGCGGGAATCATGCTCTCAAGATAAGAGAGGATCATCGCTACCGCGATCGTGAGCGCCAGGACGGTCAGTTTCTTTGTCTTCATCCGCTCACCCCACGATAATATCCACGCCGCTGTCCTCTCCGCCCTCAATTGTGACGGTGAGGCGGTTTGGCAGGCAGGTGATGACCTGACCGGTGTAGCGCACCCGACCCTGCTGCACGCAGAGCTTGTCCGGGCAGTCAGCATCGGAAAGCCATGCCTGTCCATCCTCGATCACGAGGATGTTGCTGCCGCCATTGAGCGGATAGGTCCCGTTTTCGCTGAGAGAATAGCGGCCTGTCACTTCTCCGTCGACACGCACGACAGCCCAGCCGCCGCTCTCACGCCCTGCGGCAAGCCCCAGGTACAGTGCAAGCGCCGCGAGCAGGAAGAACAGTATCAAGCTCGCGTCAAACAAGAGCTTTTTCCTGTCCGCCATGGCCTATCCCCTCTCTGTTTATTCTCCGGGGTATTCTATCACGATTTCTTCGCTTTGTAAATCACTGTCCGCATCCTCATAGAGCTCCGGGTGTGAGCTCTCGCAGAAGTAAGTAAAGCCGAGGCGCTTGTCACAGTAGGTGGCATGCACAGTGCCGAGCTTGCGGTTCGATTGAAAGACGACATTCGGCTGGAGCATACGCTCACCCTGCAGCAGACGCATTGCGATCTGGACTGCGCGGCGCCCCGGCAGCAGTTCCTCAAATTCCTTCGTACAAACGTCCTCATACTGTCCTTCCTGATAGACGACCTCCTCCATCGTGTCCGGAAACTCGGGGGAGGCCATGCGGTTGAGCACCACCTCGCCCACACACATCAGCAGCTCGTCCGGAAGCCAATCGCTCCCCGCCTCTGTCTCGATCACACGGGCGAGAAGGAAGAGCTCTTCGAAATCCATCGGCTCGCCCTCCCGTTCTCCCTCAAGGAGGGCGAGATTCCAGCCCTCCGCGGCAGCCTCACCGGCCTCGTGGTCGCCGAGCACGGCGGCGTCGCGCATCATCCGCCCCCAGTTCGTCGGAGGTTCCTCGGCAAAGGCGCTTGCGCCCATGACGAGGACCATCGCCAATACCAAGAGCACCATCAGGCTTTTTTTCACAGCGAACCGCCTCCCTTCGCGCTCAAGTATACGCGAAGGGAGGCGGGAAATTTGTCAAAGCGGGGCAGCCGGTCGGAAAATCACGGAGTATCGTCTATTTCAGAGATCTCGAGCAGATAGCGTCCGCAGGCGTTGATGATCGTCGTTCCGCCGTATTCGTGGATGCGCTCCTGTCGGGCGGCATAGCGCTGATGGACATGGCCGTGGACAAGGTAGCGGGGATGCCAGCGGTCGATCAGCTCGCGGAAGCTGTGGAAGCCGCGGTGCGCGGGCGTGTCCAGATCGCCGAGCCCCTCCACGGGTGCGTGCGTGAGGACGATATCAACCCCGCCGGCGAGCTTGAGCTTGAGCCAGAGCTTGCGGATCCTGCGGCGCATTTGCCGATCGGTGTACTGGTTGGGGCCGCGGTTGTAGAGATAGCTCCCTCCGAGGCCGAGGATGCGCAGCCCGTTGACTTTGACGAGTTTGCCGTCGATATTCTCACAGCCCTCGGGCGGCTTCGTCTCGTAGCTGACGTCGTGGTTGCCGGGGACGTAGAGCAGGGGCTTGTTCGCCATGGTGACGAGAAAGCTCAGATACTCCGCCTTCAGATCACCCGCAGAGAGGATGAGATCGACGCCCTCGAGACGGCCGGGGGTATAATAGTCCCAGAGAGCCTTTTCTTCCTCATCGGAAATCAACAGCAGCTTCACAGTTGTCTCTCCACCTTTTGCGGAGCGATCAAGTCGCGGTAGACGCCGAGCAGCCGCACGAGCTCACGGGAGCGCGGCTGCAGAGCCTCAAAAGGCGGGATCGCACCGTCCACGTTTTCGCAGAGCCAATCCATCGCTACGATTTCTTCCGCTCGAAGGCTCTGCCCTTCGCCGCAGCGGAGAACGCCATTCTGATCCAGGATCTGCGCGCTGAAAGGCTGGAAGCTTCCATCGGCAAGCGCGCCGCGCAACAGGCGGGCAAGTCTGCACACACCGTCCGGAAGCTCCGGGGGGAACTGGAGATCCAGCACGCCGCTGTCCAGCCCCCAATAATAATTGATCGAGCGATCGCTCGGCTCATCATTCCAGCCGCCGTTGAAGATGGAGCGGACGAGTCTCACATAGAATTCCCCCCAGTCCAGACAGGGTACAGCCAGCGTCTGAAGCTGCCCGTCCTCCCGGATGCGGAATAGGCCCCAGTCTTTGTCCCCGTGCGCCATGCTCGGGTAGGCAGCGTCCCTGTTTGAAATCACACGCACGCCATCCTGCAGCAGCTTCCCGAACGGATCGTCATCGAGACAGGACCAGCGCAGGCGGATGCGGGCGCGCGGATTCGTGAGGCGCGCGCCGAGCGCGAAGGCGTTGATGCCGGCGGGTGTCCCGAAAATGGGGTAATCAGCGATATAGCCGATCTCGTCCTCCGTCGCCATGGCGCCGGCAATTGCGCCTGTGATGAATTTACACTCATATGAGCGAGCATAATACATGCGCACACCCGTATAGGGCTGGGAGATGGCGCAGTTGAGTACCTTGACGCCCTTGTGCGCAGCTGCGATCCGCCGACAGTCCTCGATCATGCTCGGGAGCGTCGCGAATATAAGCTTGGCGCCGCTATCGACAGCCTTCTCCATGGCGGAAAACGGTTCTCCCTCGCCGCTGAACCAGACAGAGGTCTCGACCGCACTGCCCAGCTTCTCTTCAAGACAGAGCCGGCCGTGCTCATGTGCGCGCGTCCATTCGCTCTCCTCCGGTGAAAAACCGTATATAAAGGCGGCATGGATGTGATCCGGCACCGCAGCGCTCAGGATCCTGGAGACAAGACTTTTTTCCTTTGCGTCCGGCTCGGTGGTGAGCTTGATAGGCTCGGAGCCGGCCTGGGCGCTGACGTCCGGCCAGAGTGCCTCAAGCGCTTTTGTCAGCTGCGCGCTCGTCATCTCCTTGAGCTCGCGGAAGCTGTGGATCTCCAGGAAGCTCAGCAGCGCTTCCGCCGGCGTCGCGCCGACGAGCCTGCGCGTCTCAAGTGCCGCGCGGAAATGAGCGTAGCCCGCGGAAAAGCTGCGGCGCTCCTCCGTCGTCCAGACGGCATCGGCCTCCAAGCCGAGCGCGGCCTGCAGCCTGCGGTAACTGCCCGGCTTTTTGAATTCCAGCCCGTACAGGCCGGAAAGGGCATAGAAATCCAAGAACTCGTAATACATCAGCACGGCAGGCTCCTCCGTCTTTTCCGGGACGAGGCGAACTACGCTGCCGGGGACGCTGGGTGCATCAAAGCTGCGCAGTACGCTGACGCGCTTGTTGCCCTCTTCGATATAAAACTTGCCGAGATACTCATAGCACTGAACCGGATCGCGGATGCCCTCTTCGAGATGCGCCTCACAGAGCAGCATCCATTTGCTGGCGAATTCCGTGTTCTCCGCGAGCAGCGGCATGAAATTCCCCGCGAGAGCGTTCACGCGTCCGACAGTCTTCGTTCCGACGATCAGCTCCGTCGGGATGTCCAGCAGGCCGAGTTTTTCCTGCCGCACGATTTTCACATTTTCCAGCAGTGTGTCCAGCACAAGGGGATAAGGGTTCTCTCCCCTGCCCTGCGCCGCTTTCACATATTTCTGTCCCGCCTTCATGGACTGGACATACTGATTCAGGATCTCCTGGCTCATTGACCTTGCCCTCTCACGATTATCGATATTGTTTTCTCTCATTCTGCGGGCATACCATATCACAACAGAACGCGGAAAACAAGAACGTTTCTTTGCATTCGGCTTTACAAATGCGCATCGGAATGATACGATAGCGCGGCATTCCTTCGCGGAATGCCAATCACAGAAAGGCAATTCTCAGCATGGGCAACAGAAAAGGAGGCAGGCAGATGACGCTTGACGAAATCGTCAAGCGCTATGGCGTGCCGAAGACGATCATACGTAAATACTTCCCCCGCGGCGAAGTGCGCCGCTTCCGCTCCCGCAAGGGCTTCTTCTGGACGCAGGAGGTATGGAGCCAGGCCGCCGTGGAGTCTTCGCTGCTCCTCCCCGAGGTGAAGGAGGCAGTTCAAAAGCGCAGAGAAGAGCTCCTGGAGCTGCAGCAATGCCGCGAAATCACCGCCCTGTTTGCGCAGTACTCGCCCGAGGCCTATGTAGAGCGGGCAAGACGCCTGGACAGGCAATTCATCCTGCACGTCGGTCCTACGAACAGCGGCAAGACCTACGACGCCATTGAGGATCTCAAGAAATGGACGCCGGGCACCTATCTCGGCCCGCTGCGTCTGTTGGCACTTGAGATGTACGACAAAATAAACGCCGCCGGCATCCCCTGCACGATGCTCACAGGCGAGGAATACCTCCCCGTCGAGGGTGCGGAAATCATATCCTCCACGATCGAGCTGTGCGACACACACACGCATTTCAAGACTGCCGTCATCGACGAAGCGCAGCTGATCGCCGATCCCTCGCGCGGTGCGTCCTGGCTACGGGCGATCTGCCTGGTGGACGCAGACGTGGTTCACATCTGCATGGCGCCGGAGGCTCTGAGCTATATCAGCAATCTCGTGCGCAGCTTCGGCACGGAGCCGAAGATCGTACGGCATGAGCGCCTCGCGCCGCTGCGTTACGGCGGCAGCTGCCGGGACTACCGCGACCTGCGGGCGGACGACGCGGTCATCTGTTTTTCGCGCAAAAACGTGCTCGCCACCGCGGCGCTGCTCGAGCGCAGCGGCTTTCGGGCGAGCGTGATCTACGGTGCTTTGCCCCCCGAGGCGCGGCGCAACGAGGTGCGCAAATACCTCAGCGGAGAGACCGATATCGTCGTCGCGACCGACGCCATCGGCATGGGGATCTCCCTGCCGATCCGCCGCGTCGTATTCGCGGAGACTGAGAAATTCGACGGCAGGCAGTTCCGCGCGCTCTCGACCGCGGAGATCAACCAGATCGGCGGACGCGCAGGGCGCTACGGCATGCACGAAAAAGGCGAGGTGCTGGTGCTCGGGGACGATCCCATCATCGGCAACAAGCTCGGCCAGAGCGTACGCGCGCTCAAGGCCTCCTGCATCGCCTTCCCGCGCGAGGTGCTCGCGACAGACTACCCGCTGCGGCTGCTGCTCAAAACCTGGCAGGCTCTGCCGGGCAGCGGCTCCTTTCTGCGTGAGGACATGAGCGAAGCGCTGACGCTGCTCTCACGCCTGCGGGGCTTCTCCGTCGAGGAGCAGAAGGAGCTCTGCTTCGAGCTTATTACCTGCCCGGTCGACACGCGCAACGACGAGCTGGTGCGCTATTGGGCCGACTGCGCCCGTGCCATCCTGCGCGGCAGAAAAATCCCCTACCCTCCCTTCGGAACAAAAACGCTGCTTGACTGCGAGCTGCAGTACAAGGCCTTCGACATTCATCATCAGCTGCTCCGGCGCATCGGTCGGCCGGACGACTGCAGCGCACAGCGCAGAGCGATCTGCGAGCGCATTGCGGAGCTCATGAGGCAGAGCAAGGAAGAATACATTCGCCACTGCAGGGTGTGCGGTAAGGAGCTGCCGCTCGGCAGCGTCTCCAATCTCTGTGACGCCTGCTATCTTGCCCAGGGCATGTCCGGCCGGATCTGAGTACAGCTATGCGTACACGGGGATCCTCCCGAAGAGGATTCCCGTGTACTTTTTATACCGTTTCTGTCACGACCTGGGCATGGCTGCCGCCGCTGCGATCCTTGGTAACGAGGATCTTTTTGTCCATGCGGCTCTTGAGCTCGGCCACATGGGAGATAATACCTACCAGGCGCTCGCCCTCCGTGAGATCGTAGAGTGCGTCGATCGCCACTCTCAGCGTATCCTCGTCAAGCGAGCCAAAGCCCTCGTCCACAAACATCGTGTCGAGCCGAATGCCGCCGGAGCTCGCCTGGATCTCGTCTGAGAGACCGAGCGCGAGCGCGAGCGAGGCCAGGAAGGATTCTCCTCCCGAGAGGGTCTTGACGCTGCGGGTGCTGCCGTTGTAATGGTCTATCACGTCGAGATCCAGGCCGATTTGCCCGCGGTTCCCGGCGCCGTCCTCTCGCCGCGTGAGCTGATACTGGCCTCCGCTCATGCGCTGTAAACGAAGATTCGCGCGCTCCAGGATGCGATCGAAATAGGTCATCTGGATATAGGTCTCGAGGCGGATCTTGTCCCTCCCGCGGATTTTACCGTTTACGGTTACGGAGAGATCCTCCATCCAGCGGTACTCCTCGTCGAGCGCGGCGAGGTCATGCTGCCGCAGCCGGATGCTCTCCTGCGCACTGCGGTTAACGGTGATGCGGCTGTGCAGCTCGCGCTGCTGCGTGGTCAGCTGACGGCGTCGTTCGCTCAGCTCCGTCTGGCGCGCCAGCTCTCGTTCCCTGTCGAAGCCCGGAGCAGAAGCGCACTGCTCGCGCAGCTGACCGACGCGGCCAAGGAGCTCGGCCAGGCTCTGGCGGCTGCGCTCCTGTGCGCGGCGGGCCGCCTCAATGGCGGCATTGATAGCATCCTGCTCCGACCGAAGGCGCAGGATCTCGCCCTTGGCCGCCTGCTCGTCGGGATAGGGAAGGCGCCGGTCGAGCGCTTCCCGCTCCTCGTGCAGCGCAGTATTGCGTGCCTGATCCGTTGCAAGCGCGGCCTTCTCTGCATGGAGGCTTTCCTCCAGCTGGCGCAGCAGCTCCTCCTGTTTCGGGAGCTGAGCGTCGAGTGCGGCTTTTTCGCGGAGCTTCTGTTCCTCCTCGACGATTTCCAGGGCCAGCCGCCTTATATCGTATGCAAGTGTGCGCCGCTCCGATGCAGCGCGGTCTGCCGCCTCTGTGAGCGCGCAGTCCGGCAGCAAGGAAGAGAGCGCTGTTTCCGCCTCTTCTCTCCTGGCGTCCCGCTGCGTCAGCGCAGCGCGCGCCTCAAGGCTCGCATTGGCCGCGTCGCGTTCTGCGTCCTCCGCGCGTTTTTTCTCCTTCTGCAGCTGTGCCTCCGTCGGCGCGTCGGCGGATTTCCGTGCGGGACGCGGGTGATCCGTCGCGCCGCAGACTGGGCAGGGCGCGCCGGGCTGCAGCCCTTCCGCGAGGATGCCGGCCTGCTCGGAGAGGAAGGCATGGTTAAGACGCTCATAGCTCTCACGAAGCCGCACGGCGTCGCGCTGCAGGGCGACGAAGCTGTCCTGCCGCCGGGCAACGTTCTGCTCGCAGCTTTGCAGCAGCTGCAGGCTCTTCAGCAGCGCGGCAAGCTGCGCGTCGCGCGCGCAGAGCGTTTCCTTCTCTCTCTGCATGCGCTCCTTTTGTGCTCCGGCGTTTTCAAGCTGAGCGCGTCTCAAGCGGTCCGCCGAAAGCTTTTCCCGACCTTCCGAAAGCACGCGTTCCTTCCTCCGGATGGCATCCTCCGCGGCAGCGATACGTTTTTGCAGCGTCAGCTCTTCCGCGCGCAGCTCCTCCCGGCGAATATAGTCGGGGAGCTCCGCGTTCAATGCCGCGGCCTCTGCGCCGAGGCGTTCCCACGCGGGCTTGCGCGCTTCCTCGCGGCGAAGCCTTTCCTCGTCCGCTCCCGCCTTGGCGCGGCTCTGCTCCAGTTCACGCTCCGCAGCAGAGAGCGCCCTCTCCCGCTGCTCCTGATCGGCAAGCAGGCGCAGATGCTCGTTCGTCTCAGCCAGAGTCTTGTCCGTCTCTTCCTCGCAAACGTCAAGCTCTCTGCTCATAGCCTCATCCGCCTCTATGAATGCTCCGATGAGCTCAAGGCCGCGTTCCGTCGGCATTTCGCCGCGCAGCACCTGCGCAAATTGATCCGCGTACAAATCGCCCGGGGGCACCTTTACGCCGCGCAGAAACTGCTCCGCGCTGCGCTGTGCCTCCTCCCTGCATTTCGACACGTCTTCCGCGGCGCGGTACACGCGCTCCTGGAAGCTCTGATAGAGACCGGTTTTGAAGATTTCACGGAAAATCTCCTGCCTGGAGGAAGTATCGGCAAGCAGGAGCTTGAGAAAGTCCCCCTGTGCGATCATTGCGACCTGGGAGAATTGCTCCCGGTCTAGCCCAATCAGCTCACGCACGGCCTGGTCAACCTCTCGCAGCTTGGTCACGGATGGGCGATCCGGAAAGACGAGCTCCGCCTCCGCGCTCTGGCGGCTCGTGCCCTCGCCGCGTTTTTTCGGGCGCTCGTATTCCGGGCTGCGGATCAGCGTATAGGTCTTGCCGCCCACCTCAAATACGAGCTCCACTCTGGTGGGCGTCTCAGCCTCCGCGTATTTGGAACGGAGCATGCCCGTCTCGCGGTTCTCGCCGCTGGGCTTTCCGTAGAGTGCAAAGGTGATCGCGTCAAAGATTGTCGTTTTACCGGCGCCGGTGTCGCCGGTGATGAGATAGAGGCCGCTCCTGCCGAGCTTGTCAAACTCGATGCAGACCTCGCCCGCGTAGGGGCCGAAGGCGGACATAGTCAATTTGATCGGTCTCATGTTCTGTCCTCCCAGATCTCTTCCATCAAACGCCGTGAATACTCTCGTTGCTGTTCGCTCATCGGCCGCTCATTCTGCGCGAGGAAAAACTCCTCGAGCAGTTCCAGCGGCGTCTTGCGTTCCTGCTCCTGAGCCGCGCGCAGCGAGCCGCTCGCACGGGTACGGGCGTTGTCGTAGCTGAGCGTGAGAAGGTTGGGGTAATCCTGCCGCAGCCGCGCAACCGCCTCCGGCACATCCTCCTCGTCGGTGAGCGTGAGAGCATACAGATCCCCGCGATTTTGCCGCTCAACAAAACCGCGGTCCGTAAGCTCTGCGAAGCTGCCCCGCAGCTGCCGCAGTTCGCGCAGCGGCGTGAGCGCAACGGTGCGCACGCTAAGCTCGCCAGGCTCGCCCAGCTCCACGATGGTCACGGATTTCTCCTGGCCGCATTCCGAGAAGGAATACTTGAGCGGGGTGCCGCAATAGCGCAGGCGCTGCGTGCCTATGTTCTGGGGGCCGTGGATATGCCCCAGCGCTACGTAATCAAAGCCGTCGAACACCGAGGCGTCCACATTGTCGAGCCCGCCGACCGAACGCTCCTCAGACTCCGAGCGCTCCGCGCCGGTGACGAACTGGTGTGCCACGAGCACCCTGCGCCATCCGGGCTCGGAAGGCAGCCGCGAAAGCGCGGCGTGAAGCGCATCGGTATAGCTTTCGATCTTTTCCTCGGGACAGCAGCGGCGGACATGCGTAGGTTTAACAAAGGGCAGCATATAAACCGCCACAACGCCGTGCTCGTCCTGCAGCAGCGTCGGCTCCACGCGCCCGTCATAGACCGGCGAAAGATGAATCCCGCCGCGCAGCATGACACGCCCGCCGAAGGCGATACGCTCCGGTGAATCGTGGTTGCCGCTGATGACGAAGGTTTCCAGTCCGCGCTCCGAGAGCGCGCAGAGGAAATCGTCGAAGAGCTGGACAGCCTCCGCGGAAGGAATCGCCTTGTCGTAGATATCCCCCGCGATCAGGACAGCGTCCGGCTGCTCCCTGTCCAGGACGCTGAGGATCTGGCGCAGGATATGCCGCTGATCCTCCATTAAGCTCATTTCATTGAGCCGCTTTCCCAGGTGCAGATCCGAAAGGTGCGCGAGCTTCATCTGCATCCCTCCTGTTTCTGTTTATGTGTAATATTATACCAAACAATTCGGCGGTACACAAGCATCTGCGTCGATTGAGAGGACAGGGCTTTACGAAATGCGTCAAAAAGCGTATACTGTGAGCGAATCCACCCGGAAAAGGAGTTTTCTCCATGGAAATGAACTATTGCATGCAGTGCGGCGCAAAGCTTGAGATGCGCGACCACAAGGAGGAGGGCGTCGTTCCCTATTGCCCGCAATGCGGGGAATACCGCTGGCCCGTCTTCAACACTGCCGTAAGCATGATCGTCAGGGATGAGGCGCTCTCCCGCATTCTGCTGATCCGTCAGTACGGCCGCCCGTTCTATGTGCTTGTTGCAGGTTATGTAAACCACGGTGAGGACGCCGAGGACGCGGCGGCACGCGAGGTCTGCGAGGAGCTCGGCATGACTGTGACGAGTGCTAAGTTCAACCACAGCCATTATTTTGCTCCCAGCAATACCCTGATGCTGAACTTCACCGTCACCGTGCGCGAGGCGGAGCCGCACCCCAACAGCGAAGTTGACGATTGGGCCTGGTTCAGCCCCGACGAGGCGCGGCAGAACATCAAGCCGCACAGCCTGGCCGGCGCGTTTCTGCGCGGATATCTGGACGGGAAGTATGACTTTGAAGCCTGAGGAGGACGCCATGAAACGACTTCTTTCCCTTGTGCTCTGCCTGCTGCTGCTTTTGCCGTTTGCCCCGGCGGCGGCTGCCGAGGATGGGCCGAAGCTCTTCTCCCTCGCTGTGCGCGTGGGCGAGAGCGTGACGCCGGTACGGGCCTATGAGTGCTCCTACCCCGGGAATGTCTATCTCTCGCTGTCCGATCTCTCGGCGGCGCTCAACAGCAGTGCAAAGCAATACAGCATCCAGAAGACCTACTCCGGCGGCGCGGAGGTCTTCGCCATCTGGACAGGCGAAGCGGCCAAAGCGCCCTCAGCCGCAGGCGAGGTCTCTTCCCTGCGCCCCATCGCCTTCGACCTGCCGCTCAAGCGCAGCCGCATCTTTTTTAACAATACCGACCGGCGCTATTACACCTTCCGCGAGGGGGACGAGCTGTACATGAGCCTGATCGACGTGCAGCTGATGCTCAACGTGCCCGCAGCCTGGGACGGCGGCGTGCTGGTCTTTTATCCCGAGGAGAGCTTTCACCCGGACTTTGATGCGCTGAAAGCCGCGGGATACTTCGATGAGATCGGCTCCATCGTGATCGGGGATATCGACACGGGACGCTACCTCACCAACATCCGCGGCAGCCGCAGCCTCCCGATCGCCTCCCTCACAAAGCTCATGAGTTATCTTCTCATCGCGGAGGCCATGGAGGCCGACGGACTCAGCGAACAGGCTCCTATCACGATCTCCGAAAACGCGGCAGCGCTCTCCCGCTCGGCCGACGGCATGGTGCTGCTCAAGGCAGGCAAGCAGGTTCCCCTCGGAGAGCTGATCGACGCGACCATGCTCGCCTCGAGCAACGAGAGCTGCCTTGCAATCGCCGAAGCGCTGTTCGGCTCGGAGGAGGCCTTTGTTGCGCGGATGAACGAGCGCGCACAAGAGCTTATGCTCCGCACCGCAAACTTCTACACCTGCCACGGTCTCCCCTCCTATAACGAGGGCACAGTGGTCGCCAAGCGTCAGAACCATATGAGCGCCATCGACCTCTTCCGCCTGACGCGCTTTCTCGTCTCGGAGCACCCGGAGATCTATTCCGTGACACAGCAGTACTACTGCAGCATGCCCACGCTCGACTATAACTCCGCAAATTCCAATCCTCTTGTCTTCAATCTCCCCGGCGTGAATGGCCTCAAGACCGGCTCGACCAACCGCGCGGGCTTTTGTCTGGTAGCGACGCTGCCCGTGACTGCAGGAAACGAGACGCACACGATCTGCCTGGTGCTGCTCGGCGCGGAGGATCCGTCTCTCCGCGGTCAGGCGGCCGAGATCCTGCTGCGCTGCGCTGCGGAGCACTACGCGCAGAACGGCTTTTGAAACGCCATATCCCCGGACGAAACGCTCCAGGCTAACGCTCCATCAATTAATCCTTGAATGAATTAGCACCTCAATAATCAAACGGCAACAGCGCCGCGGTGAGGAAAGCCCTCGCCGCGGCGCTGTTGCGTATTTGCATTTGCATCACAGCGTCTTTTCGAAGACGCCGTTTTTGTCCTCATAACCCATTTTCTGCAGGAAGGGCAGGTGCTTCTCCTCGGCGCCGCTGTAACGCAGCAGCTTCAGACCCTCGCTCGGCAGATGCTCAAGCAGATAGCGGCCAACAGAGGCGTCCCGATACACGGGCGTGGTGTAATCAAGCGAGATGTCCAGCACGCCGTCCTTCTCCCTGCCGAGCAGCAGACCGGCAGGCTCCGCGCCATGGCAGACGAGAAAAGCGCGGTTCGCATCGGCCGGACGGATCTCACGGCCGGGGAAACAGGCGGCAATATCCTTGCCGTAGTCATCCAGGAAGAAGCGCACGAAGCTCTCCCCCGGCTCGAGCTGCACGAGCTTGTAGTTCGGCTCGCTGTTGCGCAGCTTCCAGAGATAATAGAGATTGATGCACACGAGGGCTACGTTCATGATCGCCGTGGGATAGGAATGGATGATAAACGCATAGGTGGAGAAAATGACGCCGCCTATGGTGTTGATGACGCGCAGCTTCACAACCGAGCTCATCAGGAACGACACCAGCACCAGCGCAGAGCCCAGATAGCCGATGGCTTCGATCAGATTCGTGTTCATGGTTCCTCTTCCTTTCCGTAAAATATCAACTGTGCGTGAGATTCCCGAGCAGCCCGATGATGTTGTCGTTGATCGTGCCGGTGAGTACGCCGTTGTAATTGCAGAGGAAGGTGCCGGTGATGAGGATCATCATGGCCTCCGCCTCCTGTTTACCCGCCGCCTCGCCGTAGACGGCGACGAGGCATTGCTCCATCGTCTCGCGCCACTCCTTGAATTCCGCGCGCACCAGCTCTGCAACCTCAGGATTGTAATGCGTAAGAACATAGGTCTGCGTGGTGGCGTTCGGGCGGATCTCTCCCTCTTTGCCGTTGGCGACATAGGCCATGAAGGCGTTCATGTAGGCGAGATTGCTCTCATAGTCTCGCCGGTCGTGCTCGAAAAACCAGGCCTTGCACTTTTCCGTCATAAAGTCCTTGGTATAGCGCACGTAGTTGACGATCAGATCGTCGCGGCTGTCAAAGTAGTTGAGGAGGTTCGCGTGCGACATGCCGGCCTCGGCTGCGATATCGCGCAGGGAGACCTTTGTCAGCGGCTTTTTTTCGATGCAGCGCTGGAAGGCCATCAGGATCTCCAGACGCATGGCGTCCTTATCAACGATCAGGGGCATGGGATCACCTCTATGCATAGTTTAGCACGCATTTCCGCCCCGGTCAATGCAGCAAACGAGTCCGCGGACAAGCATTCTATATTGCACGCTTGATAGGAAAGCCGCAGCATTTCGTCCGCGTTCTGCCAATGGGCTGTTGACATTTTTCTGACCAAATGGTAGATTATATTTTGAAAGAAGGGGTCTGCTTGAAACTCCATATTCTGCGCTGCGGGACGATGCGCGTGTCCGAGACGATCCCTTTCGGCGACGCCGTCAGTCTCGCCAATACCCGCAGGCAGCTGCTCACGCCGGACAGCAAGCGCGTGACGCTGCCGAACTTCTGCTATCTTCTTGAGCATCCGCAGGGCCTCTATTTGATTGACACCGGCTGGTGCCGCGAGATCAGTCCTAAGGGCAGCTATGACGCAAGGGCAGTGAGATCCGTCCTCCCCGCCCCGCTCGCCGCGCTCTATCATCCGCAAGTGGAGGAGGGCATGACGGCGCGGGAGCAGCTTGCCGCCATGGGCATCTGCCCGGAGGATCTCGCCGGCGTGCTCATTACGCACCTGGACGCCGATAACACCGCCGGTCTCCGCTCCCTGCGCGGCGCAAAGCGCATCATATTGCCGGAGGACGAATATTTCTGGGCCTGCCGCACGGTATACAAGGCACGTCAGCCCTGGAGTCTCTGGGAGGATCTGCCGATCGAGCGCATATACTACCGCGGTTCCCCGCTGGGTCCGAACCGCTGGGCATTCGACCTGCTTGGCGACGAGAGTATCACGATGGTGAATGTCCCCGGGCATACCGACGGCATGGCCGCCGTGATCCTGCGGCACGGAAGCAGCTTCGTGCTGCTCTGCTCCGACGCCGCCTTCACCCCGCGCAACTGGCGCGAGGGGATCGCGCCGGGCTTCGGCTTTGACCGGAAAAAGATGATGCTCGGTCTGGAATGGATCGCGCAAGTGGAGCGGGAGCCCGGCTGTGCCGCCGTTCTCAGCAGTCACGACCCCGCCGTCACCGCAAAAATGATTGAATTCTAACGATAGCCTTCAAGTCCTTCAAAGCCGCCGAAGGCATGAACAAGCCCCGAGGGCCGGAAAGCTTTGACTGTCAAAGTCTTTTCGATGTCCCACGGGGCATGTTTTTCATCCTGTTCATTTCCGGGATCAGAAGAGATCCAGCGAGGAGCTGAGATAGAGCTTTTCCCTCACGGTCAGGCGGTATTCCGGTCTTACAAGATAATACAGCAGGAATTCAAGGAGCAGCGCGCTGCCGAGACCGCGGCCCTCGAGCTTGAAATTGGAAAAGCCCATCGGCTGATAGATCGTCCGGATCTCCTCCGGGTCGATAAAGCCGGGGTTTTTCATTGCCCGGGAAAAGAGGTAGCCCTCTGACGCGCCCGGCGCGCGGCAGATATGCGCTTCGCCCTCCTCCCCCAGCGCGAGACGGCTCACGCTCTCATAGCAGGCCTTCCGATCTGCGCACGAGAAGGAACAACACTCGTTGCAGAGGAATTCCACCTTGTCCTTCTGCGCCTGCGGCAGTGCATACAGGCGGCTCAGCTGCTTGTTCATGCGGAAATCAGGCACGACGCATGCAAACTCCTCCCGCCCAAGTTCCGCAGCAAACTCCTCCCAGCGGGTGAGCGTCTTGGTCGTGGAGGAAATGAAGCAAAAGCCGGGATAACGCCTGCGCAGATAGTCGAGCAGCAGCTCCGAATGGACGATGACGCCGTTCTTTGCGCCGCCGTTGTGCTCAAACAGTGCACAGAGCGCGTTGCAGCGCTCGTCCGCCAGATGCTCGCTGCGCAGGAGCGAGTTGCTGAACGTGAGTCTTGCGGAGAGGCCGTATTCGCGCATCAGTGCAGCGACCTCGTGCGCATCGTCCTGTCCGCAGCCGACGCGGCCGCCGCCCCAGAGGCAGTCCCCAGGCGCGCCGTAGATCGAGGCGATCTCGCAGTCGGCGCGGAAGTATTCCCGATGCTCGCGCCAAAGCGGCAGGAACGCCTTGCAGAATTCCGTGAACTCGAACAGCCCCGGGAGATGAAAGCGGGCAGGAGTGCGAATTTGACAGGTTTGGCTCATGGTATCTTCCTCCTGACAAGCAGGGTATGAGATTGCTTCCGATTATAGCAGAAATCTCCGCGCGGCGAAAGATTTCTCATGACAATCCCCTTTCTGTCTGCTACAATATGGATTGCAAACATGCGTATTGCCATGAATCTGATGCCTGCGAAAAGGATGTGGAGAAATGGACGCAGAATTGATCAAAACGCTCTCTGAAATCACACCGGAGGAGCAGGCCATTTTGAACGGCAGCGGAAAGATCGACCGCTCGCTGTATATCGACGGCAGCGGCACGAAGATCAACGCCTCCCGTCTGCTCTCCGCGGGAAAGCTCATCACCCTCCGTCCGCACACGCGATTTATCGCTTTCCCCGCCCACAGCCACGACTATGTGGAGATGGTCTATATGGTCTCCGGTTCCACCGTGCACCGCATCAACGGCCAGCGCGTCGAGCTCAAGGCCGGCGAGCTGCTGCTGCTCAGCCAGACCGCCGTGCAGGAGATCGACTGCGCGGGAGAGGGCGACGTGGCGGTAAACTTCATCGTGCTGCCGCAGTTTTTCACCACGACGCTCTCCGCTCTCGGAGAGGAGGAGACACCTCTGCGGCGCTTCCTGGTAGACTGTCTGTGCGGCGACCGCGCCGCCGAGGGCTTCCTCCACTTTCGGGTCGCAGAGGTGCGAGCCGTGCAGAATCTGGTGGAAAACCTGATCCTCACACTGTTGGAATCGAGCAGCGTTAAGCGCAGGCTTGCGCAGATGACCATGACTACGCTCTTCCTCGAACTCATGAATCACGCGGAAATGCTGCACTACACAGAGGATGAGGACGCGATCGCGGTGCAGATCCTCCGCTATATTGAGCGAAAATATGCGCACGGAACGCTTGCGGAGGCGGCGGAGGAGCTGCATTACGACGAGGCCTGGCTCTCCCGGCAGATCAAGCGTCAGACGGGCAAGACCTTCACCGCGCTCATGCAGGAAAAACGTCTCGCGCAGGCGGCGTTTCTGCTGCGCAGCACAGACCGGCAGGTCGGTGAGATCGCGCTCGCCGTAGGCTACGAAAACACCAGCTTTTTCCACCGCCTGTTTCTGAGTGCTTACGGCTGCTCACCGAAGCATTACAGAGATGCGGGATAATGCATGACGCAAAACACGGAGAATCCGAAACTGGATTCTCCGTGTTTTCCTATCCGCGTGACAGGCGGGCGGTATTCCCCGCTCACATGCTCTCCGGTGCGGAGACGCCGAGCAGCTTGAGGGCGTTCTGCAGGGTGATCCGCGCCGCGGAAATGAGGCCGAGACGCTCATTGGTGAGCGCAAGGTCGTCGGGATTATAAACCTTGGTGCTGTTATAATAGCTGTGGAAAATCTTGACCATGCTGAGGATATAGTCTGCGAGCTTGTTGGGCTTGCGCAGCGCCGCATCGTTCGCGACCTCCGCCGGGAACTCGCCGATCATCTTGAGCAGCTGCAGCTCTTTTTCGTCCGTCAGGCGCTCGTAGCTCTCGGCGCGCACGAAGGCGGGCATCTTGGGGTTGCGGAGGATGGAGCACATGCGGGAATGCGCGTACTGCGCATAGTAGACAGGGTTGTTGTTGTCCTTGGAGCGGGCGAGCTTGAGATCGAGATCCATGTGAGTGGACACGTCCTTGGAAGAGAAGAACCAGCGGGCCGCGTCCACGCCGATATCGTCGCAGAGTTCGCGGATGGTGATGGCGTTTCCGGTGCGCTTGGACATCTTGACTTCCTTCCCGTCCTCGACCATGCGCACCATCTGGATCAGATCGACGGAGAGGGTGTCGTCCGGGTAGCCGAGCGCCTTGAGCGCAGCCTTCATGCGCAGCACATAGGAGTGGTGATCCGCGCCCCAGAGATCGACGAGCCTGGGATAGCCCCGCTCTACCTTGTGGACGTGGTTGGCGATGTCGGGCGTGAGATAGGAGAGCGTACCGTCGCTCTTGCGCAGGACGCGGTCCTTCTCGTCGCCGAATTCGGTGCTGCGGAACCAGAGCGCGCCGTCCTGCTCGTAGGTCAGGCCCTTGTCGGCCATGCGCGCGAGCACCTCGCGGATGCGCTTTTTGTCGTCCTCATAGAAATAGGTCTCGTGCATCCAGGACTGGATCTTCACGCCGTAGAGCGCGAGATCCTGCTCGATTTTTCTCAGCTCACGGGTCTTGCCCTCGAGCATGAAGTATTCCAGGCGCTCCTTCGGGTCGGCCGTGAGCCACTTGTCGCCGTCTTTTTCGGCGATCTCTGCGGCGATCTTCTTCACGTCCTCGGCATGATAGCCGTTCTCCGGCAGCGGGTAGTCCTGCCCGAAGTACTCAAAATAGCGTGCGGTCAGAGATTCGCCCAGCATGACGATCTGGTTGCCGGCGTCGTTGACATAGTACTCGCGCAGCACCTCGTAGCCGCTCGCCTCCATCAGACGACAGATACTGTCGCCCCAGGCGGCGTTGCGGGCATGTCCGCAGTGGAGCTCGCCCGTGGGATTGGCCGAAACCCACTCGACCAGCACCTTCTGACCCTTGCCGGACTCGTTTCTGCCATAGCTCTCCCCGGCGTCGAGGACGCTGTTGATGAGCGCGGTGAAGGCGCCGCTCTTGAGGCGGAAGTTGATAAAGCCGGGGCGCGCCACGGTTACAGATTCGGCCTCGGGCAGCAGCTCCTGCAGCTTTTGGGCGAGGGGCTCCGCGATGTCCATAGGATTGCGGCGTAGCGTGCGGGAGAGCTTCATCGCAGCGTTGGTTGCATAGTCCCCGAGCTTGGGGTCCTTCGGTGTCTCCACGACGAAATCAAGTCCCTCGGTGTCGAGCTCGTATACGGAGCGGACGGCGGCATGCACCGCGTCCAGGATCCGGGCGTCAAAAGAATTCATAGCTGTGCGTTCCTTCCTGTCAGTTTCAAACACAATGCTGTTACTATATCACGAATTGGAAAATGTGCAAGACTCAAATCGGGCCGGGCTCGACGAAAGACGCCGCCAAGCCGCAATGCTCATTTATCGCGTCCGCGGCGGCGGCCTGTGCGGCCGGTCTCGCTTCCGTCGGCCTTCTGCAGCGTAACGCTCGCGCGAAACTGTGTGGGCGTCATGGCTTTGATCTTGAGAAAATTGAGATTGAAGGTCTTGATATTCCGGTAGCCGACCTCCACCGCCACGTCAAGGATCAGAAAGTCCGTCGAGGCCAGCAGCTCGCAGGCGCGGTTGATGCGCACCTCGTGCAGCAGCGCGTCGAAGCTCCTCCCGGCGTAGTACAGCAGCAGGCGGTTCATCTCCGTGACCGACACGCCGAAGCGCTCCGCCGCACGTCCCGCCGAGAGCGTCTCGTCGGAGTAGTTTTGCAGAACATACTCCGCCAGGGCAAGAGCGGTGGCTTTCTCAGAGCGGTCGGAGCGTCCGCGGGTCTTGGCATAAATGCGGCGGTAGTTCATCGGCGTGACCTCCATCTCGGCGACAAAGTGCCTGGAGAGATGCGAGGCGTCCACGAAGCCGACAAGTCGGGCGATTTCATTGAGCGTGAGCTCCGTATAGAGCAGGTAATCTGCCGCTTTTTCCACACGGATCCCGCTCAGCAGGCGCTTGAATGTCGTACCGGTGAGCTTGGAGATCTGCCTGCTGAGGGCGGATTCGGAGAGGAAGAACAGCTCCGCCGTACCGGCGAGCGTGAGCTTTTCGCCGGAATGGGTATAGAGATACCGCAGGATAGCTCGCCCCTCCCCTGCCGCTTCTGCGGGATCCTCTGCACGCAGATCATCGGCAAAACGCCGATAGAGAATCATCAGCTCGATGAGCTTTTCCGCAGCGTACAGCCGCCCCATGGGCTTTTCCGGGACACTCTCCCGTGCGGAGGCCACGCCGAATTCCTCCCGGATATCGCCCAGAAGGCGCTCGATGGCAGTGCTCTGCGCCTCGTCGAGCAAGACGACGGGCCGCAGCGTAAGGAAGCGCAGCAGCTCCGTCCCCTCCTCCTCTGCGCTGGGCACAGCCTTCAGCACAGCCTCAAGATAGGAGTAATTATAAATCACCTTTTCAAAGCTCAGCGGCTCGGAAACCTCGGTGACCTCAGTGATCTGCCAGGGCGAGATGGCGACGAGAGTGCCTGGATGGATCGGCTGCGGTTTGCCGTCGATCTCAAGCACGCCCTCGCCTCGCCGGAAAAACCAGAAGCGCGCGGCCTGGTGGATGAGCGGGCGCGTCGGCGCCTGGATCGCCTCATAGTCGAAGGAGCAGAGCAGCGCCGGGTCGCTCTCGGACGCCCGGTTCTCCTGCAAAGCAGCCGGTTTTGTCATGGGGAGTTCCTCCGCAGCAAAGCAATCGTTGATTCAAGCAAAAGAGTGATACTATTGTCTGATAAGAAGTAGACAAAGATTTGCGAGTTGGATTTGTGTCAGGCGAGGCATCGTCCGCAGGGAATACTTTGTGTATTGCCAAGGACAATAACGAAGCATGGCGCAAATCCTGCCGCAAAGATTGTCTGGTTTCTATTAGATAATAGTATAAAAAACAGCTGCCTCTATTTTAGCACGAAGGCAGCTGTTTTTCAATTGATTCTTATTCTGCCTGGATCACGGGATCATTCAGCACGGATCACGGTGCCGGTCTTCCCTTCCAGCGCCTCGGCTGCGCGGGCAAGCGAGGTGATGAGCGCGGTGCTCCCGGGGCAGGCGCGCACGAAATCCAGGCAGCTTTCCACCTTGGGGAGCATGCTGCCGGGAGCAAACTGCCCCTCGGCGATGTAGCGCGCGCAGTCGTCCAGGGTCATTTCCGCAAGCTCACGCTGATCGGGCTTGCCGTAGTTTACGCATACGCGGTCGACCGCGGTGAGGATAATGAGGCGGTCTGCGCGGATCTCACGCGCGAGCAGCGCGGAGGCGCGATCCTTGTCTATGACGGCGGGGACGCCGCAGAGTCCCTCTTCTGTCTCCACAACGGGGATACCGCCGCCGCCGACCGTAATGACGACGTCGCCGGAAGCAATAAGCTGCTGCACGACGCCGAGCTCCACGATGCGCTGCGGGATCGGGGACGGGACTACGCGGCGGTAGCCGCGCCCGGCGTCCTCAACAAAGGTAAACCCCTTCTCCGCCGCGATCTTCTCAGCCTCTTCCCTGGTGTAGAAGCTGCCGACAGGCTTGGTGGGATGCGCAAAGCCCGGGTCGCTTTGATCGACGACGACCTCCGTCACCACCGTGGCAACCTCTCGGACGATTCCACGGCGACGCAGCTCGTTCTGCAGCGCCTGCTGCAGATGATAGCCGATATAGCCCTGGGTCATAGCGCCGCATTCGGGAAAGGGCATGAAGGGCGTGCCGCCGCCCTTCTGAGAGGAATACTCCATGGCGAGATTGATCATGCCGACCTGCGGGCCGTTACCGTGGCCGATCACGAGTTCAAAGCCCTTCTCAACCAGATCCGCCAGCGAGACGGCAGTGCCGCGCACGAGCTCACGCTGCTGCTCGGGCGTATTGCCCAGGGCGTTTCCGCCCAGGGCTACGACGATTCTTTCCGGCATGGCAGCTTACTTCAGCGTGGCGTAGAGGATGGCCTTGATGGAGTGCATGCGGTTCTCGGCCTCATCGAACTGGCGGGCCTGGGTGCCGAGGAACACGTCGTCCGTGACTTCCATGGCCTCAAGGCCGAACTTCTGATAGATGTCCTCGCCCACGGCGGTCTCGCGGTCATGATAGGAGGGCAGGCAGTGCATGAAAATGGCGGTGGGCTTGGCCAGCGCCATGAGCTCCTTGTTGATCTGGTAGGGGCGCAGCAGCTCAATGCGCTTGGCCCAGATCTCGTCAGGCTCGCCCATGGAGACCCAGATATCGGTATAGAGCACGTCGCAGTCCTTCGCGCCCTGGGCGGGATCGTCGGTGAACTCGAGCACGGCGCCGGTCTCTTTGGCGATCTCGCGGCACTTGGCGATGAGCTTCTCGTCGGGCTGGTTCTCCTTGGGGGCGCAGGCGCAGTAGTGCATACCGAGCTTGGAGCAGACGACCATGAGGGAATTGGCCACGTTGTTGCGGGCGTCGCCGAAGAAGGTGAGCTTGCGGCCGCGCTCATCTCCGAACTCCTCGCGGACGGTGAGGATGTCTGCGATCATCTGCGTGGGATGGAAGTCATCCGTCAGGCCGTTCCACACGGGAACACCGGAATATTTGGCGAGATCCTCGACTACGGACTGCTTGTATCCGCGGTACTCGATGCCGTCGAACATCCTGCCGAGCACCTTGGCAGTGTCAGCGAGGGACTCCTTCTTGCCCATCTGGGACGATTTGGAGTCGAGGAAGGTGACGCCCATGCCGAGGTCACGTGCGCCGACCTCGAAGGCGCAGCGGGTGCGGGTGGAGGTCTTCTCGAAGAGCAGGACGATCTGCTTGTCGCTGAGCCACTTGTGTTCCACGCCGGCCATTTTCAGGCGCTTGAATTCTGCGGACAGGTCCAGCAGATAGCGGATCTCCGCCGGGCTGTAATCGAGCAGGGTGAGAAAGCTTCTGCCTCTGATGTTGACTCCCATGATGTGTTCCTCCTGTAATAGATATGTTGAGTTTGGTTTCTTTTGCTTCAGACGTCGCGCACGAGCGGCATGGACATGCAGCGCGGGCCGCCGCGGCCCCTGCTGAGCTCCGCAGAGGGGATCTCCAGGACGGTGAGGCCCTTTTCGCGGAGAAGGTCGTTGGTGATCTGGTTGCGCTGGTAGACAATGATCTTGCCCGGCTCAAGGCAGAGCGTGTTGGAGCCGTCGTTCCACTGCTCGCGCGCCGCGGCGATCATGTCGTCCCCGCCGCAGCGGATAAGCTCCACCTTGTCGACCCGCGCGTAGTACTCCAGCAGGTGCTCCAGATCGGCGTCGATGCGGCGGATACGCAGATCGGCGGGATCGCGCTTGCCGGGCGTGATCTCATAGACGCTGAGCGGGCCGAGGATTGCCGGGTGGATCGTGAACTTATCGTAATCCACCTGAGTGAAGACCGTGTCGAGATGCATGAACGCGCGGCAGCGCGGGATATCAAAGGCCAGCACCGTGCGGATCTGCGCGTCGGGGTCACTGAACAGGGCGCGGGCGGCCCGCTCCACCCCGTCGGGGCTGGTGCGCTCCGAGAGACCGATGGCCAGGGTGTCCTCCGTGAGGTTCAGCACGTCGCCGCCCTCGATGGAGCCATGGAAGGAGCGATCGTAGTAGCGCGTGATCTTGCCGGCGAAGTCCGGGTGATAGCGGAAGATATAGTCCGCATAGATGGTCTCGCGGCGGCGTGTCGAAAAATGCATGCGGTTGAGCAGGATCCCGTCGCCCACGGAGGCGAACGGGTCACGCGTGAAATAGAGGTTCGGCATCGGGGCGACAACAAGATCGTCCGGCGGGGCGATGCGGTCCTCGAGAGAATAGGCGTGCGTAGCGCTGCCCATCTCGCGCAGCGTGATGCCCTCCATCGTCTTCTCGACGAGAGCCTTGCCGGCATATCGCTGCATCAGATGGTCAAAAAGCTTGTCCTGCCAGCGGCGGGTCTTGATATTGCCCTCCTCGAGCCACTGATAAAGAAAGGTCTCGGTAAGCTCGGGGTTCTGCTGCAGGACCTCCGTCATCAGATCCTCCAGATACACGACCTCCGCGCCGTTTTCCCGCAGGACGCGGGCAAAGGCGTCATGCTCCTCCTGCGCGACCTTGAGATAAGGAATGTCGTCAAACAGAAGCTCGCCGAGGCGATCCGGCGTCAGGTTGAGCAGCTCGCGCCCGGGGCGGTGCAGCAGCACCTTGCGCAGGGGCTTGATTTCATTGCGGACACAGATCCCGTTCATGGCTTCTCCTTTCCGCGCGTGCAGCAGGACACCGCTGTGCGCCGGTATTGGGTATTGTATGTTTAGATTTTACGCTAATTTGCGTCAAGGCGTTGGAACATTCAAGGCGATTGCGTTGTATTTTTCAGCATTCTTCCCGGCGAGCGATTGACTCTTTTCACGCGCGGGAATTCATGGTATCATAGTTGCGAAATCCTGTACCGAAGGGGTGCTTATCCATGAAGAAAACGATGATATTGCTGGCGGACGGCTTCGAAGACGTGGAGGCCTTCACCGTGGTGGACCTGCTGCGCCGGGCCAGAATCACCTGCGACATGATCTCGATGTCCGAGCGGAAAAGCGTCACGGCAAGTCACGGCATCACCGTGACAGCGGATGTGAAATTCACCAAAGCGGAGCTGGACAGTTACCAGGCGCTGATCCTGCCGGGCGGTCTGCGCGGCACGGAGGCGCTCCGGGAGGACTTCCGCGTGCTCCAGCTCGTGCGCGACTATCATGACGCGCAGCTGCTCACGGCGGCGATCTGCGCCGCGCCAACCGTTTTCGGGCGAGCCGGCATTCTGGAGGAGAAGCGCGCCTGCTGCTACCCCGGTCTGGAATCCGGGTTGATCGGAGCGGAGGTCTGCTATGACCCGGTCGTCGTCGACGGGAACATCGTCACCAGCCGCGGGCTCGGCACGGCGCTGCCCTTCGCGCTCACGCTGGTGCGGCTGCTCGCCGGCGAGGAGGAGCAGAAGCGGCTCGCCGGGAAGATCGTCTACAGCGGCCCTCTCTATTGAGACCCAATCTGAGACGTATATGATCGACTGTATTTTGCTCGGCTGCGGTGCAACGATGCCCCTGCCCGCGCGCGCCCTGAGCGCGCTCGTGCTGCGCTGCTGCGGGCGAGGTATTTTGTTTGACTGCGGAGAGGGCACACAAACTGCGCTGCGGCGTGAGAAAGTGAGTCCCCTCAAGCTCGACGTCATTGCCCTGACGCATTACCACGGCGACCACATTTTCGGTCTGCCCGGGCTGCTGCAGACAATGAGCTGCCTGGGGCGCCGTGAAGCACTCACGCTTACAGGCCCTCCCGGGCTGGAGTCCGCTCTGTCGCCGATCCTGGAGCTGGCAGCTGTGGAGGAGTTTGAGATCCGCCTTGCAGAGGATTCAGCCCTGTCTCTGCATGACTTGCACCCAGCCTGGCCGAAGGGCGCTGTGCTCACCGCCTTTCCGACCGAGCATCGCGTGCCCAGCGTGGGTTACGTCTTCTCCCTCCCCCGCCCTCCGAAGTTCATGCCCGAACGCGCGGAGGCGCTGGGCGTGGCGAAATCCGATTGGAAGACGATCATCCGCGAACCGGACGCTCTGTATCCCTGCGCATCCGGTATGGTGAAAGGCCGCGAGCTGCTCGGAGAGGAGCGCCGTGGTCTGAAGGTCGTCTTTTCCGGGGATACGCGACCCTGTTCCTCGCTTCGAGACGCTGCGCGGAACGCGGATCTGCTCGTGCATGACGCTACCTATGCCTCGCATGACGATAGAGAAAACGCGATCCTCTATGGACACAGTCTGTTCCGTGAGGCCGCGGAGCTCGCAGCAAGCGCAGCTGCGCAGCGTCTCTGGCTCACGCATTTTTCGCAGACGATCGTCTCGCCGAAGGATGTGCTCCCGGAAGCGCAGGCCTTCTTCCCTGCAGCCGAATGCGGCTATGACGGAAAGCGCGTCACGCTGCGCTATGCGGAGGAATAACGAAAGAATCCCCCTGTCGGGTTCAAAACGTCCGACAGGGGGATTCTTTTATTCAGCAGCCGCAGGAGCCGCCGCAGCCACAGCCGCAGTCTCCGCCCTCGGCGCTGCCGCAACCGCCGCAGCTCCCGCAGGAACCGCCGCAGCCGCCTTCGGCGCCCTCGATGGGCAGTTGACCGGTCACGAGCATATCCGCTGCGGTATCCGCGTCGCCGCAAAAGCCGGAAACAGGAACGATGCCCGCCGCGAGCAGCTGAGCCTTCGCGGAGCCGCTCATCACGCCCGCGATCACCGCAGCGACGTCCTGCTCCTTCATGAACTCCGCCATGGCCTCCTGGGTCTCCCGCTCCGAGGAGTCGATCAGGACCTTGGTGCAGTCAGTGACATATTCGCCGTATTCGTAGATCGCAAAGCATTTGCAGGAGGCGAAGTTCTCGCAGATCTGGCCGTCCTGGTACGCAACAGCAATTTTCATGGTCTTCTCCTTTTTCGATCAGGCGATCGTATCCGCCAGCGCGGCGAGTTCGGGATTGGAGACCTCTTCCACGCGTCCGGCATCCACCAGTTTGGCGATGGCGGGGTCGATGGGCAGCCGGGCATAGTGTTCGATGCCGTGCTCGGCAGCGATCTGCGCGACCTTGCTCTCGCCGAAGATTTCATGCTCCTTCCCGCAATCGGGACACTTGAAGTAGCTCATGTTCTCCACAAGGCCGAGCACCGGCACATGCATCATGCTCGCCATATTGACCGCCTTGCTGACGATCATGCTGACGAGATCCTGCGGCGTGGAGACGATAACGACGCCGTCGATCGGCAGAGACTGGAAAACAGTCAGCGGCACGTCGCCGGTGCCGGGAGGCATATCGACGAACATATAGTCCACATCCTGCCACAGCACGTCCGTCCAGAACTGGGTGACAGCGCCGGCAATGACCGGGCCGCGCCACACGACGGGCTCCGTCTCGTTTTCGAGGATGAGGTTGATGGACATGATCTGGATCCCGGTGGATGACACGGCTGGGATGAGGAATTCATCCGTGCCCATGGCCTTGTCGGTGATGCCGAAGGATTTCGGGATGGAGGGGCCGGTGATATCGGCATCCAGTACGGCAGTGCGATATCCGCGGCGCTGCATCTCGGAGGCCAGCATCGAGGTGACGAGGGATTTGCCCACGCCGCCCTTGCCGGAGACTACAGCAATAACCTTTTTAACGCTGGAGTAGCGGTTCAACTCCTTGCGGAAGCTCTGCGGGTTCTGGCGGGACTCGCAGTTTTCCGCGCAATGGGAGCAATCATGATTGCATTCGCTCATTCATTCAGATCCTTTCCGAACCGGTAGTATTCAAGCTTCTCTATTATACAGAAGTCTCGGAAAAAGTCAAATCCCATCTCCGCTGATTCAGGGCAGAACAGTTCTCTGCTGATTCAGGCAGGAAAATGAAAAAAGGGCTTGAATTGGGAAAAAAGGTATGGTATAGTAGGAAAGCTGTAAATTCAAACGCACATCGAAAGGATTGAAATACATGAACGCACTGACCATTATCTTCACCATTCTTCAGGTTCTCTCCGGCCTTGCCGTCACGGTGATCGTGCTCATGCAGAGCGGCAAGAGTGCAGGCCTCTCCGGCGCCATCTCCGGCGGCGCGGAAACCTTCCTGTCCAAGGGCAAGGCTAAGACGCTCGACGCCAAGCTCGCCAAGGCCACCAAGTGGTTCGCGCTTGCTTTCGTTCTGCTGACGCTCATTTTGAACCTGATCAAGTGAGCTTCCCGGTCTTCTTTCCGCAAGCGGAAAGATTGAGAGCTCAGAGACGCCGCGTTCCTGCGCGGTAATATGGTCGCCATACTATGCTGCGGATCCCCGGTAAACCGGGGATCCGCAGCATTTTTATTTTCATAGGCATAAAGCAGATTGACACTATATTTGGCTGCTCGGGATACGGCTTCAGACCTGCGAGCTCTCGTCCTCGCTCTTCACATCCCGGATGGCGACGTTGACGGCCGCGCCGACATAGATGACCTGGCAGATGAGAAACAGCCAGAACATCAGCAGAATGAGGGAGGCCAGCGAGCTGTAGACCATGGAATAGCGAACGGAGACGGCGATGAAGGCCGAAAAGATCCAGCTGATAAAAACCGTCCCCACCGTGGCGAGGAGAGCGCCGGGCAAAAGCGCGTAGGGATCGCGCCGCGGACGCGAGGAGGCGTAGACCCCCAGGAAGATCACCAGCTCCAGGCCGCCGAGCAACAGAAAACGCATCCATTCCCAGGAGGAGCTGATATTCAGCTGCGGGAAGCGGCCGCTCAGCCAGTCCAAAAAAGTCTCGCCTGTGAACATGACAAGGATGGAGAAATACATGGCGGCGAGAAAGGCCACAGAAAACGCGAGGCTGAACAAAATGCCGCTCAGACCCTGATAGCGCCGCAGCCCCTGCAGCTCGCCGATCGTGCTCTGCACGCTGCGCACGCCCGCGGAGGCCGTGGTCAGCAGCATGAGGACGCCCGCTAAGAGCATGGCGTTGTTGTGGTTCTTCGCCACATAGACGAGGAAGCCGCGGATATAGGAGATGGTCTGCTCGCTGAGGAACTCCTCTGCCACATCCATCGCGCTCATGGCGCGCGAGAAGCTGTTGCCGAGCAGCGTGTAGAGGCAGATGATGAGCGGGAAGACGCTCATGGTGAGATAGTAGCTCAGCGCGGCCGCAGAACGCGGGATCATGCGATCAAAATACAGATCCGTCACTCTGCCCAGCACGCGGAGAGATCGCTTCAAATCGGCACGCCTCCTCTCGGAAATTTTCCTGATTCTGCAACAAACTATTAAGAAAACAATGAACAAGAAAAGGATCTCCCCGCCGCTGTGCAGGAGGAGATCCTTTCAAACGCGCCGTAAAACGGAGCTTACTTGGTGTTGAAAATGCGGAAGATGCTGTCAAAGTCGTCCGCTTCCTTCTCCGGCTCCGGAGCGGGCTCGGCGGGCTTGGGCTGCACCTTGGCCACCGGCGCGGCCGCGGCCTTCTGCTGGGCGCCGGTGTAAAGCCCCTGGGACTGAACGGCCGGACGCGCGGGATTCACAGGTGCGATCGGAGTCACGGGAGCGGCAGGCTCAGCGGGCTTTTCGACGGGCTTCTCATTGCCCTCGGCGTCCTTCTCAGGGAAGCCGGTGGCGATGACAGTAACGCGGATCTCGTCCTGCATGCTGTCGTCAAAGGTGGCGCCGAAGATGATGTTGGCCTCGGGGTGGGCGGCCTCCTGCACGAGGCTGGCAGCGGCTTCGACATCCTCCAGACCCATATCCTCGGAGCCGGTGATGTTGATGAGCACGCCGCGCGCGCCGTTGATGGAGGTCTCCATCAGGGGGCTGGCAACGGCCATACGGGCGGCGTCCTCCGCTTTACCCTTGCCGGCAGCATGGCCCACGCCCATGTGAGCGCGGCCCGCGTTCTTCATGATGCAGGTCACGTCAGCAAAGTCGAGGTTGATGAAGCCGGTATTCTTGATGAGGTCGGAAATGCTGGTGACAGCCTGGCGCAGCACATCGTCCGCGATCTCGAAGGCGTTGGCCAGCGTGACCTTCTGGTCAGTAGCGTATTTCAGGCGGTCATTGGGGATGATCAGCAGCGAATCAACCTTGCCGAGCAGCTCCTTGATGCCGGCCTCGGCCTGATCCATGCGGCGCTTGCCCTCAAACTTGAAGGGCTTGGTCACCACGCCGACCGTGAGGCAGCCGGCCTCGCGTGCGATATCGGCGACCGTGGGAGCCGCGCCGGTGCCGGTGCCGCCGCCCATACCGGCGGTAATGAACACCATATCGGCGTCCTCGATGGTCTTGGCGATGTTGTTGCGGCTCTCCTCCGCGGAGCGCTTGCCGATCTCAGGATCGGAGCCGGCGCCCTGACCGTGGGTCATCTTCTCGCCGATCTGCACCTTCTGGTCGGCATTGGAGACCGAAAGGGCCTGCTTGTCCGTATTTATCGCAATAAACTCGACACCCTGGGTGCCGGCTTTTACCATTCTGTTCACAACGTTGTTGCCGGCGCCGCCGACGCCGACCACTTTCAGCGTCACAACATTTTCGGGCCCGGTCTCAGCTTTGAAATCCATTATATTGCCTCCCTGTATATTTTTTCCTCAGAAGCTCTGCGGTATGCATAGTTAGCATCATTTATATTATTACAAATAATCCTACAGGTCAAGTAGATTTTTCATATTTTGTAAGCAATTTGAAATCAGTCTGGCCGGAAATGAGCCGTTGTTCCGTCCGAGACGTCGATGGTGCCGACGTCGCCGGGCTTGAGCTGCTCCAGCACGGAGACAAACATCCCGAACTTATGCTCCAATGCGTTATTGCGCCCCAGAACCACGGTAAATCGCCCGCCGTAGGAGAAGCTGGGGCTGTCGGGATCGGTAAAATCGACCTGATTGGTCTCCGGTGCGAGGCCGCGCTTCTCCAGCTGCCAGAGCACGTCCGAGAGGTATTTGACAGTCGCGCTGTTGGCGTCGGAGGTGGTGAGCGTCTCGCCGATCAGAAGCGTGCCGGGGTCGATGCCCACGATAGGGACGAGCTGCGAGAGCTCCCCTTCCGCCGCCTTGCCGAGGATCTTGCAGGTGTCGTCCATGGTCCACTCCTCGTCACCCAGTTCCAGATAGGCCAGCGCCGTGCTCTCTTCCACGGTGATGAGCACCTTGTTCGGAAGCCTTCGCTCGATGGCCACTTCCTTGATGTAAGGCAGCTTGGAGTAGGCGCGGGCGGCAGCGGCAATGCGGTCGAAGAAAAAGAGGTTGTCACCCTCCTCGATTTCGAAGGCGCGGATGATCTCCTCGTCCGTATAGTGGACATTGCCCTCCACCTGCACGTCCGAGACGCGAAGGAAGACGCTCATCACAAAAATGACCGCGACGATCACAACCACGAACATCAGCGGGCCGCTGAAGCCCCTGCGGCGTGCGCGGAGAAACTCCGCGCGCTCCTCGGGCGTCTGTTTGATATGTTTGTTGGAAGCCATGCCTTTCTCCTTACGCTATGTATCGAATACGCGCGCCGCGCTCAGATTCGCTCCGCCCATACGTCCGCGCCGAGCGCACGCAGGCAGCCGTCCAGATCGTCGTAGCCGCGCGTGATGTGCCCCTCGTCGAGCACAAGGGTGTCCCCTTCCGCGGCGAGCCCCGCGAGCACCATTGCCGCACCGCCGCGCAGATCGGTGGCGCGCAGCACGTCACCGTGCAGGCGCTCCACACCGCGGATCAAGGCGGTCTGTCCTTCGAGCCGGATGTCCGCCCCCAGGCGCCGCAGCTCCGGAATCTGCCGGAAGCGGTTTTCAAAGATGCTGTCCCGCAGCGTGCTCGTGCCCTCGGCTCTGAGCAGCGCCGCCATCAGCACCGGCTGCGCATCGGTCGGGAAGCCGGGATAGGGCGCAGTCGTCACCCTCTCCGGGGCGCACAGGCGGCCCATCCGGCTCACGCGCAGACTGCGTTTGGCATGGATTATATCACATCCAGCCTGTTTTAGGAAGTAGAGAACGGTAGAAATTTGCTCCGGATCCGCCGAATTCAGCTCAATCTCACCGCCTGCGCTTGCACAGGCGCAGCAGAGCGTCGCCGCGGCGATGCGATCCGGCGGAATGAGCGCAGCTGCGCTGCGGCGCGGGTGAAAACCCTCCACCACGATGCAGTCCGTTCCCGCCCCGGAGATCTCTGCGCCGAGCGCGCGCAGGAAGCCCTGCAGGGCTACGATCTCGGGCTCGCGCGCCGCCCCGCTGAGGCAGGTCCTCCCCTTCGCGCCGCAGGCCGCGAGCAGCACGTTCTCCGTCGCGCCGACGCTCGGGAAGGGCAAACGGATCTGCGCACCGTGCAGTCCCCTGCTGCGGCAGGCAATATCGTCGCCGTCCTGCTCGATCTCCACGCCCATCTGCCGCAGCGCATCCAGATGCAGGTCGATCGGCCGCCGGCCGAGCTGACAGCCGCCGGGCAGGGAGAGCTTCGCCTCACCGCAGCGGGCGATCAGCGCACCCATGAAAATGACCGAGGAGCGCATCTGCTCCATAAGCGTGCGGGGCACACTGCATGCCGAGACCCCGCAGGAATCGACGCTTACGAAATGCCCCTCCTGCCGCGTCTCGGCGCCGAGCGCGCGCAGGATGCGCAGCGCCGCGTCCACGTCCCGCAGGCGGGGCACATTGTAGAGCTCGACGCGCCCGGGCGCAAGGAGCGTCGCCGCAAGGATCGGAAGCGAGGCGTTCTTGGAGCCCTGTACCGTACAGCTGCCGTCGAGCCTTCTGCCGCCGCGGATCTGCCACAAGTCCATAAAAATACCCCCCGTACAGGAATGTCAAGCCATTCTATGCACGGGGGACTTTGCTTGTGCGCCTTCGTTATTTTCCGGCCAGCGAGAGCGCCACATCTGCGATGCGCTCCGTCGCGTCCGGCACGGAGAGCGAGGCCATCGCGGAAGACATGCCGCGCAGCTGCTCCTCGTCGCGCAGCAGCGCGCGGATCGTCCCGAGGAAGGATTCCGCGTCGAACTCCCCTTCCAGCAGCACCTTCGCGCCGCCGGCGCGCTCGAGCACGCGAGCGTTCTTCTCCTGGTGGTTATCCGTCACATTCGGGGACGGGACGATGACAACGGGCTTGCCCATGTAGCACAGCTCTGCGAGCGTGGAGGCGCCGGCACGGCAGAGGATCAGATCCGCCGCCGCCATCACGCGGGGCATGTCGTAGATGTACTCGCGCGCATCCACACCGCAGTCCGCCGGCTGCAGGCCGAGCGCATGCACGCCTTTATCGAACTCCGCCTTGTCGCGGCTGCCGATGGCGTGGATCATGCAGAACTCTTTCTGGCCGCGCAGCAGCGGCAGCAAGGCGAGCATCGTCTTGTTCATATGTCCGGAGCCGAGCGAGCCCCAGACAGAGACCACGAGCGGCATGGAAGGATCGAGTCCCAGCTCGCGCCGGGCGGTCTCCTTCGTATAGCTGCCGAAGGCGCCGCGCACAGGCGTGCCCGTCACGAGAACCTTATCCGGCTCCGGATAGTGCCGCCGGCTCTCCTCAAAGCCGACGAGGATACGGTCGACATGCCTGGCGAGCATGCGCGTGGTGAGTCCGGGCAGAGCATTGCTCTCGTGCACCAGCGTAGGCACGCCGAGGGAGGCTGCGGCCGTGAGCACGGGGTAGCAGACATAGCCTCCCGTGCCGATCACAACGTCCGGGCGGAATTCCCGGATGATGCGGCGAGACTCTGCGAGCGAGCTCAGAACATTCCCGGCTGTGCGCAGATTGTGGCCGATTGCGGCCATGTCATGCCCGCGGGCAATATTGGTGATGCGCAGCGGGCGGATCTCATAGCCCTCGCGGGGTACAAGATCCATTTCCATCATCCCCTGCGCTCCGAGGAAGAGCACTTCACAGTCCGGCAGCAGCTCGCGCAGCCGTCCGGCGACCGCGAGGGCGGGGTTGACGTGACCTGCGGTACCGCCGCAGGTAAACATGAATTTCATGGGCATAGGGATGCCTTCCTTTCTCTGTCAGAAAACCGTTTCCCGGGACGCGCTGAGCAGAATGCCGATCTCCCCCAGCTGAATGAGCAGCGCGGTGCCGCCGTAGCTGAAAAAAGGAAGGGAGATGCCGGTGCAGGGGATGAGATTCGTCACGACCGCGACGTTCAGGAAGACCTGCAGCGCCAGCAGCGTGGAGATCCCCGCGCATACCAGGAAGGAGAAGCGATCGGGACAGTGCAGGGCAATCCAGTAGCCGCGCAGGATCAGCAGCGCAAAGAGCGCAAGGATCAGCGCGCAGCCGATGAAGCCCAGCTCTTCCGCAATCACGGAAAAGATAAAGTCGTTGTGTTCCTCGGGGAGGAAGAGATATTTTTGCCTGCTCGCCCCCAGGCCGAGGCCGCTGAGGCCGCCGGAGCCGATGGACAGCAGGGACTGTACGATTTGATAGCCCTCGTCCGTGGAGCTGGAAAAGGGATCGCGCCAGGTCACGATGCGTGTGGAGGCGTAGGGGAAGAAGGTCAGCAGCACGAAAAGGCCGGCGCCTGCCGCGCCGAAGGCCGCGAGAAACCAGCCCGCGCCCACCCCGCCGAGAAAGAGCATCACCGCGCCTACAGCGAGGATGATGAGCGAGGCAGAGAAGTGCGGCTCGAGTACCAGCAGCCCCACGATCAGCGCGAGGATGCCGAGGAAGGGCAGGATGCCATAGCGCAGGGTCTTCATCTTCCCGCCGAAGCGGCAGATCAGCGCGGAAAAGGACAGGATAACAGCGAGCTTGCTGAGCTCCGAGGGCTGCAGCGTGAAGCCGCCTACGCCGAGCCAGCGCCGCGAGCCGTTGGCTCGCACGCCGATGAAGGGCACCAGCGCGAGCAATATAAGCGAGAAGATCAGAAAGGCCATGGCATAGCGGCGGTAAAAGCTCATCGGCAAGCGCGAGCAGAACAGCATCAGCGCGACGCCGAGTGCCGCGAACACCAGCTGCCGCACGAAGTAATAGGCTGCGTTGCCTCCCGTCACATGGCCGGGATCGTAATAGGCGCGGGCGAAGCTCGCCGAGAGCACCATGACGACGCCGATGGTGAGCAGAAGCAGCACCAGCAGAAAGAGATCCGCATCGAAGCCCTGCCGGCGCTCCTTGAGCGCGGATGCAGGAAGGCCGGCGAGGCGGGCGCTGTCATAGCGCATGATCCCACCTCCCCGGCCGTTCCTTTACAGAAAGCGCTGATAGACCCCGATAAAGGATATGATGGCAAAGACCAGAGATATGCCTGTGAAGAGAACAAAGATTTCTTTCTCTTTCCACTTTTTCCCCGTCCAGCCGCCCATTTCAAGGTGGTGGTGGAAGGGAGCCATTCTGAATACGCGCTTGCCGTGCGAGAGCTTGAAATAGCCCACCTGAATGATGTCGGAGAGCGCCTCGACGATATAGATGATGCCGAGCGTGACGAGCACGAGCGGGATATCAAAAGCGAAGGCCAGCGCCGCGACGGCGCCGCCGAGGAAGAGCGAGCCCGTGTCGCCCATGAAGACCTTGGCGGGATTGAAATTGTAGACCAGGAAGCCGATGAGACCGCCCAGCAGACCGGAGGCGAAGAGGCCGAGCTCCAGATAGTTCTGTCCCCAGGCAACCGTCAGCACAACGAAGAACAGCACGACGGGGAGCGAGGTTCCGCTGGCGAGACCGTCCAGCCCGTCGGTAAGGTTTACGGCGTTGACCGTGCCGACGATGACGAAGGCGGCGAAGACGAAGTAGAGCCACTCGGGGATATGCAGCAGCTTCCCGGAGAAGGGGATGAAGAGATCGGTGCGGATATAGCCCAGACGGCGCATCAGAAGGATGAAGACGAGGGCAGCCGTCAGCTGCAGGAGGAACTTGCTTTTCGCGGAGAGGCCGAGATTCTGCTTTTTGCGGATCTTCTCCCAGTCGTCCAGGAAGCCGATCGCGCCGAAGACCAGCGCGAAGCCCAGTACGAAGATATGTGCGAAACGGCCGTGCAGCATGCTCGGGAAGCCCAGCGTGAGACACACGAGCGCAGCAGCGAGAATGAACATCACACCGCCCATCGTGGGCGTTCCGCTCTTGGACTGATGCCAGGTGGGACCCTCCTTGCGGATCTCCTGTCTGGCCTTTTCCTTCTCCAGCCAGGGAATATAGAATTTGCCGAACGCGGTGGCGAACAAAAACGCCAGCACAAAAGCCGTTATCAGCTTGATGATCATATGGAAAACACCTCAAACAATGTGAGTACCCTTCTTATCTTCTGCGCAGAAAGTCCGCGACGATTTCTCTCTCGTCCATATGGCGCTTTTCGTGCCCCACTTCCTGGTAATCCTCATGGCCCTTCCCGGCGAGTAATATTACATCACCGGGCCCGGCGTTGTCAATAGCCCAGCCGATCGCAGCCACGCGGTCACAGATGACCTCGCGCGGCGTCTTGCTCTCGCGCATGCCCGCGAGGATATCCTCAATAATGGCCATGGGTTCCTCCGTGCGGGGGTTGTCGCTCGTCACGATGCACAGATCCGCGAGCTCCGCGCCGATCCGTCCCATGATGGGGCGCTTGGCATGGTCGCGGTCGCCGCCGCAGCCGAAAAGCGCGATAAGACGGCCGCGCGTGACGGGTCTGAGCGTCCGCAGCGCGTTCTCCAGCGCGTCCGGCGTGTGGGAGTAGTCGATGATGACGGAGTAATCCCCGTCCGTGGGGACGACCTCCATGCGGCCCTTGACGCCCCTGGCGCTGTTCATGGCCTGGGCGCAGGCGGCAAAGGGAATGCCCTCCAGAAGCCCGACGCCGATGACGCCGAGGGTGTTATGCACCGAGAAGAGCCCGGGCAGGACGGCGTTCACCTCCGCCGTTTCGCCCTGATACGCGGCGGTGTAGCGCACACCGTCGGCGCGCAGCGCGATGTTCTCCGCGCTGAGCTCCGCCTCCCGCCCCTGTGCCGAGCAGCGCAGCACCGGGCAGGCAGCACCGGCGATCATATAGTCCGCCCAGGCGTCGTCCACGTTGAAGGCGGCCGCGTCGCAGCGGCTGAAAAGCAGACGTTTGGCCTCGGCATAGGCCTCCATGGTGCCGTGGAAATCAAGATGATCCTGGGTGAGGTTCGTATAGAGCGCGGTGTTGAAGCGGATGCCCGCCACGCGGTCGAGCACCAGAGCGTGGGAGGAGACCTCCATGACCACATGCGTGCAGCCCGCGTCCGCCATCTGCCGGAACAGCTTCTGCAGCTCGTAGCTCTCGGGCGTGGTGCGCTCGGAGTGGATGAATTCCTCCCCGATCATGATGCCGTTGGTGCCGATGAGGCCGACCTTCGCGCCGAGCGCCTCCTCGAGCATGTGCTTGATGAGGTAGCTGGAGGTGGTCTTGCCGTTGGTGCCGGTGATGCCGATCATGCGCATCCCGGAGGCCGGATCGCCGAAGAATTCGCGGCTCACGAGCGCGAGGGCGAGGCGGGTATTGTCCGTCAGCACCGTGGGCACGCTCTCCGGCTGTTCGTCGATGCAGAGCACGGCGGCGGCGCCGTTTTCAAGCGCCTTGGGAATAAAGCGGTGCCCGTCGACGGCGTAGCCCCGCACGGCGACGAACAGATCGCCCGGCTTCACGGCGCGGGAGTCGTAGCACACCCCACCGATCTCTGTCTCCAGGTCGGCGCTGCCGCCGAGGACGCGGATGCTGCGGATCAGATCTCTGAGTTTCATGGTAATATCCTCCGGTATAGTCGGATGAATCGGAATTGGCTAATAGATGCCCAGCAGGTCCTCGTCGCGGCTGACAAGGCTCACGGACACGATGGCTCCGTGCTGCAGGGCTGTCCCCGGCGGGACGCTCTGCCCCGCCACATGCTGGCGGCCGGGGTCGTTCACCGGGCTGAGGCTGCGCAGGTAGAGGCCGCTGCGGGAGAGGAGGTCGCGCGCGTCGCAGTAGCGCATGCCGGCCAGATCCGGCATCAGCTCCGTCTCAGCGGAGGGCTGCGCGCCCAGATACAGCAGCACCTCGGTGCCGCGAGCGATCTGCGTGCCGGCGGCGGGCAGCTGTGCGGTAACGGTATCCCCGCTGCCGAGCGTGCGGCAGCTGAGCCCGGCCTGCTCAAGCTCGTAAAGCGCAGCATAGTAGCCTTTCCCGCCGAGCGCGGGCATGCGCACATCCCCGGTTGGGCCGTCCCCGTCCGGCTCCGGCTCGATCCCCAGATAGGGCAGGATATCGGCCAGCATGCCGCCCACGAGCGGCGCTGCCATCTGCCCGCCGGAGACATAGACGCCGGAGCGGTTGGAGGGCGTGTCGAGAAAGGCGAGCACGGCGACCTGCGGATCGTCGGCCGGGGCGAAGCCGATGAAGGAGACGATATACTCCTTCTGGCCGGTCTGCGCCTCGAGGCTGACCTTTTCGCTGGTGCCGGTCTTTCCGCCGATGCGGTAACCCGCGACAGCGGCGTTATGCCCCGTGCCCTCCTTCGCGTCGCCCACCACCTGCTCGAGGATCTCGCGCACCGCGGCGCTCGTCTCCTCGCTGATGACCTGTCTGCGCACATGAGGGCTGCGCTCCCAGACAGTCGCGCCGTCCGGGCCTACAAGGCGGCTGACGACGTAGGGCTCCATGAGATAGCCGCCGTTGACGCAGGCGGAGACAGCCGTGATGAGCTGAAGCGGCGTGATCGTGAAGGTCTGGCCGAAGGAGGCCGCCGCGAGCTGGGAGAGATTGCGCTCGGAGCAAAAGGTGTTTTCGCTCCACCAGATGCTCCCGCTCTCCCCCGCCAGGTCGATACCCGTCACAGCACTGAGCGTATCGTCGGGGTCGCCTGTGCGGTTGAGGAAGCCGAAAGCCTCGCAGTAATCATAAAAGGTCTCCGCGCCGACGCGCAGACCGATGTTGACAAAAGCTGCGTTGCAGGAGTGCTGCACGGCCTGGGTGAGATTCTGGCTGCCGTGCCCGCCGTCCTTCCAGCAGCGGATCGGGCTTGTTCTGCCCGGAACGCGCACGCTGCCCGGACAATAGAAGCTGCTCTCCCGGCTCACGGCGCCCTCCTCAAGCGCCATTGCAAGGGTGATGATCTTGAAGGTTGAGCCGGGCTCGTAGGTATCCGAAAGCGCCTTGTTCCGCCACTGGCGCTGCTGCGCCTCACGCAGGATGGCGGCGCGCTCCTCCTCCGTCGCGGCCGCAGCGGCGCGCTGCCGCGCCTCGTCGCTCACCGCCAGAAAGTCGTTGAGGTCATAGTCGTCCAGCGAGGCCATCGCAAGGATCGCTCCGGTATTCACGTCCATGACGATGGCGCCGGCGCCGTTTTGAATATCGTAGTCCGCCGCTGCCTGGCGGAGATGCTTTTCCACATAATACTGGATCCCCGCGTCGATCGTGGTGACGAGATCGCAGCCGTCCTGCCCGGGCTCGAAGTCTTCGAAATGCTCGAACAGCAGCTCTGTTCCGTACGCGTTCGTCGCGCGGAGCGTGCGTCCGCTCGTCCCGGAGAGCGCCTCGTCATAGCGCGCCTCAATGCCCTCGAGGCCGGTGTTGTCCGTCCCTACGAAACCGATCAGATGACAGGCCAGCGCGCCGTTGGGATAATAGCGCTTGACGTCCGTCTCCAGGCGCACTCCGTGAAGCCCATGTTCCAGTTTGAAGGCGCGCACGGCGTCTGCCTGCTCGCGTTCGATCCTGCGCGCGACCGTCACATACCAGGAGCCGGTCTGCGCGGTCTTTTTCAGCACCTCGTTGTAGTCGAGCCCCAGGATCTCCGCGAGACCGCGGGCGATAAGCTCCGGGTTCTCCCCATTGCGCTCGATCTCGGCGGGGCTGAGATAGACGTTCTCCACCGAGGCGCTCACAGCGAGCGCGTTGCCGCGGCGGTCGTAAATCGTGCCGCGCGCAGGCGCGGTCGGCACCTCGCGAAGCTGCTGGGCGAGTGCAAGCGAAGCATAGCGCTCGTGATCGACGATCTGGAGCTTGTACAGCCGCGCCAGCAGCAGTATAAACGCCGCAATGCCGCACATTGCCATCAGGAACAATGTGCGGCGATACATTTGACGGTTCGGCCCGGGCAAAGCTGAGCGCTCCCCTACGGCTGCTTTCATGGCGCCACCCCCCGCGAAACGAATGCTTTGTTCATTCTATTCGCGTACCCGGCGGCTTATTCCTCCGGCATCGGGAGCGTGACGATCTGCGAGGGCGTGCAGGGCTGCATGCCGAGCGCGGCGGCGCGGCGCGCAAGCTCCGGCAGGCTCACGCTCTGCTCATAGGCCACGGAGAGCGCTGCGTTCTCGGCGCGCGCGGTCTCCAGCTCCCGGGAGAGCGCAGCGGCGCGGTCATTCAGCGCCGTGAGGCGCACGCACGACAGCAGACTCAGCAGTACAAGCATAGCAGAAAAGGCAATAATTATCAAGAGGAACAGGGCTTCTTCCCGCTGCTTCATGCCCTCACACCCTCTCCGCCACGCGGAGCTTCGCGCTGCGGGCGCGGGGATTTCTCTCTATTTCCTCTTCGCTCGGCAGGATCGGCTTGCGGCTCACGATGCGCAGCGTCCTGACAAAGCCGCAGGTGCACACGGGCGCTTCCCGCGGGCAGGTGCAGCCGTTCTCCCTCGCTGCGATCCCGGATTTCACGATCCGATCCTCCAGCGAATGAAAGCTGATTACGCAAAGCCGCCCGCCCGGATTGAGCTTGTCCGGCGCGGTGGCGATCATGCGTTCGACCTCGCCCAGCTCATCGTTCACGGCAATGCGGATAGCCTGGAAGCTGCGTTTGGCCGGATGCTGTTTTTCGCGCAGCGCCTGCGCGGGGAGCGCGGATTTGATGAGAGCGACAAGCTCCATTGTCGTCTCGATGGGCTTCTGCTCGCGCGCACGGGCAATGGCTGCGGTGATGCGTCGCGCGTAGCGCTCCTCGCCGTAATCCCAGAAAATGCGGTTGAGCCTCTCCTCCGGCCAGCTGTTCACGACCTCATAGGCCGTGAGCGCGGCAGAGCCGTCCATACGCATGTCCAGCGGCGCGTCCTGCATATACGAGAAGCCGCGCTCCGCCTCGTCCAGCTGCGGGGAGGATACGCCAAGATCGAACAACATCCCGTCCACGCCCTCGATCCCCAGCTCGTCGAGGATATCGCAGGCGTCGCTGAAATTGCCGTGCACCAGCGTGACGCGCTCGGCAAAGGGAGCAAGGCGCCGTCCCGCACGCGCAATCGCTGTCTCGTCCCGGTCAATGCCGATGAGGCGCCCGCTTGTGAGGCGGGAGGCAATCTCAAACGAGTGCCCGCCGAGGCCGAGCGTCCCGTCAAGATAGATTCCGTCCGGGCGGATGTTCAGATTCTCGATGCACTCGCGCAGCAGCACGGAGACATGTACGGCCTCGTTCATCAAAACTCCAGTTCCTCCAACACGGCGGCAATATTCTCCGGCGTCGTCTCCTGTGCGAAGACCTCACTCCAAAGCTCGCTGTCCCAGAGTTCGGCGTGGTTGTTGCAGCCGACGACGGTGACGTTTTTCTTCAGCCCCGCATAATCCCGCAGCATCTGCGGCAGCAGCGCGCGGCCCTGACTGTCCAGCTCGCACCGGGCAGCGTGCGCAAAGAGCGGGCGCATCCTGCGCTGCTTGACATAGGGCATCGCACTGACCTTATCTGAAAGCGCCGCCCAGTTTTCCCCGCTGTACGCGCACAGACAGCGGTCCATGGATATCGTGATGAAAAAAACCTCGCCCAGCTCGTCCCGGAGCTTGGCAGGAATAAACAAACGTCCCTTATTGTCAAGGGTGTGCTGATATTCGCCTGTCACGCAAATCCCCCCGATTGTCCTCTATTTTGCCCCATTTCTCCCCACTTTTAACCACTCGATAAATTCATTATAGGGGGGCTTTTTTGAAAAATCAAGTGAAACTTTTTGTCTTTTTTTGTTTCTTTGGGTTCATCTTTTGGGCACAATATCTGCTGTTTTTCGGGCAAAAAATACCTATATATCGTTTTCCCGCAAAACGCTCCGGCTCTTCGGTGGCGAAAATCGAAAAATTCCCGCGCAAGATACATTGTCTTTGAGAAAATCTTGTGTTAAAATATGTTTATCCTTATGAAAAGAGAGGTTATTCCATGAAAAAGAAACTCCTCGCATTTCTCCTGCTGGCCGCGCTGCTGCTCCTTGCAGCCTGCGGCAACGCGGCTCCTGCCGCTGTCGCGCCCGAGAAGGAGGCTCCTGCTGAAGCGCCCGCCGAAGCAGCTCCTGCCGAAGAGGCTCCCGCTGAGGAGGCTCCCGCTGAGGAAGCCCCTGCCGAAGAGGCTCCTGCTGAGGAAGCCCCCGTACCCGAGATCGAGCCCTCCGGCGACATTGTTGTGCTCTTCACGAGCGACGTGCACTGCGGCGTCGACCAGGGCTTCGGCTATGCCGGCCTCCAGCAGATCCGCGACTACCTCGTCGCCCAGGGAGACGCCGTGATCCTCGTTGACGACGGCGACAGCATCCAGGGCGAGCCCATCGGCACCATGACCAAGGGCGAAGCCATTGTCAAGCTCATGAACGAGATGGGCTATGAGGTCGCCATCCCCGGCAACCACGAGTTCGACTACGGCATGGAAACCTTCCTCACGCTGACTGAGGAAGCCGAGTACGACTACATCAGCTGCAACTTCAACCGCGACGGCGAGCTGGTCTTCAATCCCTACGTCATCAAGGAGCTCGCCGGCCACAAGGTCGCCTTTGTAGGCGTTACCACCCCCAAGACTCTGACCTCCTCCACCCCGCGCTACTTCCAGGATGAGGAAGGCAACTTCATCTACGGTTTCTTCCAGGACGAGACCGGCGAGGGCGTCTACTCCGCCGTCCAGACCGCTGTTGACGCCGCCCGCGAAGATGGCGCCGAATACGTGTTCGTGATGGCTCACCTCGGCAACGAGGAGGCCTGCCGCCCCTGGACCTATGCCGACGTGATCGAGAACACCAACGGCATCGACGTCCTGCTTGACGGCCACAGCCATGACACCGACAAGGTCGTCATGAAAAACATGGACGGCGATACCGTCATCCGCCAGGCCTGCGGCACCAAGCTCAACTGCATTGGCTATGCCCGCATTTCTGCCGACGGCAAGATCGACACCGGCCTCTACAGCTGGCCCAACAAGGACTCCGCCAGCGCGCTTCTCGGCTTTGACAACGACATGACTGCCGCTGTCGCCGTCGCCTCTGAAGAACTCAACGCCAAGCTCGCCGAGGTCGTCGCCAGCTCCCAGGTCGAGATGACCATCTTCGATCCCGAGGCCAAGGATGACTCCGGCAACCCGATCCGCATGGTCCGCCGCGCTGAGACCAACCTCGGCGACCTCTGCGCCGACGCGTATCTCGCCCAGGGCGAGGCTGACATCGCCTTCGTCAACGGCGGCGGCATCCGCGCCAACCTCCCCGCCGGCGACATCACGCTCAACAACATCCTGAAGGTTCATCCCTTTGGCAACGCACTCACCGTCATCGAGGTCACCGGCCAGCAGGTCCTCGACGCGCTTGAATGGGGCTCCCGCTCCGTTCCCAATGAGCTCGGCGGCTTCCTGCAGGTCGCGGGTCTGACCTACGAGATCAACACCGAGATCGAGAGCACCTGCGAGGCCGATGAGAACGGCATGTTCGTCAAGGTCGCCGGCGCGCGCCGCGTCCAGAACGTCATGGTCAACGGCGAGCCCATCGACCCCAAGGCCACCTACACCCTTGCGAGCCATGACTACATGCTGCTCAACAACGGCGACGGCTACACCATGTTCGAGGGCTGCAAGGTCCTGCAGGAGTCCGTCAAGCTCGATAACCAGGTTCTCATCGACTACATCACCGAGACGCTCGGCGGCGTGATCGGCGAGGAGTACGAGAACCCTGTCGGCCAGGGCCGTATCACCATCCTGCAGGCTGAGGAGAAGTAAATCTTATCCTGCAGCCGCAGCAAACTGACTTAACAAAAAAGCAGGCGCACCGCGCCTGCTTTTTTGTCGTCTGCTATGTGACGGAAAATGCCCGCGGCACATGCCGCGGGCATTAAGAAATATTTGATTTACAGGCGATCCTCAGAGGATCTCTTGCTCTTCGTCGTCCTCGCCGAGTTCGGGGATCGTGAACACCGGCTCAGTCTTCGGCTTCGCGGCCGGATGGGAAGCGACATTCGTATACTGCTGATGGACGGAGCGGAGCTCCGCAAGAGCCTTGTTGATGACCTCCTCGGTCTCCTTGAGCTTAAACTCGACATACTCGTTCGCAGTGCGCTTGAGCTCGGCGGTCTTCGATTCGGCCTTTGCGACCATCTCCGCGCTCTTGGCGCGCGCCTGCCGCACGATCTCCTGATCGTCCACCAGGATGCGCGCGTGCTCCTCGGCGCTCTTGCGCATGGCCTCGGCCTCGCGCTTGGCGTTGCCAATAAACTCGTCGCGCGCGGCGACCAGGCGCTTGGCCTCTGCGATGGAGGACGGCAGCGCCGCCTTAACGTCGTTGATGATCTGGAGGGCCTTCTCCCGCTCAATGATGCACTTGTCATTGCCCAGGGGGACGCCCCAGGCTTCCGTCACCATGATAGCCAAGGAGTCCAACAGCTCAAGAATGTCGTTCTGATCCATTATTTTGCCCTCCAATGCTTGGCTTTTTCCATGATCTCATCCTTGATTTCCTCCGGAACGAGACCGGTCAGGTCTGCGCCGTAGAAAGCCATTTCGCGTACCACCGACGAGCTGAGGAAGGTGTATTTCTCACTCGAGGTGAGGAACATGGTCTCCAGCTCGGGGTTGACCTTCTTGTTGATGAGGTTCATCTGGAACTCGTATTCAAAATCGGACGCAGCGCGCAGGCCCTTGACAATGACCGCGCCGGGATACTGCTTGACGTATTCTGCGAGCAGCCCATCCGACCAATCCACCCGCACGTTGGGATAGCGGCGTGTGACGAGCCGCGCCATCTCCACCTTCTCCTCCATGGTGAACATCGGGTTCGGCTTCATGGCGTTGTGCATGATGCAGACCACGACCTCATCAAAAATGCGGGAGGTGCGGCGGACGATGTTCAGATGGCCGAGCGTGATCGGGTCAAAGCTGCCTGGGCAGATCGCAATGCTCATAGTGTCTTTTCCTTTGTGTATTTGCCGAGCTTCACCGTCCCGTATCGGTATTCTCTGACCTTGCGATAGGGCAGGCGCATCTGAGGAAGCTCGATCTCTTTTCGTGTCTCACAGATTATTATACCACCATCCGACAAGTTGTCAACCAGATTGATGGTCTCCAGCACCGGCGCGTAAAGCCCGGAATCATAGGGCGGATCAATAAAAATCAGGTCGAACTTCTCCCCGCCTCGCAGATAACCGAGCGCATCCGCCTGCAGGACGCTTCCCCGCAGGGCGCAGGCCTCGAGATTCTCCTTCACAAGGCTCACGGCCTTGCGGTCCCGGTCGATGAAAACGCAGCTCTCCGCACCGCGGCTGAGTGCCTCGATGCCGAGCTGGCCGGTGCCGGCGAAGAGGTCGAGCACGCGCCTGCCCTCCACGTCGAACTGGATGATATTGAACACGGCCTCCTTGACATTGTCCGTCGTGGGGCGGATATCGTAATTCTCCGGGGTTTTCAGCTTTCTTCCCCGCGCGGAGCCGGTGATGACACGCATGGCCCGATCCTCCTCCCTATTCTTCCATCTTTTCCTTCGCAGGCGCAGCGTCATGGAAATAATCCCAGACGGCCTGTGCCGTGTTCTTCGTCACGACGAGGCGCAGCTGCTCGAGCGAGGCCTCCCGAATCGCCCGGACGGACTTGAAGGCCTTGAGCAAATCCGCCTTGCGTCTCGGTCCGACGCCCGGGATCTTGTCGAGCGCAGAGGCATAGCTCTCCAGGCGCAGCGAGCGCTGGTAGCCGATGGCGGTGTTGTGCGTCTCCTCCTGTATCCTGCCGACGAGGGAAAACACGGCTTGGTTTGCCTGGATGCCGATCTCCCGTCCGTCCGGCGTGACGAGGGCGCGCGTGCGGTGCCGGTCGTCCTTGACCATGCCGAAGGTCGGCACCTCAAGGCCGAGGTCCTTCTCGGCGCGCAGCGCAGTGGCCGCGTGTACGTCGCCGCCGTCGATAAGCAGCAGATCCGGCAGCGGCGCAAAATGCTCGTCGCCGTCCGTGTAGCGCTTGAAGCGCCGGAAGACGGCCTGGTACATGCTCGCGTAATCGTCCGCGCCATCGAGGTCACGGATACGGAACTTGCGATAGTCGCGCTTGAGGGGTTTGCCGTCGACGTGTACGGTCATCGCCGCGACAATGCCCGTGTCGCCGAGGTTGGAGATGTCGAAAGCCTCGATACGCTCCGGGAAGCGCTCGAGCTCCAGCGCCTTCTGCAGCCACTCGAGGGTCTTGCTGCGGCGCTGCGCCTGCGTCGTGCGGCGCTGCACCTCCTCGCGGGCGTTGAGCGCCGCGCTCTCGATGAGCCGCATGCGCTCGCCGCGTTTGGGCGTCTCGATATAGACCCTGCGTCCGGCCGTCTCGCTGAGGAGCTCCTCGAGGTCCTCCCGATCCTCGATCTCACAGGGCAGGAGGATAGACTTCGGCCAGCCGCCGCGGTGCGCGCCGTAATACTGGCGCACGAGGGCGGAGATTGCCTCTGCGTCCTCTTCCAGCGGCTCGTCCATCATCTCGGTGTCCTTGCCGGCGAGGTCGCCGGAGACGAAATGCAGCACGGTAAAGCAGCTCTTCGGCCCGCGGCAGAAGCCAACGGCGTCGGTGTCGGCGAAGGCGGTGGAGATGACGCGCTGCTTGACGGCCACGCTCTCCACAGCGCGCATCCGATCGCGCAGCGAGGCGGCACGCTCGAAGCGCAGTTCCTCAGCGGCCTGCTCCATCTGGCTCTTGAGCCCGGCAACGAGCTCGGCGCTCTTGCCCTCGAGGATCAGCATGGCCTGCTCCATACGCGCGCGGTAATCCTCCGCGCTGCTGTCCGCCAGGCACCAGCCCGCGCAGCTGCCCATATGGTAGTTGAGGCAGGGGCGCTCCCTGCCGATATCCCGTGGAAATCTCCGGCTGCAATCCGGCAGGAGCAGCGCCTTCTGCAGCGTGGAGATGATCTCGCGCGTCTGATAGCGCCCGCCGAAGGGGCCGAAATACCTGGCCCCGTCCTTTGGGGCGCGGGAGGAAATGCTCATCACGGGGTATTCGCTCTTCACATCCACACGGATGAAGGGGTAGCCCTTATCGTCCTTGAGGAGGATATTGTAATGCGGCTTATGGCGCTTGATGAGGGAGTTTTCCAGCACAAGGGCTTCAAATTCGCTCGCCGCGACGATCACGTTGAAGTCCGCGACCTTTTCCACCATGGCGGCGACCTTCGGCAGATGCTCGCCGTGGAAATAGCTGCTGACGCGGTTTTTGAGCTTTTTTGCTTTGCCGACGTAGATCACTTCGTTGTGCTCGTCGAGCATGATATACACGCCCGGCAGCAGCGGCAGGTTGTTTGCTTTCTCACGCAGCGTATCCAGCATGATCCTCTCCCCCCCTACTTAACGTCCAAAAAGGGAGTGTGCGTCGGCACACTCCCTATTTTGCTTTGCTATGTTCCTGAATTACTCGGAAAAATCAGAATCGATCAGCTCAGAGAGCGTAGCGATGGCTTCTTCCTCGTCGACGCCGTCAGCGATCAGCGTGATGCTGGTCCCCTTCACGATCCCCAGGGACAGAACGCCCAGAAGGCTCTTGGCATTGACACGGCGCTCTTCTTTTTCCACCCAGATGCTGCTCTTGAACTCATTGGCTTTCTGAATGAAGAAAGTCGCGGGCCGGGCGTGAAGACCTACCTGATTGTTGATGACTACTTCTTTGGTTATCATACTCGCCTCTCCTTAACTTTATACAAGTTCTCCGCTTGTTGGGCAACATTTTATCAAATCTCCGTCCAATCGTCAACCACAAACATGCGGATTTGTGAATTTCCACATTTCACGCGCGGACGATGCTCTGACTTTTATACGTTATTTCTATGCGCCCGCCCTTATTTGAGTTCAACCACCGTCACGCCTGCCTCGCCTTCGCCGAAACGGCCGGGTCGAAAGCTCTTGACGAGCTTGTTGCGGCGCAGCATGGCCTGGATCGCGCCGCGCAGTGCACCGGTCCCCTTGCCGTGGATAATGGTGACGGTCTTGAGCTTGGCCATGACGGCGGAATCGAGATAACGCTCGGCCTCGATGACGGCCTCCGCGGATTCCATGCCGCGTACGTCCACCGACTGATCGACCGTGTAGCTGCTGCGGAGCGAGGCTGCGGACGCTGCAACGCTCTTCTTCGTCTTCGCCGCGACGCCCTCGAGCAGCAGCACGTCCTCCTCCTTGGCCGTGACGTTCATGATGCCCGCGCGAAGCGTGAGCACCCGCTCGGGCGAGACGGAAACGACCTCCGCCTTCATGCCCATGGACTTGATCTGCACGGTGTCGCCCGGCCGGACGGGGCGGGAGGAGCTCTCCGCCGAAGCGGTGGGTCTGTCGTCCGTGTGCAGCGCCTCCTCAGAGAGATTGAGCCGGCGGCGCAGGGCGCTGCGAGCCTCGTTGACGCGCTGGAAATCCTCCTCGTCATTGGCGCGGCGGCGCATGTCGTCAAGCTCGCGGAAGGTGGACTCCGCCGTCTCGCGCGCCTCCTGCAGAATGCGCTCGGCGTCACGCTTGGCCTTGAGATCCGCCTTGTCAAGCCTCACCTCGAGCTCGGCGCGCAGGAAGGCGGCCTTTTTGGCGTTCTCCTCTGCTTCGCGCAGCCGCCTGGAGACCTCCGTGCGCTCTTTTTCGAGCATCAGACGGGTCTGCTCGAGCTTCTCGATCGTCGCCTCGAAGCTCTGGCTCTCGGTGCCGACGCGTTTGCGCGCGTCCTCGATGACGTCCTCCCGCAGCCCCAGCCGCCGGGATATGGCGAAGGCGTTGGATTTTCCGGGGATGCCGACGAGTAGATGGTATGTGGGCTGCAGGGTCTCCACGTCGAATTCGCAGGAGGCATTCTGCACGCCCGGCTCGTTCGTGGCGTAAACCTTGAGCTCGGCGTAGTGCGTGGTTGCGGCGATGACGGCGCCCTGCCTGCGCGCAAACTCGATGATCGAGATGGCCAGCGCCGCGCCCTCGGTGGGGTCTGTGCCTGCGCCGAGCTCGTCAAAGAGCAGCAGTGAGCGCTCGTCAGCCTCCTCCAGGATGCGCACGATGTTCGTCATATGCGCCGAGAAGGTAGACAGGCTCTGCTCGATGCTCTGCTCGTCACCGATGTCGGCGAGGATGTGCCGGAAGACCGGCAGACGGCTGCCGTCGTCCGCCGGGATGTGAAGCCCGCACTGGTTCATCGCGCACAGCAGACCGATCGTCTTGAGCGAGACAGTCTTGCCGCCCGTGTTGGGGCCGGTGATGACGAGAGTGTCGAAGCTGTCGCCGAGCTCCACATCGATGGGTACGGCCTTGGCCTGGTCGAGCAGCGGATGGCGCGCATGCCGCAGCACGATCCCCTTTTCGACAGTCTCGGCCTCCATGCAGTTGAGCTTGTAGCTGAGCTTGGCCTTGGCGAAAATGAGATCCAGCCGCACGAGCAGATTGAAGTCCGAATCGATATCCTGGCGGTGCTCGGCGCAGTCGGCCGAGAGTTCCGCGAGGATGCGCTCGATCTCCAGCTTTTCCTTGGCCGCGAGCTCGCGCAGCTCGTTGTTGGCCTTGACGGCCGCCATCGGCTCGACGAAGACCGTCATGCCGGAGGCGGAGATATCGTGCACGAGGCCGGGCACCGCGCCCTTGTGGTCTGCTTTAACGGGGACAACATAGCGGTCGGAGCGCATGGTGATGATGGGCTCCTGCAGCGCCTTGGCATAGGACGGCGAGGAGATGATTTTCTGCAGCGCGTCCCTGGCGCGGGCAGCCGCCGCACGCATCTGGCGGCGAATCGTGGCGAGGTCGGGCGAGGCGCTGTCGGCGATCTCGTCCTCCCCCACGATGGCATTCAGGATCTTGTCCTCGAGGAATTTATTGGCGCGCAGCGCGTAAAACAGGCTGTCGATCGCCGTCTTTCCGACGCTGTCCTCCGCCAGATAGCCGCGTACAAGGCGAGAGCACTGCAGCACGCGGGCGATATCCAGCAGCTCGCGGGAGTTAAGCGCCCCGCCCAGATCCGCCCTGGCCAGCGAGGGGCGCACGTCCTTGACGCCGGAAAAGGAGGGGCTGCCGCGCACGGTCATCATCGTTTTGGCGGCGCTGGTCTCCTCCAGGCGGCGGGCGACCTCATGCGGATCTGCCGCGGGACTCAGCGCCAGGGCGTTCTCCTTGGCGGTGTCTCCCACCGCCTGATCCGCCAGCATTTTCAGCACAGCCGGCAGTTCGAGCGTGCGGAGCGATTTTTCTGAAAAGTCCATATCGTTCTCCCGGTAAATCTTCAGGTAAACTGTTTGTAATAGTCGAGCGTGGGAAATCGGCGCTCGGCGTGGTCAAGCACGTAGGCCTCCGCGGCGCGGGAGAGCTCGTAGAGCCCTTCGTCGTCAACGCGGAAGGAAAAGAGCTGCCTGGCGGGCGCTGAGACAACATAGCGCAGCGCCGGGAGGCTGCTCTTGCCGAGGCGATAGCTCCTGCCCTCTTTTTTGCATGCGCGGCAGCAGATGCCGCCGCTCTCCGGCGCGAGCACCGGCTCCTCCGGCTCCGGTTTTCCGCAGACCGGGCAGGCCTCCACCTGCGGGCGAAAGCCAGCAATGCACATAAGGCGCAGCTCGAAGGCGGCCTTGATCTGACGGGCGGGATAGAGCGAGCGGCTCAGCGCATAGAGCGAATTGAGCCCGAGCTGCAGCAGCTCCGGCTCCGGCTCGTCCTCTACGCTGAAGGCCTCCAGGCATTCGGCGAAATAGCTGCCGAGAGCGAAATCCTCGATCCGCTCGCGCAGGCCCTGGAAGGGCTCCGCGATCACGGCCTCGTTCACCGTCCACTTGCCGCGGTTACCGAAGAGCGTAAGCTCCGAGTAGGTGAGCTGCTGGGTGGCGGCGCCGGTGCGGCTGGTTTTGCGCAGCGCGCCGCGCGCCTTGGCGGTGATTTTCCCGTCACTCTCGGTGAGGATGGTAAGGATTCGGTCGGCCTCCTTGTAGCGGACCTCTCGCAGAATGAGGCCCTTTGTGTTCTTGAACATATTATGTAAACCTCATCCCTCGGTGCGGGGTTCCTCCCCGCCGCCGTTCGTCTCTGTCCGCCCCTGCTGCGTCTGTTTATAGAGCATGTAGTACAGCGGATCTCCGGTCTCGGCAAAAGCCTGCCAAAGGGCGTCGCTCTCCATGAAACCACCTCTGTCCTTAGTATGGGCGGCGGCGGGCGTTTCATGGCTGGTATGTTTTGCTATGCAGGCATGCGCGCGTCAATCCTCGCGGAAGCCGAAATTGCGCAGAGAGGCCATCGAGTCGCGCCAGTTCTCCTTGACCTTCACCCAGGTCTGCAGAAAGACCTTCGCGCCCATAAAGGCCTCGATATCGAGGCGCGCCAGCTCGCCGATCTTCTTTAGCATCGCGCCCTTTTTGCCGATGATGATGCCCTTGTGGCTGTCCTTTTCACAGTAGATGGTGACCTCGAGGTCGATGATCCCGTCGTCGCGCTCGGAAAAGCGCGTGACCTCAACCGCCGTCCCGTGCGGAACCTCCTTGTCGAGGCACTGCAGCAGCTTCTCGCGCACGAGCTCCGCGCAGATCTGCCGCTCGGGCTGATCGGTGATCATATCGTCCGGGAAGAGGTGCGGACCCTCCTCGGCGTATTTTTCCATCTCCTGCTGCAGTTCCTCCAGTCCCTCGCCCGTTTTGGCGGAAATGGGGAGAATCGCGTCGAAGTCGTAGACCGCCGAATAGGCCGCCATGACCTCGAGCAGCCGGGTCTTGTCCACGCTGTCGATCTTGTTGATGACCAGCAGCGCCGGCACGCCGGACTCGCGGATGCGTTCGATGAGGCCCTCCTCCTGCGGCCCGAGCGAGGCAACGGGTTCCACGAGCAGCAGCACGCAGTCCACGTCCGCGACGCTCTCGCGCACGACGTTCACCATATAGTCGCCCAGCCGGGTGCGTGGCTTGTGGAAGCCCGGCGTATCCATGAGGACGAACTGGGTCTCGCCCCGGTTCACGATGGCGGTGATGCGGTTGCGCGTCGTCTGGGGCTTATTCGAGACGATGGCCACCTTTTCGCCCACGAGGGCGTTGGTGAGCGTGGATTTGCCGACGTTGGGACGTCCGCAGAGCGTGATCATTGCCGATTTCGTCATAGCTATAGTATCTCCATTTTCCTGTTATTCGTATCCGAGTATCAGTCGTCGCCCATGATGGCCTTTTCCCGCGCGCGCATTTGCGCCTTCTGCTCGCCCTCGTCGAGATGGTCGTAGCCGAGCAGATGCAGCACGGAGTGGACGCTCAGATACATGATCTCGCGCTCGAAGCCGTGGCCGAATTCCTCGCCCTGGCGCTCGCAGCGCGGGAGGGAGATCATCATGTCCCCCAGCAGCAGATCTCCTGTGTCGAGATCGCGCTCGCAGTCCTCCGCGTCAAATGCGCCGGGAACGAGCTCGTTCATGGGAAAGCTCAGCACATCCGTCGCCGCGTCCACGCCGCGAAACTCGCGGTTCACACGGTGGATACCCTCCTCGTCCGTCAGCATCACGCTGATCTGGCAGGGCCGGTCGATCCCCTCGGCGTCCAGCGTCATGTTCACGGCTTTTTTGATGAGGGCGGCGGCGTTGCGGTGCCCGAGTCCGCTCAGCTCGCGGCTGACAATAATCGTATGCTTCATGGCCTGTCCCCTCCTCAGAGCTTGCGCAGCTGCGCCCGGCCGCGCGAGGCATTGTAAGGCTTCGTCTTCTCGGGCGGATTCCTCTTGTCGTAGACCTCGTATGCCTCGATGATCTTCTGCACAAGGCGGTGGCGCACCACATCCGCTCCGGTGAGCGTGCAGATCGCGATATCGTCGATGTCCTCGAGCACCTTCATGGCAACCTTGAGGCCGCTCACCTTGTCCTCCGGCAGGTCGATCTGCGTGATGTCGCCGGTGATGACGACCTTGGAGCCGAAGCCGATGCGTGTGAGGAACATCTTCATCTGCTCGCGGGAGGTGTTCTGCGCCTCGTCGAGGATGATAAAGCTGTCGTCCAGCGTGCGCCCGCGCATGTAGGCCAGCGGCGCAACCTCGATATTGCCGCGCTCGAGATACTTCTGATAGGTGTCCGGGCCGAGCATATCGAACAGCGCGTCGTACAGCGGACGGAGATAGGGGTCTACCTTGCTCTGCAGGTCGCCCGGCAGGAAACCCAGCCGCTCCCCCGCTTCAACCGCGGGGCGTGTGAGGATGATGCGGTTGACCTGCTCTGCGCGGAAGGCCGCCACGGCCGCGGCCACGGCGAGATAGGTCTTGCCCGTGCCGGCGGGACCGATGCCGAGGGTGATTGTGTTGTCCTGGATGGCCTTGCAGTAATCCCGCTGGCCGAGTGTCTTGGGTTTGATGGGTTTTCCCTTGGCCGTGATGCACACCACGTCGCTCGCAAGCTCCTCGATCTGCTTCTCCCTGCCCTCGCGCACGAGCTTGAGGATATAGCGCACATTCTGTGCATCAATATTCTCGCCCCTGGCCGCGAGCGTCAACAGGGCGCCGATGGCCTTCTCCGCGAGCATCACGTCCTCCGCCTCTCCGCTGATATGCAGGGCGTCGTCGCGGCTGACGATCGAGACGTTCAGCTCGCTCTCGATGATGCGCAGGTTCTGGTCGAAAGAACCGAAAACCTTGATCACATGCTCCATGCGGTCTACCTGAATGCTTCTGTCTATCATGGGAATCCCTCACGTTCTATCTCTTGATACAGGGCGATCTCCTCCAGGCAGCGCGCCTGCAGGCGCAGAATGAGCAGCCCATTTTTCTCCTCCGCCGCGCTCTGCGCCGAGCGGAGCTCCCCCGGCAGGAGAGCCCTGAGATCGCTCTCGAGGCGTGCGTGCTCCGCCGCCGCGTCTGGCGCGGACGGGAGGACGCGCGGCTCCCAGCGCTCGATGACGAGCGAAACCGGCAGCGAAAACACGCCTTCTATGGCGATTTTATACGTACGCTCTATTCTATCATATCCGTCAAGCGTCCGGCTACTCCCAAAATCATAATACAGCCGCCTTTTTCCGGCAATCAGACCGACGCGGGCGAAGGCAAAGCGGGGCGCTTGCTCGACCTCGCTCTCCAGCGGGCAGACGGCGGTCAGCTCCCGCTCGGTCTCGGCCAGGAAGCTGCCCTCGGCGCGGACAAGTCGCGTCTCTCCGCAGAGGCTCTCCAGGCGGCCGGAGACCAAGGTCTCCCCTGCGGCTACGACCTGCCCCGGCGAGACGAGCGGGCGACCCGACCGGATATCGCAGCGCACGATCAGTCCGTCCCTTGCAGCAACGATTTCGGCAGGTCCCTGCTCTCGCAGCCGCGCCGGAACCGGCTGCCGATCCCGCGCGAGCACGACGGCGCGCGAGGAGCGGACGTTGAGCGTCATCCAGCCGAGCTGCGGCAGACGCAGCAGCACACCGCTGCGCACCGCCTCCGCGTCGAGCGCCGGCCAAAACGCGCCTTCACGAACGCCGCACTCCTCCAGCGCGCGCAAAAGCTCCCCTCGGCTGACCGTTTCCGTGCCCTCCGCCTCGATATCCCAGAGAAAAAGCGAGCTCAGGGACAAAAGCAGCGCCACAGCGGCCAGGGCAATTAACAGAGCAGCGTTTCGCCTTGCCCTGCGGAGGCTCTCGCGCCCGCCGCTGCGCCGGAGGACGGCGAGCTCCGCGTTTCGCGCCGTGCAGAGCGCCTCCAGACCGGGCAGATCCCGTTCCGGGAGACTTAGGCACAGACTGCAGGCGTCCTCCGACACGATCTCGCGGGCGCGCAGACCGCGTCTGAGCGCTTCATCCAGCAGCCGCGTCGGCTCTGCGCTGCGCAGCCGGACGCGCACCGTACCGAGCCTATACGCCGCGTTTCCCATTCTTCACTCCCATTCGATCCGCTCCAGCTTGCCGCTGACCAGCAGCTGTGCCTTGCTCGCGGCCGCGATCAGCAGACCCGTTCCGTACAGGCGCAGCCGCCCCTTATTCCATTTCAGCTCGATCAGCTCCTGCGTCACGAGCTCCAGTCCACGGTGGTTTTCCACAAGGATCTGCCGATCCCCCGTCACCGTCAGCTTGAGCTCGCCCAGCGCCTGCGCGGGCAGCGAGAGTCGATCCGCCAGATCCGCCGCCGAAACCTCGTGTTTTTTCATCCCGCTCCCTCCGATTACCGATCATGATTTCGCCGTTGAACGATCATAATGATTATATGATGGCGAAAAGCCAAAAAGCTTTTCGCCGCGCGGCTTTGCCGCGCAGCAAAACAGCACGGCTGTTTTGCCATAT
>ODAJ014774885.1_pt1 | contig 60602 bp, 56 predicted proteins | sample 1539241 | NCBI WGS metagenome assembly ODAJ01 (sample SAMN02144231, study PRJEB22623) | gut metagenome | biome: sheep rumen | host: Ovis aries | place: New Zealand | reverse complement strand
GTAGTTAATTGTACATTGTAAATTGTAAGTTATACATTGTCGTTAAGTTTGTCATCCCGCACTTGATGCGGGATCTCGCAGTTGGTTGTTAATTATAAATTGTAAATTATAAATTATAAATTGTCTTATTAAAGGAGTAATAAAATGATTAAATTCGGAACATCGGGTTGGAGAGGAATTATAGCGGACGATTTTACTTTTGATAATGTAAAAATCGTTACACAGGCAATAGCAAATTATCTTATAAATGACGACAAAGAATACAAAAAAGATAAAGCTGTTATAATCGGTTACGATACGAGATTTTTATCCGATAAATATGCAGACATTTCCGCGGAAGTTTTGGCGGGAAACAAAATAAAAGTTTTGTTATGTAAAAGAAATACACCTACGCCCGTTATAGCTTACGATATTGTTAACAACAAACTTGCAGGCGGTATAAATTTTACGGCAAGTCACAATCCTCCGGAATATAACGGTATAAAATTTTCACCTTCTTGGGGCGGACCCGCATTGCCCGAAACTACACAAAAAATAGAAAAATATTGTGCACAAATAAAAATCGGTGATGTGAAAAGTTTAAGTTTACAAGACGGTTTAAAATCCGGAATAATAAAATATTACGATCCGAGACCTGCATATTTAAAGAGAATAAAACAATTGGTTAATTTTAAGTTGTTAAAAAAATCCAATTTGAAAGTTGTTGCCGATATCTTGCACGGAACAGGCGATGACTATTTAGATACATTGCTCGAAGCGGCAGGTATGAGACTGAAAGTGTTGAACAAAAAAAGAGATCCTTTGTTCGACGGTCATTCACCGGAACCGTGTGAAGCAAACTTAAAGGAATTAAAATCCATAATAAAAAAAGAATCATACAAAATCGGTCTTTCCGTTGACGGAGATGCAGACAGATTCGGTATTGTGGATTCCGACGGAACATTTATTACACCTAACCAGGTAATTCCCATATTGTTGTATCATTTGAACAAAACAAGAGGTTGGAAAGGTGTTGTTGTAAGAAGTGTTATGACAAGCCACATGATAGACAAACTTGCGGCAAAGTTAGGTATAGAAGTTGCTGAAACTCCGGTAGGATTCAAATATATCGGAGATATTTTAACACAAAGACCTAAAGATTTTATTATCGGCGGTGAAGAGTCGGGCGGACTTACGATAAGAGGACATGTTCCCGAAAAAGACGGTATTATTGCATGTTTGCTTATGGCGGAAGCCGTTGCCATGAACAAAAAATCTTTAAGTGCAATATTAAAAGATATTACAAAACTTACGGGACCTGTAGTAACGGCAAGAGAAAATTTCAGATTGCCAAAAGAAGATATGGAAAAGTTCAGACAAACTTTACAGAAAAAAGCTCCCGAAAAGATTGCGGGAATGAAAATACAAAAAGTTGTTACATTAGACGGTTACAAATTTATATTGGATGAAGATACTTGGATAGGATTCAGATTGTCGGGGACCGAACCCATAGTAAGATTGTATGCCGAAAGTACAACTGCGGCAAAATTAAAGAAGTTGGTATCTGCGGGTGAAAAATTTATAAAAGGTAAATAATAAGAAATGAAGAGAAAGGATGTTAATAATCAAAAAAAAGAACAAAAAAGTGTTGTAAAAAAATCTTTCATATCGGGTTTGTTGGTATTGTTGCCGGTATGGCTTACGATATTTATAATATTGTTCGTTTTTAAATGGATTAGCAGTCTTTCTTTACCGATACTTTCACCGTTTTTAAAACTGTTTACGTCCGATTCTCAATGGGTGGAGATACTTGCGAAAATAGCAAGTTTCTTTTTAACTTTAATAATAATTTTCTTTGTTGGCTTTTTAACTAATTTGTGGTTCGGCAAAAAATTGTATGAGTTTTTTGAGAATATTTTTACAAAGATACCATTAATAGGAACAATATATTCCGCTTTAAAAAAATTATTTTCGTTTTTTGCCGGCAATGATGATAAAACAAAGAATTTTCAGAAAGTTATTTTCGTTCCGTTTCCCACAAAAGATTCTTATTGTGTAGCTTTTTCTACAGGTGAAAAAATAATTAACGGTCAAAAATATATTTCAACTTTTATGCCTTCCACCCCAAACCCTACAACGGGTTTTTTAATATTGGTAAAAGAAGAAGATGTTATAGAATGTGAGTATACCGTAGAACAGGCTATACAGTATATTATTTCCGCCGGAATAGTTCAGGGCAATCAGAAACAGTTAGGAGAAAAAAATGGCTCAGTATAAAGCACCCAGAGGTACGCACGATATATACGGTCAAATGGCACTTGCTTTGGAAGAATTGGACAAAATATCGAGAAATGTTTTCAGAAAACATAATTTTAAAGAAATAAAAACACCTATGTTTGAAGATGTTTCTTTATTTACAAGATCTATAGGGGAAGCAACCGATATTGTAGAAAAAGAAATGTATGTTTTTGAAGACAGAAAGGGAAGAAAACTTGCTTTAAGACCGGAAGGAACGGCATCGTTGGTAAGAGCATATATTGAGCACAGACTTGATATGGAAGAACCTATAGGCAAATTCTTTTATTGCGGTGATATGTTCAGATATGAAAGACCGCAGGCAGGCAGATACAGAGAATTTTTGCAGATGGGTGCGGAATATTTGGGTAACCCCAACCCTAATGCCGATGTTGAAATAATACTTCTTGCAAAAGAAATTTTATCTACATTAAACATAACTGATGTTGTAATACACATAAATTCGTTGGGCTGTGCAAATTGCAGACCGATATTCAGACAAAAACTTGTAGACTATTTTTCTTCTATACAGAATTTGTGCGAAGATTGTAAAAGAAGATTGGAAAAAAATCCGTTAAGATTGTTGGATTGTAAAATAGATTCTCAAAAGTTCCAAAATGTTCCTACAATGCAGGAATGTTTGTGTGACGATTGTAAAAATCATTTTGAACAAGTTCAAGCATTATTAAAATCTGTGGATTGCAAATATGTTGTCGATGATAAACTTGTAAGAGGTCTTGATTATTATACAAGAACGGTATTTGAAGTAAGATCTAATGCCGTAGGTTCGCAGGATGCGATTTGTGCCGGCGGCAGATACGATAATTTGGTAAAAGAGTTGGGCGGTCAGCAAATACCGAGTGTTGGTTTTGCGTTAGGTTCCGAAAGAGTATTGATGGCTGCACAAAATACCGGCTTCTTTGATAAGTTACCGAAAAACGAGTTGGTATTTATAGCACTTGCAGATAACGAATTATTTAGCGAAGCGTTCAAGTTCGCAAACAATTTAATATTAAATAAAGATAACATCAGACAAAAATTCAATTTCCAAAATAACATTGTTGTAGAAGGTCCTTTTTTGAATAAGAGTTTAAAATCTCAATTCAAATTGGCCGATAAATTAGGCGCATCAAAAACAGTTTTATTCGGTAAAACCGAATTCGATAACGGCAAAATCATTGTAAAAGATATGAAAACCCAACAACAACAAGAAATATCGTTATCCTAACGATATTTCTTGTGTTTGTAGTTGATAGTTTGTTGTTAAAGCTATAAGAAAAAAAATCCGGAGGATTTTTTTTATAAGCTATCAGCTATAAACTAAAAATTGCCTTGCAATTTTTATTTAAAAAGTATATAATTATAAAAAATAAATCTTAGTAAATAAAAATCCAAAAACGAAAATATAGAATAAGTTTTAATTTTAGTATCGAAACAAAAAATCTTTTTTTATGCAAACCAAAACAAAAAAATCAAACAAAATTAATAAAATAGTATTAGTGTAGTCAGGGGGACTTAATGTCTGATAAAGATTTGACTGTGTTGTCTAAAAAGACGATGGTAGAGCTTACAAAAATCGCAAAAGAAATGAAACTTGAAACCATTACCGGTTTGAGAAAGCAGGAACTTATTGCAAAAATTCTTGAAGCTCAAATGAAAGAGCAGGGACAAGCTTACGATGAAGGTGTTTTGGAAATAAAGCATGACGGTTTTGGCTTTTTGAGATCAACCGATTATAATTATTTGTCAGGTCCGGACGATATTTATATTGCTCCTCCTCAAATTAAAAAATTTGCTTTAAGAAAAGGTGATACCGTCGGCGGATATGTAAGACCTCCTCAAAATCACGAAAAATATTTTGCATTGTTAAAAGTTACTCAAATTAATGGTGAAACGAATTTGGATAACATAAGAGAAAGACCGTTGTTTGATAACTTAACTCCTTTATATCCTAACGAAAAACTTGTTTTGGAAACAAAAACGAACGAAATATCTACAAGAATAATAGATATGTTTATACCTATCGGTAAAGGACAAAGAGTTTTGTTAAATGCACCTCCGAGAACAGGTAAAACGGTATTGTTACAAAAAATAGCAAATGCCATAACAACAAACAATCCCGAGATAGTTCTAATGGTGTTGCTTATAGATGAAAGACCGGAAGAAGTTACCGATATGCAAAGATCCGTAAAAGGGGAAGTTATATCTTCAACTTTTGATGAACCTGCGGACAGACATATTCAAGTTGCCGAAATGGTACTCGAAAAAGCCAAAAGAATGGTGGAACATGGTAAAGATGTCGTTATTTTGCTTGATTCCATTACAAGACTTGCAAGAGCTTATAATGCTGTTATACCGTCAAGCGGAAGAGTCCTTTCCGGAGGTCTTGATTCAAATGCTTTGCAAAGACCGAAAAGATTTTTCGGTGCCGCAAGAAATATTGAAGAGGGCGGAAGCTTAACTATTATAGCAACGGCATTAATTGAAACAGGCAGCAGAATGGATGATGTTATATTTGAAGAATTTAAAGGAACCGGTAACTGTGAAGTTTATTTGGATAGAAAACTTGCCGACAGAAGAATATATCCTGCGATAGATCTTTTAAGGTCAGGAACAAGAAAAGAAGAAATGTTACTCAGTGAAGATGAAAAAAATAAGATGTGGATAATGAGAAGTCTTTTCAGTAACATGAATCCTATAGAAGTAATGGAAGAACTTATTAAAAGAATGAAAGCATCTAAATCCAACAAAGATTTCTTTAAACAAATGGAACTTTCGGGTAAAGAGTAGTTTATAATAATGTTTTAAATTATAAAAGGAATCAAAGATGGTATTTGGCTTTGATTCCTTTGCTTTTTTATTGTTTATCTATGACAAAAGAACAAATAGAAACGAATCATACAAATCAACGAATTTTATGGATTGATATTGCAAAAGCTATTGCAATAATCTTGGTTGTTTGCGGTCATTGCGATAATTTTATATCTTTTTCAATACAAAAATTTGCCGGTTTATTTTTTATGCCTTTGTTTATATTTATAAGCGGTTATTTTTTTAAAAACAGAATAATTGAAAACTTTAATGACTTAAAAAATTTTTTAATAAAACGAGTTTGGCCGATTTATAAATATTATTTAACTTATGAAATCCTTTTTTATATTTTAACAAACATTTTTTTTAAAATAGGATTTTATTCATCATCCGTAATGTATGGAAATAAGATTGTCCATCCTATTACTTCTTTTTCAGAATTTAGTTTAACTGTTTGTAAAATAATATTTTTAATGGGAAGAGAACCTTTTTGCGGAGCTTTTTGGTTCCTTATAGCTTTAATATTTGTAGCAACAGGTTATTCAATTATTGTTTATATTTCAAATAAATTAAATAATAAAAATTTAATTCATTTAGCTGTTTTGCTTTGTTTTTGTTTAGGATGTATTATGAGATATGATATAGTCTATAATATCCCAAGATTTTCTCCTGCATTAACACTGATTTTATTTTATCATTTAGGTAATTTAACACATAATTTTAAAGATAAATTTCAATTTGATAAAAAATACCTGGCAATCGGTTCTTTAATAGGATTATTAGTATTGTACCAATGTGGCTGGGTATCAATGAATAAAAATATCTTTCCGAATCCGATTTCGTTAATATTATCATCATTATGCGGTATATATTTTGTCTTACATATTTCAAAAATAATTTATAATAAATGTCCTGTATTAACAAATGTTTTAGTATATATCGGAAGAAATACTCTTCCCATAATAGCTTTTCATCTTTTTAGTTTTAAAGTAGTAATGTTGTTTCAATTATATTTTGGCGTTATTAAATTTGAACAACTTGCAATTTTAAACGGAGTAAATAATAACAATTTATGGTATGTTTTCTACGTCTTGATCGGTGTTACTGTTCCTCTAATGATTAATTTTGCTATTCAAAAAATAAAAATTTTTTTAATTAAACACAGTACTCTTCATAATATAATTAAAAAGTAAGAAACATAATAATAAAAAAGATATGAGAATATATCGTTTTTTGCTTTTTATCTCTATATATTATATATTATGAAGATATAATTATTATTAACTGGGGGGTATTTATGAATGACGATATAAAAGATATTGCAATGAGAATAAGAGATTTAAGAGATATTGCTAACATTTCTCAGGAAAGTTTAGCAAAAGCGCTTAATATTGATGTTGAAACTTATGAACAATACGAGTCGGGTCAAACGGATATTCCTATAGGAATAATTAAAAAAATTGCAGAAAAATTTAAAGTTGAGTTCATAACCCTTATTACGGGACAAGAACCTCATTTAAACAGATATAGTGTCGTGAGAAAAGGTAAAGGAGTGGCTGTAGAAAGAAGAAAAGAATACGATTATCAAGATATAGCTTACGGATTTACCAACAAAAAAGCTCAAATATTTTTGGTAACGGCAAAAGACAGAACAAACGAAAAAGAATTGAAACCTTATTCACACGACGGACACGAATTTGATTATGTATTGGAAGGGACATTGAAAGTATATTTGGACGGAAAATCCGTAGTTTTGGAAGAAGGGGACTGTTTATATTTTGATTCGAATTGCAAACATTATATGACGGCAGTCGGCGGTAAAACAACAAAATTTATAGCAATAGTTTTTTAAAATTTGCAGAGCAATTTTTTGAGGTATAGAAGGATAGAAGGATAGAAAAAGATATTTTGTCATCCCGCACTTGATGCGGGATCTCGTAGTTACTCGTTTCCATACATCCATACTTCTATACATCCATACATCAAAAAAACACAAAGTGTTTTTTAAGGAGCAAGGAAATGATATTAGATAAATATGCAAGACGAGATTTTAAATCTTATGAAGATTTTTTTGAAAATTTTAAAATAAATGTTCCGGAAAACTTTAATTTCGGATTTGATGTGGTTGATGCAACGGCGGATGAAGAACCGAATAAAAAGGCTTTGGTATGGTGCAACGAGCACGGCGAAAACAGAACATTTACTTTTTCGGATATGAAAAAAGAAACAAACAAAGCCGTAAACTTTTTTAAATCTTTAGGTATTAAAAAAGGCGACTTTGTTATGCTTATTTTGAAGAGAAGATTTGAATATTGGATAAGTTTGGTTGCATTACATAAACTTGGTGCCGTAGCAATTCCCGCAACACACTTGTTGAAAGAAAAAGATATTTCTTACAGAGTAAATGCAGCAGATGTTAAAATGATAATAGCGGTGGATTTTTCTGATTTGTTGCAAAGAATAGACAATTGTCAAAAAGATTGTCCTACATTGAAACATAAAGTTGTTGTAGCAGGTAAAAGAGACGGTTGGTACAGTTTTACCGATGAAGTTGCAAAACAGTCCGATGTCTTTGAAAGACCTACAGGTGCTGAAGCAACACATAACGATGACAAAATGTTGATATATTTTACGTCGGGAACAACAAGTTTACCTAAAATGGCATTACACGATTTTACTTACCCGTTAGGCCACATTTTAACGGCAAAATTTTGGCAAAATGTTGAAGAAAACGGTTGCCATTTAACACTTGCGGATACCGGTTGGGCAAAAGCCGCGTGGGGTAAAATTTACGGTCAATGGATTTCAGGGTGTGCGGTATTTGTTTACGATTTCGACAAGTTCCATCCTACCGATGTTTTGGATATTATATCCAAACATAACATTACATCTTTTTGCGGTCCTGCAACCGTTTACAGATTTTTAATTAAAGAAGATTTATCAAAATATGATTTTTCAAAATTGAAATATTGTTGTGTAGCCGGTGAAGCTTTAAACCCTGAAGTTTTCAATAAATGGGAAAAACTTACGGGTCACAAAATTATGGAAGGATTCGGACAAAGCGAAGGCCCTATTTTGGTAGGAAACTTTGTTTGGATAAAACCGAAACCGGGTTCAATGGGAAAACCGTCACCTACATTCAACATAGATATTGTTGATGATGACGGAAACCCCTGTGAAGACGGTAAAGAAGGTAATCTTATAGTTAGAATGCCGGACGGCAAAAAACCTACGGGACTTTTCTGCGGATATTATAAGAGTCCCGACAAAACAAAAGAAGTATGGCACGACAATATGTATTTTACGGGCGATGTCGTTTATAAAGATGAAGACGGCTATTTCTGGTTTGTAGGAAGAGCCGATGATGTTATAAAAAGTTCCGGATATAGAATCGGGCCTTTTGAAGTTGAAAGTGCTTTAATGGAACATCCTGCGGTTTTGGAATGTGCAATTACCGCAGTTCCTGATCCTGTCAGAGGTCAAGTTGTTAAAGCAACTATAGTTTTGGCTAAAGGTTATCATGCAAGCGACTCTTTGGTTGTTGAATTACAAAACCATGTTAAAAATGTTACCGCTCCTTACAAGTATCCGAGAGTAGTTGAATTTGTTGATGAGTTACCTAAAACAATCAGCGGTAAAATAAGAAAAGTTGCAATCAGAGAAGCAGATAAAGCAAAGCATGCAGCAAAATAATTCGTTATATTTCTTATAAAATTTGAGGAGACATAAATGTTACCTAAAGGTTTTTATTGCGGCGGTTTACACAGCGGTATAGCAAAAAGCAAAAGTAAAAATGATTTTGCATTGTTTTATTCCGACAGTCCTTGCACTGTTGCGGGAATGTTTACGGGCAGTTTGGTTAAAGCTGCACCTGTTTTAATAGATATAGACAGAATAAAAAAATACAGATTGTTTCAGGCAATCGTTGCAAATTCCGGCTGTGCAAATGCTTGTACCGGTAAACAAGGTAAAAGAGATGCTTTAATAGTTTGTAAAGAAGTAGCAAAACATCTAAAGATATCCGATACGGATATCTTGGTAGCATCAACCGGTGTTATAGGTGATTTTTTACCGGTAGATAAGATGGTAAAAGCAGTTCCTCAACTTGTAGAAAATATTAAGAAAAAAGATGAACTTGCAGCAGTATCGTCAATTATGACAACAGATACTTACCCTAAATATATTTCCAAAAAAATTAAAGTTTCAACAGGTGAAATAAAAATTTGGGCATGTACAAAAGGTTCGGGAATGATTCATCCCAACTTACAGGGACTTCATGCAACGATGTTGTCTTTTATTTTAACAGATGCTCAGTTATATCAAAAACAATTACAAAAAGTTACGGAAATTGCAGTTAAACAATCTTATAACTGTATTTCTGTTGACGGTGATACATCTACAAACGATACCGTTTTGGTTTTGGCAAACGGGCAAAGTAATACAGGAAAACTTGATGCAAAAGATTTGGAAATATTTCAACAAGCATTAAACGAAGTTACTTTAAAGTTGGCAAAAATGATGGCAAGTGACGGTGAAGGTGCAACAAGAATGATAGAAATTTTTGTTAAAAATACCAAGAAACACGAGGATGCCGAAAAAATTGCCGCAACCGTTGCAACATCTCCGTTGGTAAAAACAGCGTTGTTCGGTTCGGATGCAAATTGGGGAAGAATCCTTGCCGCTCTCGGCAGAGCTGGGGTAAAAGTAAATCCCGACAAAGTTGATATTTATATAGGTGATGTTCTAACCGCTAAAGACGGTATGGCGGTAAAGTTTGATGAAAAAAAAGCAAAAAAAATATTGCAACAAAAAGAATGTATAATTACCATAGATGTGAAATCCGGCGGTAAGCAGTGGGCAAGATATTATACGTGCGATTTCTCTTACGATTATGTGAAAATTAACGGTTCCTACAGAAGTTAAAAAACAGAAATATTTCGGCTGCAATTTTGAAACGCAAGGTCTTGAGTATTATAATACATACACATCGTCCTTGCGTTTCTTCATTTCGCACAAAATATTTTCTGCTTTTTCCTGCCCATAGATTTTTATGGTTTTAATAAAAATAAAAAGCGAGAACAGAAATATTCTCGCTTTTTTCATTGTTGTTAGTTTGTCATCCCGCACTTGATGCGGGATCTCGTAGTTAGTCGTTAATTATAAATTATAAATTGTCGTTTCGTCGTTTCGTCATCCCGCACTTGATGCGGGATCTCTCTGTTGCTGTTAGCTGTTAATTACTAATTGTCGTTTTAAACATATTGTCTCTTCCCAAAACATTTGACGGATCAAGAGACAACTTAAATCTTCTCATTTCTTCTATACCTTCTTTACCGAGCATTGCAAGTAAAAAAGGGTGTTTTACTTTGCCTATCCCGTGTTCGGCAGTAACGGTTCCGCCGAGACTTACGGCTTTTTGTGCAATTTCAAGATATATTTTTCTGCATTTTTCGTATTCTTCTTTAGTTGAAGCGATAATATTTGCATGTAAATGACTTTCGCCGATATGCCCGAAAGTTAAATTAAAAAGTTTATTTTCCGTAAATTTTTGTTCGCAAAAATAAATCATCTCGTGTAATTTATCGTGAGGAACGGCAACATCCGTTCCTACTTTCGGAATTTTATTTTTCTTTACGATTTCGTTTACAACTTCCGGAATTTTATGTCTGAAAATTCTGAATTCTTCCTGTTCTTTAGCATTTGATGCAAACCAAACATCATCTGTATTTATTCCGTATTTTTCTATAATATTTATCCACTTTTCCATTAAAGTATCATAAGTTTCTTTTGTACAATCTTGTTCAAATAAAATTCCCGCATCTACATTGTTCGGAATAATGGGATAATAAGGTTTTATTAAATTAAGTGCATTTTTATCGAAATATTCTACAGACATTGCATTTATATCCAATGAACCTGTTTTTTTATTCTTTTCGGAAAGCTCTCTCACTTCTTTTACAAAATCCCACGATGTCTCTTTTTTATTAAAAAATATTATTCCGCCGAATAACATTTCAAACGGTCTTATTAAAATAAGTTCCGCCGAAATTATTACACCAAGTGTTCCTTCATGGCCGATAAATATATCAATTAAATCCGCATTTTTATAGTTGTAATATCCTGCGGCATTTTTAATATGAGGTAATTTGTATTTCGGTAATTGTAGTGTTTTTGCCCCTAAATTTGTTTTTAATATAACTGTTCCGTTATCGTCGGCAAAAGTTTCACCTCTTTTGATTTTTGCAAAAGAACCGTCACAAAAAACTATTTCTATTGCATTTATATATTTTCTTGTTGTTCCGTACTTAAATCCTCTGCCGCCTGAAGCATCGGTTGAAATATTTCCGCCGATAGTTGCATTTTTTTCCGTAGGATCGGGAGCATACATCCAACCTTTTTGTAAAACATAACTTTTTATTTGATTTACGATTGCACCGCTACCCACGGTTATTAATGCTTTATCTTTAGATACTTCTTGAATTTGTCCTATGAAATTAAACTTTTCCGTGGATAAAATTATTCCGCCGTAAGCAAGACATCCGCCTGTTACACCGGTACATCCGGCAGCTACCGTTACGGGAATTTTTTTATCGGAACATTCTTTTAATAGCAAAGAAACATCTTCTTTAGTTTCCGGAATAAAAAGTTTATCAGCATTTGCTCCTATCATTCCCGAAGCATCTTCTAAATAGTGATTAAAAGTATCTTTATCTGTTTTAATAATCATGCCCGTATTATACCATTTTTTTGTTTTTTCTTCTTTTTAATATTTTTAAATTTTTCAAACGAATAGCTTTAGTGCTTGAAAATGAGAAATTTAAAAATTATCTTTTTCTCTCTATACCTCTATACATTGCCGTTTTCTCTCCAATTTAATATAATAAACATTAGCAATTATTTTAGAGGTATATATGGCAATTTTAAAAATAGTGAAATACGGTGATCCCGTATTAAGAAAAAAAACAGCACCTGTAACGGAAATTACCGACGATATTATACAATTGGCTGAAGATATGTTGGAAACAATGTATGCTGCTCCCGGTGTAGGCCTTGCCGGTCCGCAGGTCGGAGTTTCTTTACAAATTTGTGTTATAGATGTTGTCCCGGAAGGAAAAAGAAACCCTATAGTTTTAATAAACCCGAAAGTTTTATCGGGAGAAAATAAAGTTGAATTGGAAGAAGGTTGTTTGTCTTTTCCGAAAATCTATGAAAAAGTAAAAAGATGGAATAAAGTTCGGGTAGAATATGTTGACTTAAAAGGTAATTTAAAAGAAGTTGAAGTTGAAGGTTTTTTAGCTAAAGCGTTTCAACACGAAATAGATCATCTTAACGGCAAAGTTTTTATAGATTATCTTCCCGATTGGAAAAGAAAACTCGTCGAGAAAGAAATAAGAAGAAGAAAAAAAGGAAAGAACTGGTGAGAATAATATTTTTCGGAACTGCAAACATTTCTAAATATTTTTTGGAAAATATAGATAGTAAACATGAAATAGTATCTGTTGTTACCATGTGCGATAAACCTGTCGGAAGATCAAACAAAATAAAACCGCCTGCGGTAAAAGAATATGCCATAGAAAAAAATATTCCATATATACAAGTTGATAAGTTTAATGATGAAATTGCACAACAAATAAAAGATTATAATGCCGATGTCGGTGTAGTTGTGTCTTTCGGAAAAATTATTCCCGAAAAAGTTTTTACGGCGCCTAAATACGGATGTTTCAATATACATTTTTCATTACTTCCCAAATATAGAGGAGCATCTCCGGTTCAACAAGCTTTAATAGACGGTTGCACAAAAACAGGAGTTACGGCTTTTTATATTGAAAAAGGTTTAGATACGGGAAATATTTTGTTGCAGAAGGAATTGGATATAGATTTAAAAGATACGTCTGAAACTTTGTTCGATAAATTAAATATTTTGGGCGTAAAAGTAATGAATGATGCTTTAGCTTTACTTGACAGCGGTAACTGTTTAGCTAAAAAACAGGAAGGGGAACCTTCTTTTTGTTCCGTGTTTACAAAAGAAAACGGAAAAATAGATTGGAATAAGTCTGCAACCGAAATTTACAATTTATATAGGGGGCTTTATTTGTGGCCGAGAATATTTTGCAGTATCGGAGACGGTAGAATGTCCGGTAAAACAATGAAAATATTAGAGTGTAGTATAGCAAAAGACTTGTCAAACAAGCAGCCCGGGACTATACTTGAAATAAAGAAAGGTTTGGGTTTTACTGTAAAGTGCGGTAAAGATTCTTTGTTTGTAACAAAAGTTCAGCCGGAAAGTAAGGCTCAAATGTCTGCTTTTGATTTTGTAAACGGGGCTCAAATTAAAGTTGGAAGTTTGCTGTTATAGAAAATCAATAATTTATTGATAAATTAAATGTTTTTTTGCTTGACAATATCAGCAACTTTTTATATTATAAATTATGGAAAAATTTGAAATTGACGAAGCTTTGTACGACTCTTTATGTAAAAAGTTAATTAAGACAAGAAAAGAATATAATGATTTGAAAGACAGGTATGCTAAGTTGGAAGTTGAAAATAAGTTTCTTACAAAAGAAATTAAAAATTTAAAAGAAACGAATGTTAAGTTATTGAAATTTCAGGATAAAAAAGAAAGAATAATCAGCAAAATAAAAAAAGTATTGGCAAAGATAGATAATATATAAGGATAAAGATGGTAAATATAAACAGAAAAATAATGGGAATTCCCGTTAATATTATTGACAACGAAATAACAGAATTCGATGCGAATTGTGCTGTTGAGTTGGCAAATAAAATATATGGGCAGGTACAAAAAGAGCATAGTGATATTATGGATACATCCATATTAAGAGCTTATGCAATTTTTAAGATTGTGTTGGAATTACAAACAATCAAGGGTAATCAAGAAGTATTTTTAGATACAAATACTAAAAGAATGAAAGAGTTAATAAAATTGGTTGAATCAATAGATTCTCCGATTTAAAATATATAGAAATATATACCCTGCATTGTTGGTGATTTTTAGTTAGAGTATTTATTCCGATGAAGTTCTTTAGGAGAAAATACATGCGAGTTATGCAAATCAGCATAAACCATGTTTCTCACTTATAAAAAAGGGCTTTAAATACCTAACGGACACGGCAAGTGCGGGGGTTTTTCTTTTTTACAAGACATATATAAATTATATGCTTTTTTGTATAAAAGTTGTGAGGTAAAAAATAATGAATGAATTACAGAATTCGGAAAAGAGTAAGATAAGATACGATTATCTGAAAATCAGAGACAGATTAGAACCGACTTTAAGGTTTGCTTACAGTAATATAATTTTGTCTAGGATAAAGAAGTTAAAAGAGTATCAGGATTCTCAAATGGTAATGTTTTATTTATCTTACGGTTCGGAAGTTGTTACCGATATGATGATAAACGAATTTTTGTTGGACGGTAAGGATGTTGCTGTTCCCGTGATTCAAAATCCGGGAGACGGTATGATGACAGCTGTTAGAATCAATAAACTTGAAGATTGTTTTGATAAAGTTTACGGAATCAGGCAACCGGAATTTAATGAAGATGAAGTTGTGGCTAAAGAAGATATTGATTTGATTTTTGTTCCGGGAATAGTTTTCGATACTAACGGTTACAGGGTCGGTTACGGTAAAGGCTATTACGACAGGTGGCTTGAAGGAACCGATATTTCAAAAAGAATAGGGCTTGCTTTTGAAATACAATTAACGGACAAGATACCTAACGGGAAATACGATTTGCCGGTAGGCAGAATTTTAACGGAAAAAAGAGTAATAGACGTTTCTAAAACTTATAAAAAATAAATATATATACAGGAGCTTAGGGTATGGATATAATTCTTATATCAGGTTGTATTGCAATAGGTTTTATAGTAGGTTTTATTTTAAGGTATGTGTTTGCAAAATTTGATGCAAATTCGGTAGAACAAAGAGCGGATAATATAATTAATGAAGCTAAGATAAAAGGTGATGCAAAAGCTAAAGAAATTATAATGGAAGCAAGAGATAATGCCGAAAAAGAAAGGAAAGAAGCGGAAAAGGAAATAAGAGAGAAAAAAGTTGAAATTCAAAACACGGAAAAAAGATTAAATCAGAGAGAAGATAATCTTGACAGAAAAATGGATTCTCTTGATAAAAAAGAAAGAGACTTGCAACAAAAAGAAAAAAATGTCGAAAATAAAGAAAAAAATATAGAACAAAAAATTGCCGAAGTGGAACAAATAAAGAATGAACAAAAAACCATTTTGGAAAAACTTTCCGGTTTAACAAGAGAAGAAGCAAAAGAAAGATTGGTAAAAGAAATGGTTGATGAAGCAAAAAGAGATGCTGCGATTTTAGGACAAAGAATAGAACAGGAAACAAGAGAGAACGCCAACAAAAAAGCAAAGGAAATTCTTTCCATTGCCATTCAAAAAGTTGCTGCCGATCACACTGTTGATACGACAACTTCCACCGTTCAAATTCCCAACGATGAAATAAAGGGAAGAATTATCGGTAGAGAAGGCAGAAATATCAAGGCTTTCGAACAGGCAACCGGTGTGGATTTAATTATAGACGATACTCCCGAAGCAATTACGATTTCGGCTTTTGACGGCGTAAGAAGGTTTGTTGCCAAAAAAGCATTGGAAAAACTTATTGCCGACGGAAGAATTCATCCGGCAAGAATAGAAGAAGTTGTTCAGAAAATGCAGAAAGAAGTTGAAGAAATGATAAAAGAAACCGGTGAACAAGCCGCAATAGATTCCGGTGTTCCAGGGTTACATCCTGAAATTATAAAATTACTCGGAAGACTTAAATTCAGAACTTCTTACGGACAAAATCAGTTGCAGCATACGCTTGAAGTTACTTGGCTTGCAGGCGCAATAGCAGGTGAACTCGGACTTGATGTAACATTCTGTAAAAAAGCGGGACTTATGCACGATATAGGTAAAGCCGTTGATCATGAGGTAGAAGGAACTCATCATCAAATTTCCGCCGAACTTGCAAAGAAATACGGTGAATCACCTAAAATGGTAAATGCTATACTTGCTCATCATGAAGGTTTTGCGGAACCGCAAAGTCCGGAAGCTTTTGTTATTATAGCGGCTGATGCTATTTCTGCGGCAAGACCGGGTGCAAGAAGAGAAACAATAGAAAATTATCTTAAGAGACTTGAAAAACTTGAAGCTGTTGCAAAAGAGTTTAAAGGTGTATCAAGCGCTTATGCAATTCAAGCCGGAAGAGAAGTCAGAATATTGGTTGAACCTGAAAATATAGACGATACTCAATCGCAAATATTGGCACATGATATAGCAAAGAAAATTGAAAATGAATTGGAATATCCGGGTCAAATTAAAGTTACGGTTATAAGAGAAGTAAGAGCACAAGATATAGCAAAATAAGAATTTTTGTTTGGCAAAAATTTGAGGTATAGAGGGATAGAAGTATAGAAGTATAGAAAAAGATATTTTGTCATCCCGCACTTGATGCGGGATCTCGTAGTTACTCGTTTCCATACATTCATACTTCCATTCATCCAATCTTCAAAAAAATCCGCAGGATTTTTTAATGGTTGATTTATTTGATTTTCAAAACAATGCCGAAGATGAAAAAGGCGATGACGGAAGATTGATTTATTCCGTTACTCAAATAAATAGTGAAATAAAAACTATTCTTGAGGATTCCTATCGTTCTGTTTGGATTTGCGGTGAAATATCCGGATTTAAACAATATTCTTCGGGACATATGTATTTTAGTCTTAAAGATGAAAATTCTCAAATTTCCGCTGTTATGTTTTCTTTTCATAACAAAAATTTGAAAATAGAATTGAAAGACGGTATGCAGGTTTTGGTGTATGGTAAGATAACCTCTTACATAAACAGGGGAACATACCAAATACAAGTTTATCATGTTGAAGAAAAAGGAATAGGTTCTTTACGGGAAGCATTTGAAAAATTAAAAAAGAAGTTGGCACAAGAAGGATTATTTGACAGTTCTCATAAAAAAGAAATACCTTACTTAGTGAATAAAATAGGAGTAGTAACATCAAAAGACGGTGCTGCTTTGCACGATATATTATCTGTTTTGGATAGAAGATTTTCCAATGTTGAAATTTTAATATATCCCGTAAGAGTTCAGGGAGAAGAAGCGAAGTTTGAAATATCAAATGCAATACGGTATTTGAACGAGAATCATAAAGAACTTGATGTTTTGCTTGTAGGCAGAGGCGGCGGCTCTTTGGAAGATTTGTGGGCTTTTAACGAAGAAATTGTCGCAAGAGCTATATACAATAGCGATATTCCGATAATTTCTTGCGTAGGGCATGAAGTTGATTTTACGATAGCGGATTTTGTAGCCGATTTAAGAGCGCCTACTCCTTCGGTAGCGGCGGAAATTGTAGCCAAAAACAGAACGGATTTGGAAGAAAAACTTTCGATGATAAAAAAAAGAATTGTTAATAATATAACAAATATCGTCGAATTGTATGATGAAAAAGTTAAATTCTTTAAAAATTGCAGAGCATTATCGAAACCTTACGAAATATACGAAGAAAAAATTCAGTATATTGATGAGTTAAACGAAAAATTAATTTTTAATATAAATAATTTAATTTTAAATAAGCAACAAATTTTAAAATTAAATACACAAAAATTGGATTTGTTGTCACCGTTAAAAACATTGAGCAGAGGATATTCCGTTTGTTTTAAAAACGGGGAAGTTGTAAAAAAAACGGACCAAGTTGTTAAAGACGATATTTTAAATATTAATTTGTCCGACGGCAGTATAAAAACAAAGGTTTTGTAAGAGGAAAAATGAAAAAGAATACAAGTTTTGAAGCTTCTTTGAAAAGGTTGGAAACTATTGTAGACGAAATGGAAAATTCTCAACTTGATATAGATAAAGCGATGAAATTGTTCGAAGAAGGAATTTCTTTGGTAAATCAATGTTCTTCAAAACTTGATGAAACAAAGAAAAAAATAGAAATTCTTGTTGAAAAAAACGGTAAACTCGAAAAAGAAAATTTTGTTAAAAAAGAAGGAAACAATGAAGAAAAATAAAGTGCTCGATTTAAAAAAATATTTAAAAGAAAAAGGTAAATTAGTAGACAAATTGTTGAAAAAATATTTGCCAAAAGATAATTCGATAATATCTCAGGCAATGAGATATTCGGTTCTTGCCGGCGGTAAAAGATTAAGACCTGTATTTGTAATGCTCGGTGCGGAAAGTTTTAAACTTGATATAAAAAAAATAGAACCTGCGATTTGTGCGGTTGAATTTTTGCATACATATTCTTTAATTCACGATGATTTGCCTGCAATGGACAATGATGATTTAAGAAGAGGAAAACCTACGAGTCATAAAAAGTTCGGTGAAGCCGCGGCAATACTTGCAGGTGATGCTTTACTTACGGAATCGTTTAATTTAATAGCTAAATCAAATGTCCCCGCAGACAGAATAGTAAAGGCAATAAAAATGTTTTCAGATTATTCCGGATATCAGGGAATGATCGGCGGTCAAGCGGAAGATACTATAGAAGCCGGAAAATGGAATAAACAAAATGTTTCCTTTTGTAAAAAGAAATTGGAATATATCCATATACACAAAACATCGGATTTGATAAAAGCGAGTTTGTTGATGGGCGCAATGCTTGCGGGAGCAAAAGATAAAGATTTAAAAGCTCTTGAAAAATACGGACACAATATAGGTATAGCTTTTCAAATAGCGGATGATATTTTAGATGTTTATGCGGATAAAAAATTGTTAGGGAAAAACGGTAGTGATGCCGATAACGATAAATTGACCTATTTAAGACTTTACGGTAAAGAACAGTCCGAACAAAACGCAATAAAATTGATTGATGAAGCAAAAAAATCAATTTCAAAGTTCAAAGTTAATAAAGAAGTTTTTGAAAGTTTGGCAGATTATATGATAAACAGAAAATTTTAAGGTACGAATAAATGTCTATAATGGATAACATATCATCGCCTAATGCAATAAAAATAGTAAAAAAAGATTTGTTGCCTGACCTTGCACAAGAAGTAAGACAGGAAATAATAGAAACCGTATCAAAAACAGGAGGACATCTTGCATCAAGTTTAGGTGTTGTTGAATTGACAATAGCTCTGCATTATGTTTTCGATGTTGAAAAAGATAAATTTATTTGGGATGTCGGTCATCAGGCTTATGCACACAAAATTCTTACCGACAGAAAAGAAAAATTTAACACATTAAGGCAGTATCAAGGTATAAGCGGTTTTCCCAAAATTTCTGAATCAAAGTATGATTCTTTCGGAGCAGGTCATGCTTCGACTTCAATTTCCGCGGGTTTGGGTTTTGCCGTTGCAAGAGATATACAAAAAGAAAATTATAAAGTTGTATCTATAATCGGTGACGGTTCCATGACGGGCGGTCTTGCTTTTGAAGGATTACAAAATGCGGGAACACTCGGAAAAGATATGCTTGTTATCTTGAATGATAACCAAATGTTTATTTCTCAAAAAGTTGGAGTTTTGGCGGGATATTTTGCAAATATTTTAACCGCTGCGGGTGTCAAAAAAATTGAAGAGAGTGTTTTAAAAATAGTTTCGAAATTAAAATTTTTAAGTTTTAATTCCATAAAAAAGTTGGTTAAAAGATTTAAAACAATTCTCTTTCCGGGACTAATGTTTGAAGAAATGGGATTTACTTATGTAGGTCCTATAGACGGGCACAACATAAATCAATTAATTGAAATATTAACGAAGGTTAAAGAATTTAAAGGTCCGGTTCTTTTGCATATAGTAACAAAAAAAGGTAAAGGATATAAACCCGCGGAACAGGATCCTACAAAGTTTCACGGTATAGGACCTTTCGATATTGAAACGGGGAAAACTCTTTCTTTAAAAAAAGTTACATATACCGAAGTTTTTTCAAAAGCTATAGTTAAACTTGCACAAAAAGATGAAAAAATTGTTGCAATAACCGCAGCTATGCCAGACGGAACGGGATTAAAAGATTTTTCAAAAAAATATCCCGACAGATTTTTTGATGTGGGAATAGACGAAGCTCATGCAGTAACTTTTGCGGCGGCACTTGCCGCGGGCGGTTTAAAACCCGTTGTTGCAATATATTCCACATTTATGCAAAGAGCACTGGATAATATTATTCACGATGTTGCATTGCAAAATCTTCCGGTTGTTATGATGCTTGATAGAGCGGGGATTGTAGGGGAAGACGGAGCAACACATCACGGAGCATTCGATTTATCTTACTTAAAATATATACCGAATTTAACCGTTATGGCTCCGGCAAACGAAACCGAGTTGCAGGATATGTTAAATACGGCATTAACATTAAAAAATCCGTCTGTAATAAGATACCCGAGAGGCAGCGGAACAAGAATCGCTTCTTTCCAAAGAGATTTTGATGTGTTGGAAGTAGGTAAAGCAAAATTGGAAAAAGAAGGTAAGGATGCTTGTATAGTTTGTTTGGGTAACGTTTTACAGGTTTGTTTGGATGCTGCAAAAGATCTTGAAAGTAAAGGTGTCTCTGTATCCGTATTGAATATGAGATTTTTAAAGCCGTTTGACGAACAGGCAATAAAAGATGTTTTAAAATATACGAATAAAATTATAACCGTCGAAGAAGGTTCTTTGATAGGCGGTATGGGAGAAACTGTAAAATCCGTGTTGTCCGGAACCGGTGCAAAAATTTATTCCATAGGTTTACCGGATAAATTTATAGAACACGGAAAACAAAGTTTAATAAGAGAAAAATATGGTTTTTCCGTAGAGAATATAGAAGAACAAATTTTAAAATTAATTAAGGAAGTATAGAGGTATAGAAGAATAGAGGTATAGAAAAAGATATTTTGTCATCCCGCACTTGATGCGGGATCTCGCAGTTAGTCGTTTCCATACATCCATACTTCCATGCATCCATACCTCAAAAAACACGGAGTGTTTTTTATAGTGAAAAAAAGATTGGATGTTTTGATTTTTGAAAAAGGTTTAGCGGAAACCCGTTCAAAGGCGCAGGCTCTTGTTATGGCAGGAACCGTTTCGGTTAACGGACAAAAAGTAACAAAAGCGGGAACACAAGTCAGTGATGAAGATTTAATAGAAATAGAAAAACAAAATCCTTATGTGTCCAGAGGCGGGCTTAAGTTGGAATCTGTTTTAAAATTATTTGAAATAGATTTTACCGATAAAATTTGTATTGATATAGGTGCATCTACAGGCGGTTTTACCGATTGTATGTTGCAGCATGGTGCAAAAAAAGTTTATGCCGTAGATGTGGGAACGGCTCAGCTTCATTACAAGTTGAGAAACGATTCGAGAGTAGTTAATATTGAAAATGTTAATTTCAGATATTTTGATAAAAGTTTATTAAAAGACGATATTGATATAATAACGATAGATGTTTCTTTTATTTCGTTGGACAAAATATTGCCTTTGGCAAGTGAAATAATAAAAAAAGACGGGCTTATTGTTGCTATGATAAAACCGCAATTTGAACTTGAACCGGGTGAAGTAAAAAAAGGTGTTGTTCGTGATGAAAATTTAAGACAAAAGGCAATAGATAGAATAAAAAGATGTGCCGAAAGTTTGAAACTTGAAATTTTGAAGGAACAGGATTCCGGTGTAAAAGGTCCTAAAGGCAATTTGGAACATTTTGTGTTATTAAAAAAATAACAAATATATAGAGGATAAAACAAATGCAAGAGTACAATGTTAGTGAAGTTGAAAAGAAATGGCAAAAAGTTTGGGCAGATAAAAAAGTTTTTAAAGCTCAAAAAGATTTGTCGAAAGAAAAATATTATATTTTGGTAATGTTACCGTATCCTTCCGGAAATTTACATATGGGACATGTAAGAAATTACAGTATCGGTGATGTTTTTGCAAGATATAACAGAATGACAGGTAAAAATGTTATTCACCCTATGGGTTGGGATGCTTTCGGACTTCCTGCGGAAAATGCCGCAATAAAACATAATATCGCGCCTGAAAAATGGACAAAACAAAATATTGCAAGAATGAGAGAACAGTTAAAAATGCTCGGTATATCCTACGATTGGGACAGAGAACTTGCAACATGTGATGTTGAATATTATAAGTGGAACCAATGGATATTTTTGGAAATGTACAAGAAAGGTCTTGTGTTCAGAAAAAAATCCAATGTTAATTGGTGCCCGTCTTGTAAAACGGTTTTGGCAAACGAGCAGGTAAGTGAAGGTCAGTGCTGGAGATGTCACAGCAATGTAGAACAAAAAGAGTTGGAACAATGGTTTATAAAAATTACTCAATATGCGGATGAATTGCTGGAAGGACATAAATTGTTGTCGGGGTGGCCGGAACAGGTATTATCCATGCAGAAAAACTGGATAGGAAAATCTCACGGTGCACAAATGAAGTTTGATATTGCAGGTTCCGATAAAAAATTGGAAATTTTCACAACAAGACCGGACACAATTTTCGGTGTAACATTTATGGTCGTTTCACCGGAACATCCGATGTTAAAAGAATTTAAATCTCAAATTAAGAATTGGGACGAAGTGGAAAAATATATTAATGCAAGTTCATTAAAATCAAATATCGAAAGATCGTCATCAAAAGAAAAAACAGGTGTAAAACTCGACGGTGTTTCTATAATTAATCCGGCAACGGGCAAAAATGTACCTTTGTTTGTTGCAGACTATGTTTTAATGGGTTACGGAACCGGAGCAATTATGGCTGTTCCCGCACACGATCAAAGAGATTGGGAATTTGCAAAAAAGTACGGTGTAGAGATAATTCCCGTGATAACAAGTAAAGATGAAGATATAACAAAATCCGCTTATGAAGGTGAAGGTACAATGGTAAATTCCGGACAATTTAACGGAATTTCTTCACAAGATGCAAGAGTAAAAATGCCTTTATGGGTGGAAGAACAAGGTTGGGGAAAAAGAACAACCAACTATAAATTAAGAGAATGGTTAATATCAAGACAGAGATGTTGGGGAACACCTATACCTATGGTTCATTGCGATAAATGCGGCATAGTTCCCGTGGATGAAAAAGATTTACCTGTTATTCTTCCTACCGATGTTAAATTTACAAACGACGGAAAATCACCGTTACAATCGGATGAAAAATTTGTAAATACAACTTGTCCTAAATGCGGCGGACCTGCAAAAAGAGAAACCGATACCATGGACACATTCGTAGATTCGTCTTGGTATTTTATAAGATATACCGATGCTCATAACGATAAAGCATGTTTTGATAAAGAAGAAGCAAATTATTGGATGCCTGTAGACCAATATGTCGGAGGTATAGAACATGCTTGTATGCATTTGATATATTCGAGATTCTGGCACAAAGTTTTAAGAGATATGGGACTTATAAAAAGTGATGAACCGTTTATGAATCTTTTAACGCAAGGTATGGTTACGTTGGGCGGAAGTGCAATGTCCAAATCAAAAGGAAATATTGTAAGTCCGGATGAAATTGTTTCAAAATACGGAGCAGATACAGCAAGACTTTTTATACTTTTTGCGGCACCTCCGGAAAAACAGCTTGATTGGTCCAGTGACGGAGTTGAAGGTTGTTGGAGATTTATTAACAGAGTTTGGAGATTACAAGAGCTTGTAAACACAAAATCTTCAGTTCCTGCAACCGATAAGGCTAAACAGGATTTGTTAAGAGCTATGCATGTTTGTATAAAAAAAGTAAGTGAAGATATATCCGTAAAACATCAATTTAACACTGCAATATCCGCGGTAATGGAACTTGTAAATGCAATGTACACATATAAACATCACTCAAATGACGACGGATTATCAAAGCAGGTTTATGAAACGATAGTGTTGTTGCTTTCACCGTTTACACCGCATTTATGTGAAGAAATTTGGAGCCTTTTGGGACACAATGATTGTGTATCTGTCGCACAATGGCCTAAATACGACGAAAAATATATTAAACAGGATACAATAGAAATACCTGTTCAGGTAAACGGTAAATTAAAAGGAAAAGTAAGTATTGATGTTACGGCAGATGAACAAACAGTAAAAAATATTGTGTTGAACGATGAAAAATTGAAGTTGATTTTTGAAGGCAAAAATATTATAAAGTTTATATATGTAAAAAATAAAATTATAAATGTAGTTGTGAAATAAAAATCGCAAAGCGATTTTTATAGCTTACAGGTTATAGCTGAAAGCTTACAAGTTTAAAACAATAAAATATCGTCCGTAGGACACCGAAAACTATAAGCTTTAAGCTAAGAAAATGCAAAGCATTTTCGACTAAGCTAAATGGAGATTCGTATGAAAAAATTATTTCTTTTGCTGCTTTTTACAGTAGTGGTTCTTGTTGCTTGTGCATCACCTTATGATCCGGCTCCGCAGTTATTACCTTCTTATGTAAAAAATGTTTATGTAAGACCTGTTGTAAATAACACAAATCAGTACGGATTGGAAGATAAATTTACAAAAGCGATAATAGACGAATTTATGAGAGACGGAAGATTATCAGTCGTAACGACGGAAGAAGAAGCTGACGGTGTTGTTGTTTGTGAAATAAAAAGATATGTGTTGCAACCTTTGACATATGATGAAAACATGGTTACCGAACAGTATAAATTATGGGTGTTGATAAATGCTTTTTTTATTGACAAGCACGAGAATGTTACATTGTGGGTAGAACCGAATATGGAAGGAATACAAATATATGCGGACAGTGTGAAAGGCGGTTTCGGCGGGATGACCGAAGAAGAAGCAAGAGAATATATTTGGGAAAAACTTTCAAGAGATATTGTTAAAAGAACAATAAAAGGTTTCGGAAGTACGGGCGGAATATCGGAAAGAAAAGTTCAAGATTAAAAAATTGCTAAAAACATTGTAATAATATAAAATATATTGTATGAAAACTAAAGAAATAATAGCTGTTTATCCGGGAAGTTTTGATCCGCCTACTAAGGGCCATTTGGATATCATTAGTAGAGCAGCTAAAATTTTCCCGAAAGTAGTGGTTGCCATTACGCACAATTACAATAAAAAACATATGTTTACCTTGGAAGAAAGACTTTCTATGATGAAAGAGTCCGTGTCTGAAATAAAAAACGTAGAAGTCTCGTCTTTTTCCGGCTTATTAGTCGATTATCTCGATAAAATAGATAGTTTTTGTATAGTTAGAGGTTTAAGAGCTTTATCCGATTTTGAATATGAATTTCAAATGGCTCTTATGAACAGAAAATTAAAAAAAGATGTGGAAACAATTTTTTTAATGCCGGAACAGGAATATACATTCTTGTCTTCAAGTATGGTTAGAGAAATTGCTTCTTTGGGCGGTAATTTTAAAAATTTTGTTCCGAATAATGTATACAGAAAAATAAAAGATAAGAGGAAACTAAATGTATAATTTAATGAATTTACTTCTAAAAATTGCAGATAGTAAAGCTTCCGATTTACATCTTGTAGTCGGCCTTCCGCCGATGATGAGATTGGATACATTAATAAGACCTTTAGGCGATGAAAAACTTTCTCCCGATGCGGCAAGGGATTTAATATATTCCGTTTTAAACGAAAAACAGATAAAAAGATTTGAAGAAAAAAATGAATTGGATGCTTCTTTCCCCGTACAGCATAGAGGAAGAGTAAGAATAAATGTTTTCAGACAAAGAGGTTCCATATCTGCGGCATTGAGATTTATTCCTCAGGCAACATATTCGTTTGAAGAGTTACATTTATCGAAAGTTATATATGAAATTGTAAATATTCAAAAAGGATTGGTTTTGGTTACAGGTGCAACCGGTTCCGGAAAGACGACAACTCTTGCATCCATGATAGACTATATTAACGAGAGAAGAAGAAGTCATATAATAACTATAGAAGATCCTATAGAATATTTACATTCGCATAAAAATTGTATAGTAAATCAAAGAGAAGTCGGTTCCGATACGGATTCTTTTGCAAATGCTTTAAAATATGTTTTAAGACAAGATCCCGATATTATATTGGTGGGAGAAATGAGAGATTTGGAAACAATAGCGGCAGCCATTACTCTTGCCGAAACGGGTCATTTGGTTCTTGCAACTCTTCATACTATGGATGCAGGTTCTTCCATAAACAGAATGATAGATGTTTTTCCCGGTAATCAACAATCACAAATAAGATCGCAATTATCACTTGTATTAAAAGCTGTTATGTCGCAGCAGTTGTTGCCGCATGCTTCAGGAAGAGGAATGGTTTTAGCAAGTGAAATTATGATAGTAAACGACAGTATAAAAAATATTATAAGAGAAATGAAAACGGAACAATTATATTCCGTTATACAGACAAGCAGACAATCGGGAATGCAAACAATGAATCAGTCTTTATTCGATAATGTTGTTAACGGTAATATTTCTCCGCAGGTGGCAATAGAATATTCGCCGAGAAAAGAAGAGTTGATAAGATTGTTACAAAGTACGATAAGCTAATGCATTAGGAGAATATTATGACTACGGATAAGAAATTATTGAAAGTCAACATTATAGAAGTAATAATTGCCATACTGATAATTCTGTTGGTTACTTTGGTTATTTATCCTAAGTTTTTGGATATAATTCGTAAATCAAACGAAGCGGCAAGCATAGCAAATCTTAAGGCTTTAAGAAGTGCTATAGCTGTTTATTACGGAGAAAACGAAGGACATTTCCCGAGCGACAATATTGTTGCGGAATTACTTAGCGGGGATGGAAAATATATAGCGTATATTCCCGAACTATATTGTCCTCCATACAATAATCCTACCAATGAAATAACTACAAAACCTACCGGCAATTCCGGTAAATGGGCTTATCAGGTTGAAGATAGTCAAGACAGACAAGCCGGTGAAATTTGGATAGATTGCGATAAACCTGATTCAAAAGGTGTAATCTGGAATACTTATTAAGGTAAAATCATGTTTATAGAGATTTTCTTTTTGTTTATAATGGGCTTGGTTTTGGGTAGTTTTGCTAATGTGTGTATATACAGAATGCCGAGAGATATGTCTGTAATAAAACCGGCTTCACATTGTACAAATTGTAACGGTTTTATTAAGTGGTACGATAATATACCAATCATAAGTTATTTGTTTCTTAGAGGAAAATGCAGGAATTGCGGATCAAAAATATCTTTCATATATCCTGCAATAGAGTTTCTTTGCGGACTTCTGTTTGTTTCAATGTATTTTGTTTTCGGTTTTACTTACAGTTTGTTACCTTTTTGTTTGTTGGTTTTTTCATTGCTTGTTATAACCGCAATAGATTTTGAATTCCAAATTATCCCGGATGAATTTTCTTTTATGTTGATGATAGTCGGTTTTGTTACAAGTTTTTTTAATCCTTTTTTAGGTGATGTTTTCGGACAAAGAATATTAAATTCTTTTATCGGATTTTTAGCCGGAGGCGGCTCTTTATTTGCAGTTGCCGTTATAGGTAAATGGATTTTTAAAAAAGATGCAATGGGCGGCGGGGATATAAAACTTATGGCGGGTGTCGGTGCTTTTGTAGGTTGGGAAAAAGTGTTGTTTGCAATATTTATTGCTTCCGTTTTCGGAAGTATAGTGGGAATATTTTTAATTTTGTTGAAAAAAATTATAAAAAGACAGGAAATAGCATTCGGACCTTATTTAGCATTGGGTTCATATTTGGTTTTATTTTTACCGTCTCCGAATGTAATAATCGGTTATTTAATGGTTGCCGAAGAGAATTTTTTGGCAAAATATATTTTTTCTAATTTACAGAATTTTTAGGTAATATAAATATATGTTGCAAATAAAAAAAAGTAATTCTATCATCACAGCTTTTATTTTGTCTGTTGCAATGGTTGTATCAATCTTATCAAAATTTTCTTTTGTTTTCCCGATTCAGATTGTAATATTTTTGCTTGTTTTTTCTTTCTTTATTTATTTGGTAAATACAAATAAATTCAAAATAGATTTATATATAACCGCATTAATTGTTTTTTTTATAACAACTTGCTTATCATACATAAATGCAGATTTTAAATTGAATGTAAGAGATTATATTATAATTTTAAGTTCTGCACTTATGGCTGGATTTTCTTTTTCTTTTTTATCCGTAGAGTGGAAAAAGAAAATTTTTATTGTTCCGATATTTATTGCATTATGGTTGTCAATGATATTGTTTATAAGATTTCTTACAAATCCTCAGGGATTCTTTTACGGTGATAATTTCTATGAAACAATGGCATTGAATATAAATGTTATAGCTGGTTTTTTGGCTTTAATATATCCTTTGTTTTTTATCTATGTAAAAAACAAGCAAAATAAAAAAGCTTTTATAGCATTAACGATATTTGTTTTAATTGCAATATTTTTAACAAAATGCAGAATAGCGATTCTTTTATCGTATATTTCAACAATTATATTTCTATTCGAATATCGTAAAAATAAAATTATCAAAGCGTTAATAGTTTTATCAATTGTACTGTTGGTATGTTCTATAGTTTATGTTTCTTCTTTAAAATCCTCTTTTAACAGTATCGGAGACAGATTTGTATGGTGGAAAACTGCATACTTGATATTTAAGGAAAATGTGATATTCGGTTGCGGTTTCGGTAATTATATGGTTCTTTTTAAAACTTTTAGACCGGAATTAGTGGTAAATACTCTGTTTGCACATAACATTTTTATGCAACTGTTGGCAGAAACAGGTATTGTCGGAGTTTTAGGTTTTAGCGTTTTGTTGGTATCTTTTTACATGAAATTTATAAAAAGAATGAAAGAAGGGGAAAATTCTTTTTTTTATATATGTATAGCAACAAGTATAACATCTTTTATTATAATTAATTTGGTTGACTACAGCTTTTTTGTTCCGGCAAATATGTTAATGTTTTTTATTGTTTTTTCATCAATGTTTTATATCGAAACCGAGCAAAGAAAAAATTTAAAAGTTAATCTTTATATATGTTTGTTGATTTTTGTTATTGCGGTTTTTTTTCTGTCTAAACCTATAATAGCAAATAATTATTATAAAAAAGGTATTGATTCCTATGTGTCCGGATATTATAAATTATCAATAGAAGAATTTGAAAAAGCAATAAATTATGATAAAAAAAATCCGGAATATTATGCGCAAATTTCACGGGCTTATTTTGCTCTTTACCATAATAACAGAGGAGAACAAGGGCAAATTTATGCCGATAATTCTATAAGGTATTTGAAACAAGCAATAGATTTAAACAAATATTCGGCACAACTTAAAGAATCTTTAGCAGCCGTTTATTGGAATAATGATAAAAAAGAGGAAGCTTTGAAATATATACAAGAAGCCGTAAAATATGATAAATATAATCCTTATTATGAGGAAGAATATTATAAAATAAAAAATTCTTAAGAAAATTGAGGTATAGAGGTATAGAAGAATAGAGGTATAGAAAAAGATATTTTGTCATCCCGCACTTGATGCGGGATCTCGTAGTTAGTCGTTTCCATACATCCATACTTCCGTGCATCCATACCTCGGAAATTGCAAGGCAATTTCTAAGGGGAACTTATAAAAAAACATATTTTTAAAATTATCTTAGGCTGTTTAATAAGTTTACTGTTAATATATCTGTGTATCAGAAACATAGATTTTAAACAGTCTGTTTCTTTATTGAAAAATGCCGATATTTCTTTAATAGTGACAGGTGTTATTATATATATTTGCTCCTATCTCGTTAGAGGTTTTAGATGGGATTATATCCTTGCACCGTTAAAAAAGATGAAGATGTTCCAAAGCTTTTTTTATTTGGTGTTCGGTTTTTTTATGAACAATATTTTACCTTTAAGATTGGGCGAATTTGTAAGGGCAATCGTTGCAGGTAAAAAACTTGAAATATCAAGAAGCGGAGTATTTGCGACAATAGTTGTGGAAAGATTGATGGATATAGTTATATTTATAATATCATTCTTTGTTATAGCAATGTTTGTTCCGAACATTCCCAACTGGTTACAAAAATCTTTTATTGCTTGTACTGTAATTTTCGGTTTAATGTTTGTTGTTTTATTTTTTATGTCAAAAGATGAAGATAAATTTTTAAAATTGTTGTCTAAATTCCATTTGCCGTCGAAGATTAATGAAATAATAAAATCTCTTTTTCTGAAATTTGCAAGCGGTTTAAAATTTTTTCAAAATAAGAAGTTATTTTTTATCGTTCTTATAACCTCTATTGTTGTGTGGATAATAGAAGCTTATGCATATAAAACATTATTCGCCGCTTTCGGTTTGAATGTGACGGCAGTACAATGTTTGTTTGTTATCGTAACAACAGGTGTTGCCACCATGATTCCTACGGCACCGGGTTTCATAGGTGCAATAGAAAGCGTGGGAATGGTAACATTGGGCATATTCGGTGTAGAAGAAACTATGGCATTTACGGCTATGGCAGCAACACATTTTATAGAAATGATGGCTGTTTATGCTTTAGGTATAACAGGTATGATAAAAGAAAGAATTTCTTTTTCCGATTTATTTAGTTTCGCACTAAAACAACATTCGGAACAAGAGGAACAAAATGGAAAATAAAAAAAGTAAAGTGGTTGTTGTTATGCCGGCATATAATGCCGCACAAACATTAAAACAAACTTTAGATGCTATTCCCGAAGGATCTTGTGACGAAGTGTTGTTGGTAGATGATAATTCAAACGACGATACCGTAAAAGTGGCAAAAGAGTTGGGATTGAAAGTTATAAAACACGATAAAAATATGGGCTATGGCGCAAATCAAAAAACCTGCTACAAAACAGCACTTGAAATGGGTGCAGATATTGTTGTTATGGTTCATCCCGATTATCAATACGATCCGCGGCTTGTTCCTTTTTTGGCGGGATTAATCGAACAGGATATTTGCGATGTTATGTTTGCTAACAGAATAAGAACAAGAAAAGAAGCATTAAAAGGCGGTATGCCTTTTTATAAATATTTTTTCAACAGATGTTTAACGATACTTGAAAATGTTGTTCTGGGACTTAATTTGGGTGAATATCATACGGGATACAGAGCATATTCGAGAAAAGTTTTGGAAACAATAAATTTTGAAGCAAATTCCGACGATTTTGTCTTTGATCAACACATTGTTGTTCAAATGGCACTTGCAGGTTTTAGAATAGGGGATATTCCCGTTCCTACAAAATATTTTGCTGAAGCTTCATCTATAAATTTTAAGAGAAGTGTTCAGTATGGTCTTGGAATATTGTGGATATTAGTAAAATATATACTACATAAATGGAATATTGTAAAATATAAACAATTTGAAATTTTCACAAAGTGAAAATTTGAGGCATAGAGGTATAGAAGGATAGAGGTATAGAAAAAGATGTTTGGTCATCCCGCACTCGATGCGGGATCTCGTAGTTGGTTGTTTCCATACATCCATACTTCCATACATCCATACATCAAAATTTGTGAAACAAATTTTTAAGGAGAAAAGAATGGCTTACAAAATTACTTTAGTCAGAGGAGACGGAACAGGTCCGGAACTTACGGAAGTTACGGCAAAAGTTATAGAAGCAACCGGTGTAAAAATAGACTGGGAAGTTATGGAAGCAGGTGTAGACATTATGGAAAAGGAAGGGACTCCTTTACCGGATAAAACTTTGCAATCCATAGCAAAAAATAAAATAGCATTAAAAGGTCCTATAACAACTCCTATCGGAACAGGTTTCCGTTCTGTAAATGTTGCTATAAGAAAAGAACTTGATCTTTTTACATGTTTAAGACCCTGCAAAAGTTATGTAGGAGTAAAATCAAGATTTTCGGATATAGATTTGGTAGTTGTCAGAGAAAATACCGAAGATTTATATGCAGGTGTTGAATTTGCCGAAAGAACGGATGAAGCAAACAAAATAATAGAACTTTCAAAAGGAAAAATCAGACCTGAATCTTCTATATCAATAAAATCTTTTTCCGAATTCGGGTGTGAAAGAATAGTAAGATTTGCTTTTGATTATGCGGTAAAAAATAACAGAAAAAAAGTTACTGCCGTTGCAAAGGCAAACATAATGAAATGTACCGATGGTATGTTTTACAGAGTAGCAAGAGAAGTCGCAAAAGATTATGAAGGTAAAATCGAATATGAAGAAAGATTGATAGATAATATGTGTATGCAACTTGTTCAAAAGCCCGAACTTTATGATGTAATAGTTCTTCCTAATTTGTACGGAGATATTTTGTCCGACTTATGTGCAGGTTTGGTAGGCGGTCTCGGTGTTGCTCCCGGAGCAAATTTAGGTAAAGATTGTGCGGTATTTGAAGCTGTTCACGGTTCTGCACCGAAATATAAAGGATTGAACAAAGTTAATCCTATGGCACTTATTTTGTCGGGAAAAATGATGCTCGATTATTTGGGCGAATTTGATGCGGCAAAAAGACTTGATAAGGCTGTTGCCGAAGTTGTAGCAGAGAAAAAGTTTGTTACTTACGATTTGGGCGGAACGGCAGGCACAAAAGAAATGGGACAGGCCATAATAGACAGAATAAAAAACTCATAAAAGTGTATATAAAAAGAAACGGAGAGATATTAAAATCTCTCCGTTTTTATGTTTTGTATAAAAATTTTAATTTTGTATAATACCAATATTCATTTTGTAGTTTTTTTTGCCATTGCTAGCGTAGCGTGACAATCCATTGTCTGTCATCCCGCACTTGATGCGGGATCTCGTTGTTGTAGTTGTCGTTAATTATAAATTGTAAATTTTAAATTTTAAATTATAAATTGTCGTTTTAAGAGGGGAAATAAAATGAAAGTCTTAGTAGTAAATTGCGGTTCATCGTCGGTAAAATATTCATTGTTCGATATGGAAAAAGAACAAAAAATCGCTTGGGGACTTGTAGAATGTATAGGTCTTGAAGAAGCTTTTTATAAAAGACAAACAATAACCGTTCCGCAGGTAAAAACATCTTGTAAAGTTGCAAACCATTTCGAAGCTGTTCAAATAATAATAAAAGATTTGTTAGATGAAAAAACAGGCAGTATAAAAGATATAAAAGAAATCGCGGTTGTAGGTCACAGAGTAGTCCACGGCGGTTACAAATTTTCAAAACCTGTATTGGTAAACGAGCAGGTAAAAAAAGATTTGAAAGAATGTTATTCTATCGCTCCTTTGCATACTCCTCACCATTATGCAGGTATAGAAGCTGTTGAAAAAATGTTGCCCGGAATACCTTCCGTATTGGTATTTGATACGGCATTTCATCAAACAATGCCGGATTATGCATACAGATATGCAATACCTTCCGAATATTATGAACAAGATCATGTAAGAAGATACGGTATGCACGGAACATCACACAAATATGTAACACAAAAAGCTGCTGCAATGTTAAATATACCTGTAGATAAAGTAAATCTTATTACATGTCACTTAGGTAACGGAAGTTCTATTACGGCAATTAAAAACGGTAAAGTTATAGATACCTCTATGGGATTTACACCTTTAGCAGGTCTTGTTATGGGAACAAGATGCGGAGATATAGACCCTGCGGTTATCGTTCACATATTGGCAAAATATCCTAAAATGACATCCGATGAATTAAACAACCTTTTAAATAAACAAAGCGGTGTTGCTGCGGTTTCGGGTATTGCGGGCGGAGACATGAGAGAAGTTGAAGATGCAATGCTTGCCGGAAATAAAAAAGCCGAACTTGCATTCAATATGTTATGTTACAGCGGTAAAAAATATTTATGTGCATATTACGGAATATTGAACGGAATTGACGGTATAGTATTTACCGCGGGTATAGGCGAAAATTCTCCTTTAACAAGAGAAAAAATGTGTGAAGGTTTAGATAATTTAGGTATCAAAATAGATAAAGCTTTGAACGAACCGAGAAGCAGCAAAGAAAGATTTATTTCTGCGGCAGATTCAAAAATAAAAGTTATGGTTATACCGACAAACGAAGAGTTGATGATAGCAAGAGAATCTGTTGAAGTGTTAAACGAAAATAAGTAAAATATAATAATGACAATTAGTAATTAGAAATTTTAAATTAGCAATTAATGTATTTTTCGCTTTGCAAAAAATCTAAAATTTGAAAATACCGAGATTACTAATTACTAATTGTTAATTGATAATTGTAGTTTTGGGGCTATAGCTCAGCTGGGAGAGCGCTTGCATGGCATGCAAGAGGTCAGGGGTTCGATCCCCCTTAGCTCCACCTTATAACGACCTTAATATTTTGGTTATAATTTTGCAACACAGAATCTTGAGTACCGCAAAGAGTACACATCGATTCTGTGTTTCTTCATTCTAACACAAAATCTTAAGGTCTTTAATGAACACTACAATGACGAATTTAAAATCTTGAAATCCTTTGAATGTTAAGAACAAAAATAGACAAATTTTTAATATTCTAATGAACAAAAATATAAACAAAAAACGGGAAGAAAAATCTCTTCCCGTTTCTTTATTATTAATTATAATTTGCCTTTCTTTTTGTCATCCCGTACTTGATACGGGATCTCTCTGTTCGTCGTCGTTTTCAATCTTCCAATTATCCAATCTTCTGTTCTTCCGTTGTCAACCCGTTTAACCAATTAATTATTTTATTCTTAACTTGTTCGTTATATTTTGAATCTAAATTATTGAAAGCTTCACCTTTCAAAATGTTTGCATTTTTAGCTTTTGCTTTAAAATCTTCAAAATATGTTCCGTAGTTGCTGCCTTGTGTTGAGAAAGGAACTACATTTTTGTTTTGGAAATCAAACTCTTTCAAAAATTCAAGTACAACAGGTGCTGCGGTATACCACCATATAGGTGAACCTACAAAAATTGTGTCGTATTCTTCAATGTTAGGAAAATCATTTACTATTTCAGGATAATTGCCGGAAGAAATTTGTTTTTTAGATGTTAAATATAATGCCGGTCCTTGTTTTATTTCTTCTTTCGGTTTAATTTCATAAAGATTTGCATTTGTTAAAGATTGTATTTGTAATGCAATATCTTTTGTGTTCCCCGATAAAGAATAATAAATAACAAGAGTCTTACCTAAGTTTGCGTTTAAATTTACTTTGGTTGAATATTTTGCCATTTCCGTTTTGTTTCTGTTCGATACTTTGTATAAATGTATTAAAGAAGAGACACCTGCAATTATTGCTGCAATCAGTATTATGTATAAAGCTATTTTCATAATATAACTCCTTAAAAAATTTTTTTAATTATAGCATATTTTTTTATAAATAAATTTTGTAAAATATCAAAATATAAATATTTGCATGTGGGGGAAAATCTAATGAAAGTTCTGCTTATTAACGGAAGTTCTAACAAAAACGGATGTACATTTAGGGCATTGACGGAAATAGTAAATGTTTTAAGCAAAGAAAATATTGAAACCGAGATAATACAGTTGGGCTCTAATCCCGTAAGAGATTGTATAGGTTGTCACGGTTGTGCACAAAACGGAAATAAGTGTGTGTTTAATGATGATATAGTTAATGAAATTATTGAAAAAGCCAAAACTTGTGACGGGTTCGTTTTCGGATCGCCCGTTTACTATGCTCATCCTTCAGGAAGAATTTTGTCTGTATTGGACAGAGTTTTTTATGCCGGCGGAAAATTTTTGGCATATAAACCGGGAGCGGCTGTTGTATCAGCAAGAAGAGCGGGAACTACAGCTTCAATAGATGTAATAAACAAATATTTTACAATAAATAATATGCCGATAGTTTCTTCTCAATATTGGAATATGGTTCACGGAACAAAAGCCGAAGACGTTGAAAAAGATTTGGAAGGTATGCATGTAATGAGAACCATAGCAAAAAATATGGCATGGCTTTTAAAATCAATAAAACAAAATGCTCATCCCGAACCGGAATCAAAACCGCTGACAAATTTTATAAGATAAAAAAGTTATTGACATTAGAGCAACTCTAAGATGTAGAATTATCGGAAATATAAAATGAGGTTATATTTCTTATGAAAAAAATAAAAAAAGAAACCCAATTGGACAAAACTCCGAAGTATACCGTAAAAGATGTCGCAAAAATTATGAATATTTCCGCATATACCGTTAGATATTACGATAATGAAGGCTTAATACCTTTTGTCTCGAGAACACAAAGCAATGTAAGAATGTTTTCCGATTATGATTTATCTTGGTTTAAAACAGTCCATTGTTTAAGAGCTACGGACTTATCCATAAATGATATTAAAAATTATATAAACTTGTGTTTAAAAGGTAATAAAACCATACCGCAAAGAGCAAAAATAATTTTTGACCAGGAAAAAATTTTAAAAGAAAATTTAAAAGAGTTACAAAAACAGATGAAAGTTCTTCAAATGAAGAAAAAATATTATACGGATCTTTTGAAGAATAAAACAAAAGATGTTTGGAATCCGTACAAATAGAAGAATAGAAGAATATAGGGATAGAGGGATAGAATGATAGAGGTATAGGGACGGCAAACTTTAAGCTATAAGCTATCAGCTATAAACTAAAAAATCGTAAAGCGATTTTTAAGGAGTAAAAAAAATGAAGAAAAAAGTTTTGGCATTATTTTTGTTGTTATGTTTTGTTTTCATTTCTTCCGGTAATGTTTTTGCGGAAAATGAAAAATGCGGAGATTTTACGATAGAAGAACTTGCACTGAAATTAGAAAATCATAGTTTGTTGGTATATCAAAAAGGTAAAGTTTCTTTCCAAGATGAGCGTGGTATAAAACCGTTACTCATACAAATAAAAAAGAAAGGATTAAAAAATGCCGTAGCGGTAGATAAAGTTATAGGTAAAGCCGCAGCTCTTTTAATAGTTTACGGGAAAGTAAAACAAGTTCACACAAACATTATAGCCAAAGATGCAATTCCCGTTTTTGAAAAATATAAGGTAGAATATTCTTATAATGAAATTGTAGATTATATTCAAAATGACAGAAAAGACGGTATGTGCCCTATGGAACAGAAAGTTTTAAATATAAATAGTCCAAAAAAAGCATACAAAATTTTCACAAAGAAACAGTAGTCGTTGCAGTTTGTTGTTTGCGGTTGCCGTTAAACTTTAAACTATAAGCTTTGAGCTAAAAAAATCCGGAGGATTTTTTTTATGAACAGAAGAGAATTTCTAAAATCTGCATTATTTACAACAATAGGTGCCGTGGTGTTATCCGCATGTAAAAAAGTTACGACAGGAATAAAAAATTATGTGGATAAAGTTTCTACAAAAAAATATAAAAATTTGGATATATCCGTAATAGGTTTCGGTGCAATGAGACTTCCTCAAAAAGACGGTGAACCCGATATTGAAAAAACACAAGAAATGGTAGATTATGCGATGGAACATGGCATAAATTATTATGATACCGCATGGTTTTATCATGGAGGAAAATCCGAACTTGCCGTAGGTGAAGTGATGAAAAAGTATCCGAGAAACAGTTATTATTTGGCAGACAAAATGCCGTTAAGAATATTAAAAGATAAATCCGAAGTTATACCTACGTTTGAAGAGCAATTGAAAAAATGCCGAACGGATTATTTCGACTTTTATTTGGCTCATAATATAAATAAAAACGAATGGAAAACTTTAAAAGAGTGTAATGTTTACGAACAATTGTTACAGAAAAAACAAGAAGGAAAAATAAAATATTTAGGTTTTTCTATTCACGATACTCCCGAACTTTTGGAAGAAGTTGTAAATACATATAAATGGGATTTCGTTCAACTTCCCATTAACCCTATAGATTGGAAAACAGTAGATGCAAAAAGGCAATATGAAATTGCAACAAAAGCAGGGCTTCCTGTTGTTGTGATGAATCCTTTGAAAGGCGGACAATTATCAACATTAAGTGAAAAAGCCGTTGATATATTAAAGAATGAAAATCCTGATGTTTCGCCGTCATCGTGGTCTTTAAGATATGCCGCAAGTTTGCCGAATGTTTTTGTTGTTCTAAGCGGTATGACGGAACTCGAACATGTTACCGACAATGTTAAAACTTTTACAGATTTTAAACCGTTAACTGAAAATGAGCAAAAGATTCTTGAAAATGCAATTACCGTTTACAATTCGTCGGGAGCAATATCCTGTACATATTGTCAGTATTGTACAGGATGTCCCGTAGGAATAGATATACCGAAAAATTTCTTAATGTACAACCAGTATAAATCAACAAACAGAAAAGACAGATTTGTTTTAGCATACGAGTCAATTAAAGAAGAAAGCAGAGCGGATAAATGTATAAATTGTGGAATATGTAAAACAAAATGTCCACAGAAACTTGATATTCCCAACTTGTTGAAAGATGTAGCGGATTTATACAAAGAATTGAAGCAATAAGTTATAAAATTACATTATAGGGTATAATAAATGTCTAAGAATAAAACAATATATCGGTTAAGATTATCGTTATCGGCAATAGCTTTAATAATTTCGTTTCTTGCATTTACTGCAACATTTTCTTTCTTTACAAAATTTTTTGCCATACAGTTAGGTCCCGGTATTGCAAGTTTGGTTGCTTCTTTTTCAATAACAGTTTTAATATCTGTTTTAGCAATACTGATTTTTACTTTTTTATTCGGAAGGTTTTATTGTTCTTTAATTTGTCCTTTGGGAATATTACAAAATTTTATAGGATTTTTATCTTTTAAAAACAGTAAAAATTATAAGAATATGGCAAAAACAAGATATACCATAGCAGCATTGGTATTCGGCGCTTTGTTTTGCGGGTGGGCGGTAGGATTTAAAATTTTGGATCCGTATACAAATTTCGGATTAATAGCATCAAGTATTTTTACACCGCTATATAATCTTATCACAAAAACACAAAATTATGATTTTACAATACCGACTTTGATAATATCTTTAATTCCTTTTGTAATATTAATCCTTTTGGTTTTGTTCAAAAGAAGATTTTTCTGTACCGCAATTTGTCCGGTAGGAACACTTTTGGGACTATTTGCCAAATATGGTGTTTTTAGGCTTAATATCGGGGAAAAATGTGTAACTTGCGGAGCTTGTTTTAGAAACTGTCCTTCCGGCAGTATAAACTTAAAAGATAAAAAAATAAATAATGAACTATGTATAAGATGTTTAAAATGTGTAGCTGTTTGTCCCAAGCAAGCAATAAGTTTCGGAACAGAGAATAAAAAACAAGCTTCGACATTTAACCGAAGCAGAAGAAATTTCATTTTAGGTTCCGTTTTTGTTTTTGGTGGTATTGCAACCGGTGTAGGCAGTGCAATAATCAGGGGAAAAAATTTTTTGAAAGATAAAATAAGGGCAATATTGCCGCCGGGAGCAGATGATTATTCGAGATTTTCTTCAAAATGTACTAGTTGTCAGTTGTGTGTTGCAGTGTGCCCGAACAAAGTTATTCATCCGAGAGATTTTAATCATTCAACTATTTATATGGATTATTCAAAAAATTATTGTAAATATGATTGTAATGCCTGTAGTTCGGCTTGCCCCACGGGAGCAATAAAAAAGATTTCTTTGGAAGAAAAACAACACACAAGAATAGGTCTTGCAAAGATAAACAGAGATTTATGTATAAATTGCGGAATTTGTGCTTTTAAATGTCCCGCAAAAGCATTAAGTATAGAAGAAGATTCTAACGGAGACAGAATGTTAAAATATAATGCTGCGGTTTGTATAGGTTGCGGAGCTTGTCAGGTCTCCTGCCCGCACAAAGCAATAGAAATTGTCGGAATTGTTGAACAATCCAAAACGTTTTAATAGCAGTTTGTAGTTTGTCTTTTGCTGTTTGCGGTTCGCTGCTGTCATTCCGCGCTTGATGCGGAATCTTATCGTGTTTATTTTAAATCTTTCCAAAAAACTTTTTTGTTGACAAAGTTTTTATAATATGTTATATTACTTACCGTTCGGTAGATAAAATTAATATTTTTTAGAGAATAAAATGAGAACTAAAATATTAAAAACAGCATTTAATTTAATGGGGAAAAAACCCGTAAAAGATGTTTCTATGCAAGAAATAGCTACTATATGTAATATAACAAAACCATCACTGTATTATTACTTTAAAAGCAAAGATGAAATTTGTTATACGATAGCAAGATATGTTTTGGATGATCAAAATAAAAGAATTAAACAATACATAGACCAAAAAATCTCTCTGAAAGATTTTTTGACTGATATTTTTCAAAAGACATATAATGCGAAGACAAAAAAATCTTTGGAGTTCTTTTTACATATGGTAGATTACATTAAAGGTGTTCCTTCTCTTGAAAAAAAATTCAAACCTTTAAAAGAAGAAAATGAAAAAAATGCGAAAGAACTTTTTAACAGAGCGGCCAAAAATAAAAGTATACCGGAAAATAATGTTGATCTTGCTCACTATTTGTTTGAATCCTGTTTGTATCATATTGTTTTTGCACCGATAAAAGATATAAATTTGCAACCTAAAGATATAGCAACATCAATTTTAAAAGCAGTAGACTACAAAAATTGAAGAATAGAAAATTAGAGGAACGAAAGAAATGAAGAAAATATTGAGTTTATTCTTAACATTAGTGTTTAGTACAAATGTTTTTGCTGTCGATTATTCTAAAAATAATCCGATGAATACGAAATTGTTTGAAGAAATACAACAAAAGTCGGGAACGAAAATAACAATAAAAGATGCCGTTAAAATGGCACTGAAAGACAGTTATCAGGTTTATGCCGCAAATAAAATGAAAGAAATAAGTGATGAAGTGTATGGTCAAATGAAATCTTCATATTATCCTTATTTGGATTTTAATGCGAGTTATAACAGAGCATTGTTAAGAGCAAAAGCATTAACTAAAATAGATGGTGAAGAAAAAATGGTGGAAGCCACACCGGTAAATAATACATATACCGCACAATTACAAGCCAACTGGGTTTTATGGACCGGCGGTAAGGTAAAAAATACAAAAGAATACGGAAGATTGCAGGCTGAAAGTGCAAAATATCAATTGAGAGATACGAAAACAGCCGTTGCCAAACAAGTTACTCAATTTTGTTATTTAATAATTTATGCTTCCGCACTTGTTCATGTTCAGGAAACATATTTGGATATTGCTAATCAACATTTAGATGAAACAAAAGCAAGATATAAACAGGGATTATCGAGTAATTTGGATGTTTTAACTCAGCAAGTAAGAGTAGATAATATCGTTCCGCAGGTTTTACAGGCGGAAAAAAATGTTGAACTTGCAACTTTGCATTTAAGACAAATATTGGATAAAGATCCGGAAACACCGATATATTTAACTTGGACAGAAGAAGATTTGGCTCTTCCGAGCACAAAAAATCTTCAACAATTGTACAATATGGCTTATGAACAAAGACCTGAACTTATAGTATCGAAATTAGCTGCCGATATCGCGGAAGCCAATTATAAAATAGCAAAAGCGGATCATTTTCCTATTCTTTCCGCTTATGGAAACTATGGCTACAACGGTTCCACGATAGAAGGCCTTCCGGATGAAAATCATTATTATTGGGGCTCAAATGTAGGTTTACAGTTTTCTATGCCTATATTTCACGGATATTCGGTTTCTTCTCAGGCAAAACAAAAAGAAATGTATTATGAAAACGCAAAAGCAAGTTACGAAAATTTAAAGAAAAATATAAGAATACAAGTAAAAGAAGCATGGCTAAGTTTGGAAGAAGCCAAAAAAAGAATAGAATCTACAAAAGGTGTTGTGGAAAGAGCACAAGAAAATTTGAACTCAAAAATGTTGAGATATAGAAACGGATTAATAAGTCAATTAGAGTTAAACGATGCAATATCGGATTTGAACGATTCCAATTTAACATATGTTCAAGCCGTATATGATGCACATGTAGCTTTATCAAACTTAAATTATGCCGTAGGAATGGAGACAGAAGATTATGAATAATCAAAATTTAAATCAAGAACAGAAAGACACCTCGATGGGTGCAATTGTAGTATGGGGAATTATTTTATTGGTAGCGGTTTTTATTGTTTATCAGGTAGCATTTAAAAAAGATAATGCGGCAGTTTTAGATACCGTTTCAAAGGATGTTTTTGTCGTTAAAACGGAACAAGTTCAAAAAAGAGATTTGAAACATCAATTAATAACATCGGGTAATGTAAAAGCTTTGGAAGAAGCCGTATTGTATCCGAGAATTAACGGTAAATTGCAGAAAAATGTATTAAAAGAAGGTGACAGAGTTAGAAAAGATCAGACTGTATCTTTAATAGATAGAGATGAAGTCGGTGCTAAATATGAGCCTGTAGTTGTTCCTTCTACATTGACAGGTGTTGTAGGCAGAGTTTATCTCGATCCGGGTGAAAATGTTACTACACAAACACCGGTGGCATTGATAGTAAATCAGTCTGTATTAAGAATAAAAGTAGATGTTCCCGAAAGATATGTTAACGAAATTTATAAAGGACAAAGAGCTCTTCTTTCCGTTGAAGCATATCCCGATAAAACATTTGAAGCAAAACTCGACATTATAAGTCCGGTTGTGGATTCTTTAAGCAGAAGTGTTGCCGTAGAGTTTAAGGCTGATAATTCCAAAGGATTGTTAAAATCCGGTATGTTTGCAAAAGTAGATATTTCTTTAAAAGAAGTTAAAAATGTTTTGTCGTTATCCAAAAAGAGTATTTATGAAGATGAAGAAGGCAAAAATTATGTTTTGGTTCCTTCCGAAGATAAAACAACTGCAGTTAGAAAAGATATAGAAGTTAAATTTAAAAATAACAATAATTGGCAAATTGAAGGACTCGACGAAGGTGATGAAGTTTTGGAATTTGTTTACGGTATTAAAGACGGCAGTAAGATAGAGATACAACAGTAGGAGCTAAAAATATGCAAGAAAATAAAACTGAAAAAAGACATAGCGGTTTTGCCGCATTTTTTATACACAGACCCGTATTTACAATAATGATAAGTGTTTCATTAATGTTTTTAGGGTTTATGGGTTACAGAAATATGGGTGTAAGTATGTATCCGAGTATGGATATTCCCGTTACACTTGTTCAAACCGTTTTACCCGGAGCAAGTCCTGAAGAAGTAGAAACATCAATATCAAAATATATTGAAGAGGGTGTGAACGAAATCGCGGGTGTTGATGAAATTCATTCATACAATATGGAAAGTGTTTCAATCGTGTTTATTAAATTTGATATGGATAAAAATCCGGATGTCGGTATTCAGGAAGTAAGAGATAAAATCGAACAGGTTAAATCTAATTTCCCGGACGGAACAGAATCTCCGGTGGTTTTAAAGCTTGATATGGATGCTGCAGCTGTTTTAAATGTTGTTGTTACCGGTCAAAGAGATGTTATAGAACTTACCGAGCTTACTAAGAAAAAAGTTAAAGAAATTATAGAAAACACTTCCGGTGTGGGTTCTGTAAATATAGTAGGTGGTAGAGAAAGAGAAATACATGTTACAATAAATCCTTTGAAACTTTATTCTCTTCAAATTCCTATAACAAGTGTTACATCCGCTTTGGCTCAACAGAATTTTGAAATTCCGGGCGGAAAAGTAGAACAGGAACACAACTCTTACAGTTTAAGAATTTTAGGCAGAATTCCTTCAGTGGAAGATTTTAAAAATATATTTATTGCAACCAAAAACGGAGTTCCTATAAAACTTTCCGATGTTGCTGAAGTTGAAGACAGCGGAGAATATGAACAGCAAAGCACATTGTTGGACGGACTTAGATGTGTGACTTTGGAAATAACAAAACAAAGCGGTTCAAATACATTGAAGGTTATTGATGGTGTTAAAGAAAAAATTAAGATGATAGAACAAACTCTTCCTGCGGATATGAAAATCGTTGTTATGTCCGATCAAAGCGGCTCTATCAGAGCATCCGTTAATACGGTATTGGAACATCTTTTCTTAGGTGCAATTTTGGCAGGTATAATGGTTTTGGTGTTTATGGGATCTTTGAGATCTACATTCATAGCATTTTTGGCTATACCTATATCGGTTGTTGGTGCATTCCTTTTTATGAATATGAACGGCTTCACTTTAAACAGTATAACATTATTGGGGTTGACGGTTGCTGTGGGTATTGTTATTGATGATGCTATTGTTATGCTTGAAAATATTTACAGACATATGGAAAAATATAACAAAACTCCTGAAGATGCGGCCGTTGACGGTGCAAAAGAAATTACATCCACGGTTGTTGCAACAACACTTGCAATTCTTGTTATATTTTTACCTTTAGCATATATGGATGGTATGGTAGGAAGGGTTTTGAGCAGTTACGGTTGGACGGTGGTTTTTGCTATTGCTCTTTCCGGTATAGTGGCTTTAACTTTAACTCCTATGCTTTGTGCAAAGTTGTTAAAGAAAACGGAAGGAAAAAGTAAACTTGATAATATAGTTAGCGGTATAAATGCTTATTTGGTAAAACTTTATATTCCTGTTTTAAATTGGGCTATTCATCATAAAATAATAATGGTAGTTCTTGCTTTCTTATGTATATTTGCAATATTTCCGATGATAAAAAACATGGGAGGTGAATTTTTTCCGGAAGAAGATTCCGGTAAAATTCAAGTTCAGGTTAAAGCTGAAGAAGGAACAAGTTATACCGATATTCAAGAAATTTTAGGACAAATTGAAACCGATGTAAGAAGACTTCCGTATATAAAAAGTATTTTAACGGTTGCAGGTAAAGGAGGAGACGGTTTAAGCTCTTTCTCCAGTTCCGCACCGACAAATAAAGGTTACTTGGAAGTTGAACTCGAAGACAGATTAAACAGAAATAAAATAAGAACAAAAAAATATGCTCAAGTAATAAGAGAAATGATGAAAAAGTATTCCGGTCTTACAACTGCAGTTTTTGTCAGAAGTGATGGTCCTTCCGGCGGAAATAAAGCTGTTCAGTTAAGTTTATTAGGACCGGATCTTACAAAGTTAATAGGTTATGCTAATGCTACAAAAGATAAACTTGTTCAAGATAAACGATTTATAGATGTAGATTTATCCGTAGATTTGGCAAAACCGGAATACAGAGTTGTAATAAACAGAGATAAAGCCAACAATTTAGGTGTTAATGTTACTGCTGTTGCTGCTGCACTTAGAACAATGGTCGGTGGTGAAGACGATATTACAAAATATAAAGAAGGCGACGAATTATACGAGGTAAGAGTCAGAGTTGCCGAAACATATAGAAACACAAAAGAAGCAATTTCCGCACTTATGATACCTGCGGTTATTAACGGACAATCAACGGTTGTTCGTTTAGACAGTATAGCCGAACTTGAAGAAGGTGTCGGTCCCAGCCAAATTAACAGAGCTGAAAGACAAAGAGAAGTAAGAGTAGAAGCAAACTTGAACGGTCTTGACACAAGATCTGCAATGAAGATAATGGAAGATACTTTTAAGTCTTTGAATCCTGATCCGGAATATACTATTATGCAAAGCGGTATAGCAAAAGAAATGACTAAGATGTTTATTTCTTTCTTGTTGGCATTTGTTTTGGCATTTGTATTCAAGTATATAATTCTTTGTTGCTTAATGGAAAAATTTACACATCCTGTAGCAATTATCGTAAGTTTGCCGTTAACAATACCTTTTGCATTATTTGCTCTCATGATAACACATCAAACATTAAATATATTCAGCTTGCTCGGTATGTTTATGTTGGTCGGTGTTGTAAGTAAAAATGCTATTTTGCAGACGGATTATACGAACCAATTAAGAGCAAGGGGATACGGCAGAACAAATGCTATACTCCAGGCAAACAGAGTAAGATTAAGACCTATTTTAATGACGACATTAACGCTTGTTGTTTCCATGATACCTATGTTGATATCTAACGGAGAAGGTGCCGATGTTAGAAGAGGTTTGGCTATAGTTATTGTCGGCGGGCAGTTGTTATCGTTGTTGGTTACATTGCTTATGACACCTGTTACATATATTATTGTTGATTCTATTGGTGATTGGTTTAAACATAAAGTTTCCGGAACGCCTATTCCGAAAGATGAAGATGCTCCTGTTATTTTAGAGACAGTTCCCGAAAAATATTAATAATTTAAATCTGTAATAAAAAAACAGATGAGTTTAATTAAACTCATCTGTTTTTTTTGTTTCTGTTAAATATTTTATTTTTTCTGTGCAGTGTTGTTTTTTGCTTGAGCGGCAGCTTTTTCTTTTACGCTATCCGGAATATTTACTTTCGGTGCTTGCCCTTGCGGACTAACGGGCGGTCTCTGTATGTTCGGTATATTGGTAACGGGAGGTCTTTGTACTCTCGGATTTTGAATTTTTGGAATATTCGGAATTCTCGGCGGTGTTCTCGGAATATTTCTTGAATTAAAAGGTCTGTTTATCGCCGCTCCGGAAACTTTTGCCAAAGATTTTGTTCCTGCATAATAACCTATAAAAAAGCAGAGCAAAGAACAAACGATAACTATTATTATGCATTTTGAACAACATTTTTTTGAGTCTGTCGGACATTCTTGTTTTACATTTTCTTCCATACAAATCTCCTTTTTTTTAGTATCGTAAATTTACAATATTATATAAACTTGTCGTTTCAAAAATCAACTTTTTTATAAATTTTTATTTTTAATATTGCTAAAAAATATTGCTTTTGATAAAATATATATAAAGAATTTGCCCGATGGTGTAATTGGTAACACATCTGTCTCTGGAACAGAATAGTCCTGGTTCGAGCCCAGGTCGGGCAGTTTTGCTCTAGTCTGTTAAAGATTAGAGTTTTTTTATTTGCATTCGGTGGGAAAATGCTTATTTGGGAAAAATTCAGAAAAAATATTATTGATAATAAATTAGTCGTTTCCGGTGATAAAATCCTGCTTGCCGTTTCAGGCGGAGCCGATTCAATGGTTATGGCAAGTTTATTTTCTATGCTTACGAAAAGTTTAAATATAGAACTTGTCGTTGTTAATTTTAATCATAATTTAAGAAAAGAATCCGTGAAAGAAGCTAAAATCGTAAAAAAATATATTTCATCTTTGAATATGGAATGTGTTTTAAAAAATTTAAATACAAAAGAGTATGCAAAGAAAAATAATATATCGGTAGAAACCGCAGGAAGACAATTAAGATATTTAGGCTTGGAAGAAGTGGCAAAAAAGTATAAATGCAACAAAATTGCTACCGCTCATAATATGAACGATAATGCCGAAACTGTTATCATGTGGTTGTTGAGGGGGACGGGAACCGACGGACTTACAGGTATTCCCATGACAAGAAAGATAAATAAAAATTTATCGGTAATAAGACCGCTGCTTCCTATATCAAGAGATTTAATAGACGATTATGCAAAGAAAAAACAGATTGATTTTTGTACCGATAAAACAAATTTTAAGTGCGATTACACGAGAAATAAGATAAGATTAAATGTTATTCCTCAACTTAAACAAATAAATCCTTCCGTTATAGAACATATATACAACTTGTCTTGTATAGTAAAAGATGAAACGGAATATTTCAAAAATAAAGTAAATTTATTTATATCAAAATATGTTAACATATCTAAAAATAAAATAGTATTGAATTTAAGAGCATTTTACAGACAAGAAAATATTCTGCAATATAAAATTTTAAAAGAGATACTTCCCGACAAAAAAAGAGCAGTCCAAATAAATAATATTTTTATTTGGTTAAAAGATAACGAATCTAAAAAATATATTATTTCAAAAATATGGACCGCAAAAAAGTTCGGACAAAAGTTATACTTTATTTCAAAATAGAATTTTAATCTTCTTTATATGTTGGTAAAGTTATTTTTACCGAAGTTCCTTTTTGTTCTTGGCTTGAAATGTCTATTTTGCCGTTATGCATTTCCGTTATTTGTTGTGCAACCGTAAGTCCCATTCCTACCGCTTTAGCTAATTTTGTTGAAAACATAGGGTCGAAACAATTTTCCAATGTTTCCGCATTCATTCCTTTTCCGCAATCGGATATAACGGTAACTATTTTATCTTCTTCAATATTCATTGTTATTGTAATAGTTCCCGAATTACTCATTGCGTCTTTGGCATTTTTTATAATATTTGAAAAGACTTGTTTCATCCTTTCCGGATCGGCATATACTTTTACGGAAACCAAACTTTGCTCGAAATTTATTCCGTCGATTTTGTTTTCTTCTATCGCTTTTATTATTAAATTTTGTAAATCACAAACGGATTTATTTAATTGTTTTACTCTTGTCATATCCAAAACTTCGGTTATTCTGTTATTAAGAGTTACAACTTCCGTCGCCAATAGGTCTAACATCTTTTTTTGAGTTTCACTTTCCGGTTTTACTGTTTTTGAAAGATAATATGAAATATTGGATATTCCGCCGACAACATTTTTTAAATCATGAGAAGCTACTGAAGCAAATTTAGACAAAACTTTATTTTTTTCGGCATTCAACTGCTTTTTTGTAAAAACATAAGTTTTTTCTTCCATAATTTTATTTTCCTAATATTTTATTTATTAAACCTATAACGTTTTCTATTTCAAACGGTTTTGTAAGATAGAAACAGCCTTTTTGTTTAACTGCTTCCAAGTTTTTATCGTCGTTCAAAATATAAACAGAGCCTATGTTCGGAAACTGCTCCTGCAGTTTATCGTGGAATTCAGCAATGTTTGTATCTATTTTTACATTAATCAAAGCCATGTCAAAGAAAGACTTATTAATTTCTTCAAATAATTTATCACAGTTTGGATAAGATAATAAATGAAAACCTTTATCTCTGAGATTGTTGCATAGAGGTTCAAAATCTTCGGAGTCCATATTTACCACGGCAATATTAAGTTTTCTTTTTTCTTTTCCCAATAAATCGAAAATTTGTTTTATATTTATAGGCTTATCAATAAAATCAACAATTCCCAAAGTTTGTACTTCTTCCATAAAAGTTGCATTTTGTTCTTTTTCGATAATGACTGTTTTGGGAATTTTTCCGAACATTTCTTTTAGTTTTTTCAAAATTACTAAAGTTCTGTTTTCATCTTCTTTTGAATTAATTGCAACAATTAAAATATCGGGTTTATGTTTAAACATAAAATCTATTTTTGCGGAATCGATTTCACCGGAAGCAACATTTAAACCGCAATTTTTTAAAGAATTCAAAAAATTTTGGTCGATATTCGCATCTTTATCTATTACCACGGCAAAAGGTCTTGATGTTATATCTTTTATTGTAGATAAAACTGTTTCTATTTCGAAAGGTTTGCTTAAACATGCAAAAGCGCCGGTATTGAGAGCATCCGTAATTAAATCGTTAAGAGCATATGCCGTCATCATTACACCTATAATATCGGGTTTAATTTTTTTTATTTCTTTAAAGGTTTCGTTTCCCGTTATCCCCGGCATTCTTATATCCGAAAAGAGAATATTGAATTCTTTCTTTTTTGCAAGTTCTATTGCTTTATATCCGTCTTCGGCAGTATCTACTTCGTATCCTTCCAATTCAAGAATACTTGCCAAAGATAATCTTAAAGAATCTTCATCATCTACAATTAAAATTTTTAATTTATCGGTCATAAAAATCTCCTATTGCAAAGGTATTTCTATTTTAAATGTTGTTCCGACATTCTTTGTGCTTGTAACCGTTATTTTTCCCTGATGAGCATCAATTATTTCTTTCACTATCGGTAAACCTAAACCTATACCTTTCAATTTTGTCGTAAACAAAGGTTCAAATAAATGAGATAAAGTTTCTTCCGTCATTCCGCAAGCATTATCTTTTATTAATATTTGACACATGTTTCCGTTTTTTCTTGTTATTATTTTTATTTCTCCGCCTTCAGGAGGCATGGCGTCTCTTGCATTTGTAATAAGGTTTATTAAAACCTGAGTGATTTTATCGGGGTCCATAACAACATCAAATTTTTCCAAATCCGTTAATAATGCTATATTTGTCGGCAGAGGGACCGCCGGTATAACTTTATCTATAAAAGAAATAATGTCTACGGATAATTTGTTCAATTTTTTCGTTCTCGAATAATCAAGTAAATCCGTTATTATTTTGTTTGCTCTCAATACTTCCGACGATAACATATTGACCATCTGTTTTGATTTGTTATCGCTGTATGCTCCCATTTTCGATAAGAAATAAGAAATGTTTTTTATCGCTGCTAACGGATTTCTTAACTCGTGAGCAACCGAAGAAGCAAGTCTACCGATAGTTGCGAATTTTTCCGATTTTATTAAATCTTGTTGTATGTTTTGAACTTTTTCCAAAGTTTCTTCCAATTCCTGACTTCTTTGTTCGAAAGCAATTTTAAGGTTCAGCAATTCTTTTTTTTCTTTGTTCAGTTCTCGTATATGTATTTCCATATCACTGGCCATGGAATTAAACGATGTGGCAAGTTCCCTGAACTCATCGTTTGAATTTAAAGGAACTCTGTAGCTTAAATTTCCCACAGCTATTTTTTTTGTTCCGAGCATTAATTCTCTTATAGGGTGGACAATTATTTTTACTAAAAAGAAAGACATTACAATTCCGGCAAGCACAACTATCAGTGTAATTAAAATTATGCTTTTTGCCATTCTTTCTATTTGATAATTTATTCTTTCAAGAGTAATACCTACTCTTGCGGCGCCTATTACGACTTCTTTTTTATTTGATGCTTTAATCTTTATTGTAGGAGTAAAATCTTTTGAAATTATGGGAACGATAACATCCAAAACTTCTCCTATATTCGGCAGTACGCTGACATTTTTTTGCAATTTACTTTTTTCCAATTCGGTTATTGTGTTTGTGTCCACTGAAAAAGATGCGAGAAATCTGTTAATATCTTCGTTTGAAATGTTTTCTTTTGATAAAATAACCCCGTTTTCGTCATAGATAATGGAATAGATTACATCTTCTTCTTTTAAATTGTTTTTTGTAAGGCTCGCCAAAAATTCTCTGCTCGACATCAAAACTCCGTGTTCGCTTGATGTTGCCAAAGAATTGGCTAAAATAATTGCTCTGTTTTCCGTGAAATTTTTTAGAAGTAACGATTGGGCCGTTACGAAAAACCAAGTTAAGATTATAGAGGTGAATATTATTATGGAAGAAATTATAACTATGAATTTAACGCTTAATCCGAAGTATATTTTTTTTCTCATAATTTCTAACAGGCAAGTTTTATTAAAAGCCGACGAAAGGACTTGAACCTTCGACCGATGGTTTACAAAACCATTGCTCTACCAACTGAGCTACGTCGGCACAAATATCTTATGTGGTAAAGGATACAAAAATATTAAAATTTTGTCAATCAAAAATTTATTTGTGGCTTTAAAATTAAAAAAAATATACAATTGTAAAAATTATGATTATTTTCAGGAGTTTTTGATAATGAATTCGGTAAAAAAAGTTATTTTGCAGGCGGGAATACTATTGCTTTTTTCAAATTTTTTATTTGCGGAGTTTACAATAGGTTTATACGGTGTAAAAACATCAAGCGATGTAATATCGGCGAAAGAAGCCGGTTTTAATTGTGTTCAATCCTATATTTCTTCTCCCGAAACAATAAATCTTCTTGCTGAAGAAGCCGAAAAAAACGATATTAAATTGGTGGTTTATCCGACAAAAATAATGTCTTCCAAATATAAAGAAGTCGCAAAGAGATATCCGATAAAAGCCTGGTATTTATTTGATGAACCAGATGTTTGGAACTGTTCCAAAGAAAAGTTGCTTTCATTGGAAAAAAATACAAAAAAAATGTATCCCGAAATTCAAACAACCTTTGTTATAGGAGAAGGGTTTACTAAAGTTCCGTATTATGATATTGCCGATATTTTGATGGTGGATTGGTATCCCGTTCCGCATTTACCTTTGGAAAGTTTCGGGGAAAATGTTGCTCTCGCAAAACAAGGACTTATAATGATGGGAAAGGAAAACAAAGAACTTTGGGCGGTAGTTCAACTTTTTGATTGGAAAGAATATAAACAGTATAGAAAAGATGAAGACAGAATAGGGCGTTTTCCGAAAAAGGAAGAAATAAGATTTATGTCCTATGATGCTGTTTTTAACGGTGCAACGGGATTGTTTTATTTTACTTGTTATTCGAACGGGAAACCTTTGTCGGAGTCGAGACCTAAAGAATGGGCAAAAGCAACAGAGGTTATACAAGAAATGTCTTTTGTCGGAGAAATTGTCGATAACGGCAAAAAAATAGAAAATCCGATAGAAATAAAAGAACCGTTGAAAGGGCAAAGCTTTGAATACGGGGGAATAAAATATACATTTATAATAAATCCCACATCAAAAAGACAAACTTTGCCGTCTTTGTTTTTTCAACCTCAATTTGATGTTATGTATGAAAAAAGTACGAATATAAAGAATATAATGAGAAAAACAAAAAACAATTTACAGCCGTATAGAGTTCTTGCTTTCAGATATGAGTAAATTAAGCTTGACAAAGTGCACATATTTTTGTAATGTTAATAGCTGTTAGTATTTATTAAAAAGAGGAAGGTGTAAGTATGTTGAAAAAAATTTTAATTTTTTCGATGTTTTTGTTTTTGGGAGTGACGAGTTCTATTGCAGACATAATAGTTGATGCAGAAGGAAAAATTCAAAAGTATCCTAACGGAAGTACATTGAATGTGTCTGCCGCAAAGAACTTATACATAGAATATTACGGAGTTAAAATCTTTGTTCCAAAAGGAGAAAAAATATCTTTAAGATTTTCCGATAAAGATGAAGATAATATGATTTACTGCTCCGGAGATAAATTTAATAATATAAAAATAGGCGATACGGCTTTGTCTTCGGAAGGTAAAACTTCTTTTGCAGTTTCTCAAGACGGAGATTTAAAAGTTGAAAAAGGTAGCTTGATAATAAAAGATAACGAAGAAAATGTTGCTATTTTATCTCAAGGTAATTCTCATAAAATAGAAACGGATTCTTCATCATCGGATTCTTTTATATCTTTAAGTGAATCTTCAAGTGAAAGTTATGAACAAATACAGAAAGACTTGGTATTAAGTCCTTCTGCACCAAGAAATTAGGAGTTGCAAAATGAAAAAAATAACATCTTTATTAGTATTAATGTTTTTAGTAGTATCGGTTGCTTATGCAGATAAGCCTTTGCAGTTTATATTTTCCGAAGATATCAGTTATGATGATAATATTTACTCAACCAAAGACGATAAAAAATCTTCGGCAATAAGTTCTTCTCAATTATTTGCAAAATATTCCGGCAACATTCCTAATTCCGGATTGAAAATCGGTGCAAATGCAAATATCGGATATAATGCATATTCAGAAGAACCCGCAAAAAATGATTATATGAATGCAGGTGCAGGTCTTAATATCGGAAACAGTAAATTTTCTTTGGATGAAAAGTTCTTGTATACCGCAGATCCTGCAACATCCGAATTAACGGAAAGAGCAAAAAGAATAAATAATACCGCATCATTTAGATTTAAAACATCTTTGGAAAAAATGTTTTCAATAGGATTTTTGGTATCCGATATTTTTGATAAATATATCGATGATGAATATAAGAGTTTAAATAGAAATCGTATAAATGCAGGTGCTCAATTGTATTATAATGTATCACCTAAAACTTCTTTCTATTTCGCATACTTATTTTCTAACATAAAATATGAAGACAATGAAAATTATGATTCTACCGGTAACAGTTTCAGTTTGGGTGTAAACGGTAATGTTACTAAGAAAGTGAAAGGAACCGCACAAATTTCTTATGATACAAGAAGTTATGACAAAGATATTGAAGGTATGGATAATGACTTTGGTATATTCGGTTACTTACTTTCTTTAACGTATGAACCTACAAGCAAAGATTCTCTTCTCTTAAAAGGTGAAAGAAAAATGGAAGAGTCTACTTTTGCCAATAACAGATACTATATATCAACGGAAGTCGGATTGGAATACAAACATAAAATACAACAAAAATGGACACTCGGTTTGTTAGCATCTTATGAAAATATCGGTTATCCCGAAACGGTTGAAAATCTTAACAGAACGGATGATTTGATAAAGGTAAAACCTTCAATAGAATATAAGTTTAAAGATTATTTGTTTGCAAGTATTTGGTATCAATTTAAGAATAAAGCATCAAATTATGAATCTGTTGAGTATTCCGATAATAAAGTCGGTATACAAATGAAATTATGTTTTTAAGAATTTAATTTGTTATCGTAAAGATTTAATATAAGACTTTTTATATTGTTTGCGGCTTTTTTAAATTTTTTACCTTCGAGAGATATAGGATCTTCTATATCTCTCGTTTTATTTGATACATATTCTCCCAATATGTATACTTTGTCGGAAAATTCCGAATATTTATCGGTAATTTCGTCATATTGATGTTTTGTCATGACAAAAATGAAATCGCTTGAAGCAATGTCTTGTTTGCTATATTGTATTGGTGTGTGATTGGTATAGGTAATGTTATTTTCAGCCAAAAAATCTTTTATCTTTTTCGGAACGGTAAGATAATCCAAAACATAAGTTCCTCTGGATATAACTTCAATATCGGTTCTGTTATCTTTTTTTAAAAGATATTTTAAAATTTCCTGCGAAATAAAACTTCTGCATATATTTGCATGACATATAAAACATATTTTCATAATAAAAGAATATATCAAATTTAAATTATAGTTTAAAGTATTATTTTTTATTGTAAATAAATTTTATTTTTTATAAAATAAAAAGGCTATGAATATTATAAAAGATATAGACGAAATAGTTTCTTTAGCACTTAAAGAAGATTGTGCATATAACGATGTTACCTCCAAAAGCTTGAATTTGGAAGGTAAAACCGCATCTGCCGTATTAATAGCAAAAGGCGACGGAATATTGTGCGGTGTTGATGCTTTTAAACATGTGCTTTTGAGATTAAGTAAGAATTTCAAATTTAAAGTGTTTAAAAAAGATGCACAGACAGTAAAAAAAGGTGATATTATATTAACCGTTAAAGGTCCTGCGGCACCTTTACTTGCAGGTGAAAGAACGGCATTAAACTTTATACAAAAACTTTCCGGTATAGCAACTACTACAAACCAATTTGTTAAAATAGTTAAAGGTTCTAAAGCGGGTATATTTGATACAAGAAAAACTCTTCCGGGTTTTAGAAATGTTTCAAAATATGCCGTTAGGTGCGGCGGCGGAAAAAATCATAGAATGAATTTGTCCGATATGGTTTTAATAAAAGATAATCATTTGGCTTTAATAGATGACTTAACTTTAAAAGTTAAAGAAATAAGGAAAAAATATAAAAAATTGAAAGTTCTTATAGAATGTGAACATGAACAACATGTCAGAAATGCAATAGCTGCAAAAGCAGATATCATAATGCTCGATAATATGAAACAAAAAGATTTGGTAAAAATGGTAAAACTTATCAGATCAAGTTCGACATCGACTTATAAACCTTTAATAGAAATTTCCGGCGGAGTAAATTTTAAAACAATAAAAAATTATGCAAAGCTCGGAATTGAAAGAATATCAATAGGAATGATTACTCATTCCGCACCGTCATTGGATATTTCTTTGGAAGTTGATGTTCATAAATAATTATCGGAAATAAACATGCCTCATTTTTATGTTAATCCAAAAGATATAAAAGATAAAGCTTTTATTATAGAAGACGAACAGTTTCACTATTTATCGAATGTTCGCAGATTTTCCGTTGGTGATGAAATAAATATTTTTGACGGGATGGGGAATTCTTATAAAGCAAGAATTGATAATATAGATAAAAAAAGTATGAAGGGAACAATAATATCTTCTAAAACTCTTATGTTGCCCGACAAAAAAATATCGTTGTACACTGCAATACCGAAAGGGGAAAGATTTGATTGGCTTATAGAAAAAGCGAGTGAAATAGGTGTATCAAAAATTGTTCCCATAATTTATTTAAGAAGTGTGGTAAAAGACTTATCCGAAAATAAAATAGAGCGATACAAAAAAATATCAATATCGGCAAGTTCTCAAAGTTGGCGGGCGGATATTATGCCGATAGATAAACCCGTAAAGTTTAATGCAGCGGCGGAAAAAGTATCAACAGAAAAAGATATATTAAATGTTTTACCTTGGGAAAGCGAAGAAGATAAAAATATTTTAAGTTTGTTGAATGAAAATAAAGATGTAAAGAATATAAATATTTTTATCGGTCCCGAAGGCGGGTTCGATAAAACGGAAATAGATGTTGCGTTAAAAAACGGTTTTAAAACGGTTACTTTAGGTAAAAATATTTTAAGAGTTGAAACTGCGGCAATAGTTGCTGCAAGCATTTTGACATCAATTTATAATTTATAATTTACAATTTATAATTAAAGTCGCTTAGCTAAAAATTATGTTTAAATTATTTATCTATACCTTTGGTTGTAAAATAAATCAGTATGAAAGTCAAATAATAAGAGAAAAATATTGTTTGAACGATTATATTTATGTCGATAACTTTGAACAAGCAGATGTTATCATTATAAATTCTTGTTCGGTTACGGCTCATGCCGATAAACAATGTGAACAGATAATAAAAAAGTTTCATACAAAAAACGACAAAGCAAAAATTATTTTAACTGGTTGTTTTGCTAAAGTTGCAAAAGAAAAAATATTACAAAAATTTCCTTTTATTGAAATTTTGTTAAAAGAAGAAGTTTTGAAAGGCAGTGAACAACGAATAAAAACTTTTGATAATCATTCAAGAGCATTTATAAAAATTCAAGACGGTTGTAACAGCTTTTGTTCTTATTGTATAGTTCCTTATGCAAGAAATGTTATGTGGTCAAAACCGGCAGATAAAATAATCGAAGAAATAAATAATTTAACCGATATCGGTTACAGCGAAATAGTTCTTACCGGAATACATATAGGCAAATATGATAAAGGAATATCTTACCTTTTATCGCATATATATAAAAATATAAATAAACTTTTCAGAATAAGATTGTCTTCAATAGAGGTTAACGAAATAACAGATGAACTTATAGATATAATGAAAAACGAAAAAGAAAGATTTTGTCATCACTTACATATACCGATACAATCGGCTTCGGATACTGTTTTGAAAGATATGAACAGAAAATATTTGTCTAAAGATTTTTTAGAAAAAATGAATTTGCTGAAACAAAATTTTAACGATATATCTATAACAACGGATGTTATATGCGGATTTCCTACAGAAACAGATAAAGATTTTAATATAACATACAACTTTTTAAAAGATAATGAATTTGCAAGGTTACATGTTTTTCCTTTTTCACCAAGGCAAGGGACAAAAGCATATTCTTTAAAACAAGTTTATAAAAACGGTCAGTCAAAAATAAGAACCGATAAATTATTAAATTTAAGTAAAGAATTGGAACAAAATTACTTTAAAAAGTTTGTGGGTACAAAAAGGAAAGCTGTTTCTTTAAGGGGAAACAAAGCCTTAACAGATAACTATTTAACTATAGAAAATATTGAAAAACATACCGGCATATTTGAAGTTGAAGTAAAATAACCTAATTTTCGTTTGACAATAAAATTATATTTTTATAACATTTCTTTTGTATTTATGTAGGAAAAAATAAGCAAGACTTATTTTAATATTAAATTGGAGGCAGTTAAAATGTCAGTAAAAGTTGCGATTAACGGATTCGGAAGAATCGGAAGATTAGCATTCAGACAAATGTTTGGTGCAAAAGGTTATGAAGTTGTTGCTATCAACGATTTGACAAGTCCTAAAATGTTGGCTCACTTGTTGAAGTATGATTCAGCACAAGGCGGATATTGCGGTAAATTCGGTGAAGAACCAAAACACACAGTATCTTATAAAGAAGCTGTATTGGCTGAAGATGGAAAAACAGTTAAAGAATTCGGTTCAATAACTGTTGATGGAAAAGAAATTACAATCTATGCAATTCCTAAAGCAAACGAATTACCTTGGGGAAAATTAGGTGTTGATGTTGTTTTGGAATGTACAGGTTTCTATACATCAAAAGCAAAAGCACAAGCTCACATTGATGCAGGTGCTAAAAAAGTTGTTATCTCTGCTCCTGCAGGAAACGACTTACCTACAATCGTTTACAATGTAAACCACAAAATCTTGAAAAAAGAAGATAAAATCATATCAGCAGCTTCTTGTACAACAAACTGCTTGGCTCCTATGACAAAAGCTTTGAATGATTATGCTCCTATTCAATCAGGTATCATGACAACAGTTCATGCTTATACCGGAGACCAAATGATTCTTGATGGTCCGCAAAGAAAAGGTGATGTTCAAAGAGCAAGAGGCGGAGCAATCAACATTGTTCCTAACTCAACAGGTGCTGCAAAAGCTATCGGTTTGGTTATTCCTGAATTGAACGGAAAATTAATCGGTGCTGCACAAAGAGTTCCGACAGCAACAGGTTCAACAACAATTCTTCACGCAGTTGTTAAAGGTAAAGATGTTACCGTTGAAGGAATCAATGCAGCTATGAAAGCTCAAGCTAACGAATCATTCGGATATACAGAAGAAAAATTGGTTTCTTCTGATATCATCGGTATGAGATTCGGTTCTTTGTTTGATGCTAACCAAACAATGGTTGCAAAAATTGATGACGATACATATCAAGTTCAAGTTGTTTCTTGGTATGATAACGAAAACAGCTATACAAGCCAAATGGTTAGAACAATTAAGTTTTTTGCAGAATTGAACTAATAAAATTGGTTTAGCTTAAATAGTCTTAATTTATATTGGGTTCAGTCTGATTATATTTAATTGGCTGAACCCAATCTTCATAAGAGGAGAATACAATGTTAAACAAAAAGACTGTAGACGATTTAAAAGACATTGCAGGAAAAAAAGTTTTAGTAAGATGTGATTTTAATGTTCCTTTAAAACAAGGTGTAATTCAAAACTATAAAAGAATAGATGCTGCTCTTCCTACAATAAAGAAATTGTTGGAACAAAAAGCAAAAGTTATTCTTTGCTCTCATATGGGAAAACCTAAAGGTGAACCGTTACCGGAACTTTCACTTGCTCCTGTAGCAGTTGCATTAAGTGAGAGATTAGGTGTAACCGTAAAATTTGCAGATGATCCTAAAGTTACAAGCGATTCAACAAAACAAATGGCAAAAGATTTGAAAGAAGGTGAAGTTTTACTTCTTCAAAATACAAGATACAGAAAAGAAGAAACAAAGTTGGAAAAAGATGAAACTGCAATAAAATTTGCGGAAGAACTTGCAGCACTTTGCGATAACGAAATATTTGTTAACGATGCATTCGGAACAGCTCACAGAGCACATTGTTCAAATGTTGGTGTTACAAAATTCGTTAAAGAATCTGCAGCAGGATACTTGGTGGAAAAAGAAATTAAGTTCTTGGGTGATGCATTAAATGCTCCGGTTAAACCTTTCTTGGCTATTTTGGGCGGTGCAAAAGTTTCCGACAAAATAAATGTTATTGAAAATCTTTTAGGTAAAGTAGATGCAATTATAATCGGCGGAGCAATGGCATATACATTCTTAAAAGCTCAAGGATATAAAACAGGAAAATCTTTGGTAGAAGAAGATAAGCTCGATTTAGCAAAAAGTTTATTGAAAAAAGCCGAAGATAAAGGCGTAAAATTCTTGTTGCCTATAGACCATGTTATAGCAACAGCGGTAGACTTCGAAAAGAAAGAAGTTCCTGTCGGTGCAACGGTAAAAAATACCGACGGACTTGATATTGAAGACGGATTTATGGGAGTAGATGCAGGTCCTAAATCAATAGCAAAATTCAGCGAAATAGTAAAATCCGCAAAAACAATAGTTTGGAACGGACCGTTGGGAATATTTGAAGTTCCCGAATTTTCTAAAGGAACTGTTGAAATTGCAAAGTTGGTTGCGGAAGCAACAGATAAAGGTGCAATTTCCGTGGTCGGCGGAGGAGATTCCGTATCTGCGGTTAAGAAAGCCGGTGTAGATAAAAGAATTTCTCATGTGTCTACGGGCGGCGGTGCATCTTTGGAATTTTTGGAAGGTAAAGATTTGCCGGGTATAGCAGCCTTGCCAACAAAATAAAAATTTTATATAATCTTGTCCTGCATAATAATAAAAATTGTGCAGGACAAAAAAAATACTTGCAAGAAAAAAATTTTTTTGATACAATACAATAATTATGATACTTTATTACATTATAGTAACATTACATTTTATAGTTTGTGCAGCATTGATTGTTATAGTTCTTCTCCAAGCAGGAAAGAGCGGCGGAATGGCCGGTATTTTCGGCGGCGGAGGATCTGATCAGATATTTAGTGCTCCCAGCGGAATGGCATTTATAAAAAAGCTTACTGTAGGTTGTGCCATAGTTTTTATGGTAACATCTCTTACATTAACTTTGATGTCTTCAAGATTGAGCATGAAATCGGTTATTGATCAGGTTTCAAATATACCTATAGCTGCTACTCAGCAAGCGGCTGGTGAATAAAGCAGCAGGATTGCTGGGGTGGCGGAACTGGCATACGCGCACGCTTGAGGTGCGTGTCCTTAACCGGGTACGGGTTCAATTCCCGTCCCCAGCATATTAAAGGAAATTTGCGGGCATAGCTCAGTGGTAGAGCGTCTCGTTGCCAACGAGAATGTCGTGGGTTCAAGTCCCATTGCCCGCTCTTTATATCGTCGATGTGTGGTAAAAAGTGTGGTAAAATAGATATAAAAAAAGACTATGAGATTAAATTCCCATAGCCTTTTTTCTTTTGCGGTTTATTATTTAA
>ODAJ012153705.1_pt1 | contig 60650 bp, 58 predicted proteins | sample 1539241 | NCBI WGS metagenome assembly ODAJ01 (sample SAMN02144231, study PRJEB22623) | gut metagenome | biome: sheep rumen | host: Ovis aries | place: New Zealand | reverse complement strand
TCCTTATGCCACTGGTAGTGGTCATACCAACGATTGAAGAAAGTTGAAAGTTGAAAGTTGAAAGTTGAAAGCTTGAAGGTTGCGTTCAACGCTGCCATCCACCTCTCGTTGCTCTCCCACTGGTCTCGGCTTGCCGCCCCATAGAAGGTGTTGGCTTCAAACGGTTTGTAGCTATAGCCAGCCTGCCAGTTAAGGCTCAATGATGAGTGTTGGGGTTTAAATGCACCCTGATAAAAAACTTTCGTAGAAGAGAATGCACTATTCTCCGTAGCACCATCACTTCGAGTGTATCCTGCGCTGAGGGTATTGCTCACCGTCTTCGTGGTTATGCCAGTCCTGCCGTTCGCACCTACATAACCATACGAACCGCCATAAACATTAACCAATCCTTGCCCATCTCTCGTCACTATATTCACGGCACCGTTAAAGGCACTCGTGCCATAGACGCGAGACGATGCTCCCTCTATTATCTCTATGCGCTCTATGTCGTCAGGAGAAACAGGGAAATCAGCAGAAAGATGTCCTGTGTGGGGCGAGGAAATGTTGACTCCGTTAAGAAGAATCGTGATTTGGTCAAAATTTCCCCCTCTTACCGAAATGTCCGTCTGAACACCAAAGCCACCGCGCTGACGGACATCCACGCCCGTGGCTAATTTCAATACGTCGTTAATAGTCTCTGCCGCTGCACGCTCTATATCGTCGCGCGTGATAACAGAGACAATCTTTGCCGCCTCCGACTGTGTCAAAGGGGCTCGGGAACCCATGACGACCACCTCGTCAAGTTTCAGTTCCTTGCGCTCGAGGCTGTCCTTAGCCATCTCTGCATTGGCACTCACGCTCTCTGCCTTGGCATGAGAGAGAGTGGCAACGCTGAGAGTGCCTATCAGAACCTCACGTCCAAGCACAGAGAACAGGCTGTAGCCATTTCTCGAAAAGTGCTTGAAGCGCAATGCCTTGTGGCGCATTCCAAATGTTGTCTTTTGCATTGTTTTTTTGTAAATGATTTGATTAATGTGCCTATCCTTGTAAGCGGGCGCAAAATTACTAATAAATGCTGAAATATCAAAATATACAAAGAATAATTTGGGTATTTTACAAATAATCCGTAACTTTGCACGAATATGAAGAAGATTATTACACTTTCACTCGCCTTGCTTGCCACGATGGGAGCAAACGCCCAGAGCAAACTGAGCAGCGACATTACCAACATGCTTAACAGCGTAGAGCAGCAGATAGCTGAAGCCCAACAGCAAAACCGCAGCAACTCACTGGATCCGTCTGCTGTAAGTTCGTGTCCTGTTGACACAGCTGCAATACAGGAGAACCTAGTAGTCAGTTTTAATGCTGACGGCACAGTAAGAACCGTTGATATCATTGCTACTCTGGCTGAGGGTGCCATCTGCCCCACTGCTATCCTTGAGGCAAGAGGCATCAGGGTGAAAGATCAGGTGCGTAAGTTCGTATTCCTTGAAGTTCCTACAGAGCAGTTGACATTCCTAGAGACGCTTGAGGAGTTCGTATCCCTCACCGAAAATCCTGTCTATCATCCCATGACCGACAAGTCACGTTCTGTGATTAACGTAAGCAACATCAACGGAATCGACTCTGAGTCCTACACCTTCGACATTCCTTATACAGGCAAAGGTGTAGTTGTCGGCATTGTTGATGCAGGAATGGACTATAATCACATCGCCTTTAAGGATAGCAAGGGTAATACCCGAGTAAAAAAGGTAGTTGACTACAGAAACAACGGCAGTGCCACCATTGCAACCACACCTGAGGCTATTGCCCAACTGACAACAGACGGAAATACGGACAAAGACAAGTCTCACGGCACACACGTCGCAAGTTGCGCTGTAGGCTCTATAATTGATGCTACTGTTGACTATAATGGCTCTTCAAAGAATATTGTTGGCGCTGGTTCACGAAAGTTGGGCGGCATGGCTCCTGAAGCTGACATCGTGCTATGCGGCACATATAGCCTCACAGGTGAACATATAACCAAGAGCGTTGATGAGATTGTCAAGACAGCCAAAGAACTAAATGAGCCATGCGTCATAAACTTCAGTTTCGGCACCACTGGCACCTCCATGTATGGTGGTTGGCATGACGGCTCTACTCAAACGAACAGTCTTATCAATGAATATGCCAATGAGGGTGTAATCTTCTGTATGTCAACGGCTAATGATGCCATAAACAACTGGACGGTTGACAAGACCATCCCCGCAGGTGGGGAACTGAAGTTTATTCCGAGAAAGGACATCGCTATTGCCAGCACTTCAAGAGCATATATTCCCCAACAGACAATACTAATCAATCTGCCTCAGTGTACAAATACACAAGCTTTGTCATACGAACTTGAGGCTGTCGATTCCATTACGGGAGCTGTGACCACACTGGCTGATACTCCACTAAGGAACACAAATGATAACACTATCATTCCATCAGTCACTTTCACTCAAAGCAGCTCTCACCATAATTGGGTAACGGGTACTCTGTCTCTCACTAAGTGTTATTTTGCTGACAACAGCAAGTTCCTCGTCATCAAGTTGAAAAATAAGACTGCTTCTGCCCTGCGTGTGTATGTTATGTCAGGTCGCAAGGACAACTCCGGTGGTTATCTGGACAATCTGGCACATACCGATATTCCTAACTACGAATATGATAAAGGCACTGCCGATATGAGCATAAATCATGCGTGCAGCGCAGATAACCTCATTTCTGTGGGTGCTTATACTATCGAGCCTAAAGTGAGGGGCTATAAGGGAACTTCATACTCATTAGCCCCTGGCAGCACCTTATACAAACAAATGGGCGGACCGAACTCCACTGCAGGTTACTCAAGTTACGGCAGAGATGACTTTGGCAAGGCGCATCCTGACGTGATTGCTCCCGGCACATTCACTGTTGCGGCATATAGCCAATATGATACCAGCAAAGCAACATCAACGGATAAGAATACATGGGAAGAGCAATATATCTGTGCATACCTTACCCAAAATGGCAACAACTTCCTGTTCTACAGAAACCAGGGTACATCTATGGCTGCACCTATTGCTGCCGGTGTCATAGCCCTGTGGTTGCAGGCTTATCCGAAGTTGACCGCAGAAAATGTTCGCACGGTCATTCAGCAGACCTCACGCACATCTGTAAATGGTGAAGTTATTAACATTTCTGCAGGTAGTACCGACCAAAACAAACTGCAGTTGGGTTACGGACTTATTGATGCTGAAGCAGGCATACAGTATATCAAGGATCACTTCCCCACTGCCATTGCTGGTGTAAAGGCTAACGAATCTTCAACACCTGCAATCATAAAGAAATTTGTTGGCGGCGCTATCGTCGTTGAAAAAGACGGCAAGCTGTATAACGCCTCTGGACAGAGGGTGAAGTAACGATTAATGGTTAACGGTTAGAGTATAAATAAGCGGTGCTTGGAGAATTTTCCAAGCACCGCTTTTCGTTAATTATCTTTGTTGTTCTGGTTGTCCTTGTTGTCTTTATTATCGTTTTCGTAGTGGCATAGCCACGTATCGTAACAATCTATGATTGTGTATCGTAGGAACTGAAGGTTCCGTATCGTAGCAATCTTCGATTGCGTTTCGTTATCGTTAGCTTCACTGACCCTCTTGCTACCTCGTAACAGTCTAAGCCTCCCCGCAGAGGCATCGTCGGCTTGTCTGTTATAGTCGGTATCAGCGAAGGTTCCCGTCCCTGTTCCCGTTCCCGTTAACGTCCCCGTTCCCGTTACTCAAACTTCCATAACCGGAACTTTCTCCACACCCAGTGGTACACTCTGAATACGGGTTCCCATAACACCTCCGAAGGATAATCTTTCAGAAACTGGAAGTTATGTCTCAGACGTGCAAAAGCGTATGATGCGCCACGATAGTCCATCGAACCACTTGTCGTCTCTGCCCAGTTGTATCGATCATCAAACTTTCCGAAGTTTCCTCCTATCATTATCTCCTCCAGCAGTTTCCTACCCCTCTTCTCGTCAGGTCTGCACAGCATCCTCTCCTCAGGCATCGCAAACACCTCACGCATCACGTACATCACAGCTCCAGCGAACTCCTTAAGTCCCAGCTTCGTTATCAGTTCAATAGTTGAAGGGTTCAAAGGGTTCAAGAGTTCAACGTTATCGTAGGCGCTTGCGCCGTATCGTAGCGAGCCATGCTCGCGTATCGTAGCAGGCTCTGCCTGCGTATCGTTGTCCTTATTGTCTTTAATATCGTTTTCGTAGCAATCTTTGATTGCGTTTCGTAGCGTAGCGTTTCGTTTTCGTACGAAGTCTCCGTACTTCGTTATCACAAAATAGTAGTCCAGAAGTTGCCTCAGCCCTATTCCCTCTTCAAATATATGCTTATAGAGGTGCAGCAACTGAAACACTACATTAAACTCTACCGACGGAATCTTATACCCATCATACTCAGCGTAAGCACTTTTTACTTCTTCCTTATTACTTATTACTTTTTGCGAAGCAAACCACCTCTGCAACGCCCTGTTCCTAAACGGGTTATATAGCCACGTTGGTCTGTAGTGCACCTCCACAGGCGTTGCCTTCAGCACAGGGAAATCAAGGTTATGGTAATACACATACTCTCCCCTCTTCTTACTCAAACAGAACTCAATCACTGACCTGACGGGGTGGTTCATAAAGTTCAAGGGTTCAAGAGTTCCAGAATTCAATAGTTCTCTGTTTTCGTCTTCGTAGTCCGAAGGACGTTTCGTTTTCGTAGCAATCTCTGATTGCGTATCGTTGGCGTTGCCTTTTGGCCAACACCACACATCTATATCCCCTGCCGACCTCAGCCCCTGGAGCCATTCAGGGTAATAGGCGAAGTTGCCTTGTCCTTTCAGTATAACGCAGTCAAAGCCATTCTCCTCAAAGAATCGGCTGATCACTCGGCAGTCCTCTGATACCTTCACATTATGCTCTCGTATCTTCTCAGCCTTCACTGCCCATTGCCTGATTCTCTTGCCAGGAGGCATCTGCTCCTGAGGCAAACGCTCCACACCAGCAAACGCTATGCCTGCCAGCGACTGCTTCTTGCTCATCTCGTATATCTCCTCCCACTCCTCAGGAGTAGGCACTCGAGACAACGATTGGCGATTACCTATCACCACCTGCAAGAGCTCAAAGAAAAGACTTTTATTCTCCACCTTTTAATATAGGTTCGTAATACGTACCTCTCAGGTTTTTCGGTACTTTACGATAGTTCAACTTATGGAATGGCACATTAGCAGTAAGATTCTCCCACCACTTCTCGTCAAACGGTCTGTCAATATGATCTCTCAACCATAACGCATGGTAGCTGTTTCCCTTCGGCATCTTTCTTATCATCTCAGGGTAACGCTTTGCTACATGTGAGAAGAACAGGTGAAATATATAGTATTCCACCGTACAGTTATAGTCATGCCAGTATGCATACAGCATATCCCTCACGTCTTTCAGTAAGGCATTGCCAGCCTCAGCGTGTATAAACCAGTTCGACATGCCCTCTACCCTGCCCTCTCTGTTGAAGTAGCGGTATATGAAGAGCTCGCTCTCCTGTATCTTCTGCCAAGCCTGCCAGCACTTGCTATCTTTCACTCCCACCTTAGGTGAAGTCCACACCGTAGAGTCTATCCACGTTCCGCCATACTTAATCAGCAATTCCAGCCTCAGCATATCACTAAATAGAGCAGGAGGAATTATCCCTTTCTTATATTTCCTGGTGACATACTCAGGCAGAGTAACATAATCTGTATAGTTCTGGGCATCCAGCACTATTATATCCTCCCTTATGCTCGCTCTAAGACTCTCCAGACACACCTTCACCAACTCAGGCGCATTCTCCATGCCCTGCAGCCAGCAGAACCAAATGGGAGCCCCAGAAGGGGAGTTCAAGTCGCTACGCTGGTTCAAAAGGTTCAAGGCGCTCGCTGATGCTCGCTGGTTCAAGTCTTCGGCTGAAGCCTCAAGGCTCAAACGCTGCGCTGGTTCAGAATCTTTGCGTAGCTTCGAAGAAGCGCTTTGTTCTTTGCGTAGAGATGCTGACTGACTGTTGTCAGAGGGTATTGAGATATTATCTTGCGAAAGCTTGCTTTCAGCAAGATTATTATCGAGAGACACTGTAGAACCTTGGTTCTCAGCATCTCGTCTTTGCGAGAAATTATTATCGTTAGCGTTATCGTAGGCGCTTGCGCCGTATCGTAGCGAGCCATGCTCGCGTATCGTAGCAATCTCCGATTGCGTATCGTACTGGTTTACAAGTTCCTGATCAACAAGTTTCGTCACCACCGGATACACTGCTTTCAGGCTCCTCCCATGCAGTATGCACCTTATTATCTCCTTTATGCCGAGCCATAGCACACCCATCTTGGCGTATTGCCACACAAGGCGCATACTGCCAAACTGTCTGAATCGTGCTATCAGTCTGTCAAAGTCCTGCATAAATTTCATTCAATCTCTCCACATACTTTGTTGCAGAGAAGTTCTCTTGTATCGTCTTGCGCGCTTCCACGCTCATCTTGGCAAGTAATACTCTGTCATCATCCAGTTTCTTCAGAGCCTCGCAAATGCTTTCCACATCCTTTACCTTAACGAAGAGACCGTTCTCGCCATCCTTCACCACTGTAGGTATTGAACCCACCTCCGTCACTACAGGCACAACGCTGTAGCTCATCGTCTCCAATAGCGACATCGGCAGCCCCTCGAAATACGTCGGCATCACAAACACATCAAGCGAATCAAGGAACTCCCTCTTCGTCTCGCCCGATACCAAACCGCAATACTCGAAGTCCTCTCCTAACGCTTCCTCGAATTTAGGCAAGTATTCCCCCTCTGTCTGCTCCTTGCCAGCAAACCTCACCTTAAACTTCCTACCCTCCGCCTTCAATTTCTTCAGGGCAGCAAGCAACTCCGTCATTCCCTTATTAGGCTCTATCCTACCCAAGTAGCCGAGGATGAGCGCTCTGCGCTGGTTCAAGGCACTTGCTTCGCAAGTTGGTTCAAGGTTCAAGTCGCTCGCAATTGCTCGCTGGTTCAAAGAGTTCAAGAGAATTATGTTGTCTTTGTTGTCCCTGTTGTCTTTATTATTGCTTCCCTTTTCGTAGGCGCTTGCGCCGTATCGTAGCGAGCCATGCTCGTGTATCGTAGTGGCACAGCCACGTATCGTAGCAATCTCCGATTGCGTATCGTTGCCCTTCGGAGCATCTGGACAATTCGGCAACACCTCTACTCTCTTGGCTCCAAACCTCTTTTCGAGGATTTTCTTCTCCCCCTCACTCAGCACTATGAAAGGAACATCCCATGAGAATACCCACTTCAGTATTCTCTCCAGCAGGAACGGTATCCTTGGTGCAGTCAGGAACAGCCCCCCATGCACATGCACCACCATCTTATATCCCTTCTTCAGCGCGTAGTGCATAAACCACGGGTCACGCAATATAGAGGGTGCCGACAGTGGAAAAGAGTAATGAATTATGGTATCCGTATCTTCTCTCTGCGTGGGCTTAAGGTTGCCTTTGTTATCTTTGTTGTCTTGGTTGTCCTTGTTGTCTTTTATTTTGTTTTCGTTTTCGTAGCAAGCATCGCTTGCGTTTCGTAGTCGCTTTTGCGACGTTTCGTTGCACCGCATGTGCGTTTCGTACGCAGTTGAAGACAACAGCGTCTTCCACTCTCCATAGCATCTCCAAATACGCCACAGTCTCTGCAATACGCCTCCACTCTCCTTATCCGTCTTTCCTATCTGAAAATGCTGATACTTCCTCTCCTTATTATTGTCAATAATAAACTGCACAACCGTGCTCACCCCACTCACATTCTGAGTAGGGTCAAGTGATGGTGCCGTTATGATTATTGGAGTTTTGTTCAAGAGTTAAATAGTTTAAGCGTTCAATGTTGTCCTTGTTGTCGTTATTATATCCGGGTTAATCCGAGAAATCCGTGGTCTATCTTTCCCGCTATTCAAATCTTTTTCTTATCAGCTTGGCTGGCACTCCGCCGATGATGGAGTAAGGCTCACATGACTTGGTAACTACCGAGCCTGCAGCCACTACTGAGTCGTGCCCTATGGTCACGCCTTTCAGTATTGTGACGTTAGCACCTATCCAGCACCCGTCTTCTATCGTTACGGGTTGGTCGTTCTCAGGCAGTTTCTCATCGTCGGTGATATCTATGATATACTTACCCTGGATATCTATTCTGTGGTCACCAGTTATTATCGTGGGTTTCGGACCAAATATCACCTTCTTTCCTATTGTCAGCGGAGCCTTGGTGCAATAGAATGTCGCGCCCTTCGGTATCGACGTTCCATCACCTATACTCAGGTTTTCCAGCCCTTTGAAGTCTGAACTCATTGGGCGTAGATATACTCCATTTCCACAACTCTTCATTGCCTTCTTGTATATAGGAGCCCATATCATATCCCACAGATATGCAGGCGCTAAACTACTCTTGATTAGAATCCTTATAATGCTCATACTCCTTCTCCAATCGTTTCATGTTAGCTTCTATTCTTGCTCTCTGTCTCCTTAGGTTATAGTCAGCATTCAGGCACAGCGCTATCAGCATACAGTATCCCATTCCCTTACCAGAGAGGAATGATGTATCTGCCGTCTGCTCGATGGCAAGACAGAATACCGTTATCCATGCCACCTTATAATATCTCATATCCACTATTCTGTTCATCTCCTGAAATCTTCGTTTCCAGAATGCGCAGAAGAAGAATATTCCCACCACTCCTATCTGTGCCAGCACAGGATAGAACGCATCAGCAAGGAACACAGGATTATCAGGCGAAAGTCCCCATATATCATCCATCTTATATTTATAATACAGAGGGGAGTAAAAGTCTGCTGCTGCTGCACAACCGAACGAGCCCATACCAGAACCGAATGGGAAGTAATCCCATAATATCTGTCCGAATGCCACCTTATATGACTCCGGTCGCGCCATACGCTCTGCACCCTCCTGAAATCCAGACACATAGTAAACTTCAAACTTAAACCATGTTACATATAGCACTACTGCCACCATCAGAGCCAATGCAATAGCAGTCTTAGCCGATTTAAAGTTGAGCCTCCTTTGCAGAAAGTATATCACATATATGAAGCATACCACCTCACCCATATACTTGAATTTTGGAGCCAACATTCCGGACAACACCAATGCCGTAGCTATATATGTATTCTCCTTCGTTGGATCGGTAAACAGATACCATGCCATACCTGTACACATCGCCATCTGTCCAAGTACTGCGAATTCAGCATTCTCACCGCCTCTTGCCTCTGGATGATATATAAACCATGCCATCATAGTTGCTATCATACTATACAGCATCGTCATCTTCTGCTTTTTTGTAAACTGCGGGTTCAATATCCATGTACAGTATATCACAGAGAACGGTCTTATCCATTGCACAAGGTCACGTATTACTGCCTTTTGTATGTTAGCACCAAACAGCAAGCCATATATCGTAAAGAACGTCAGTATCAGCAGAAACTGATAATACTCCTTTCTCGGACGCTTTACCACATACCGTGTATTAATCTTAGTAAACGTATATCCTATCAGTATCACGGTCATTATCTCATCCACGAGTCCCATGGATTCCAACTCATTAAACGCGATACACGTAGGGAAATATACTATCCAGAATAATGTATAAAATGTTGCTATACCTCTCATTGTCTTCTAAGCCAAAGTTTCATTACAGGATCTACAATAGCCAGTCGTTCATCATCAGTCATTTCTATAATATCCCTCTCCATAAGCATTTTCTTATTCTTTATTACAGTATTCGGATTACCCAATCTATATCTTTCCCTGACACCTGCTGACGACAAACGTTGCTCATCATTGCATATAGCACGCAACATCTCACGCTGACTTGATGTCATTGACTCTATATCGTTCTGGAACATAGGTGTATTGATATTTATCAGTTGTTCAACCCCGCGCAGGAATAATTCTTCCGTTACCTCGTCCGTAGTCATATTCCATATAAAAAAACACAGTTGTTGAACATACCACGAATGACATTCTACTATGTCACATATCTTTGAGCTTATCTCCTCTGATATTCTTTTGCCAGTATTCTCAAATGAAGATACTATAAACGGAATCCAGTCTGCCTTGGAAATCTTCTTTAAGAACACAACCTGACCGAAACGATAAAACGGATTGCTGGAATTATTGAATATATTCAGCATCATGTGTCGCTTACTGCCATACAGACAATATGTCGCAGATTCCTGTTTCTGCCATACTGAACGCATCTTAGCCTCCATATCCTTGTACTCTGGCAGTGATGCCAGCTGCTGAAACTCATCAATACATATTATAATCTTTATCCCCTTTTCCTTTGCAAGCAACTCTGGCAATTGTAATATCGACATTTTGTCTGTCTCCTGAGGTACATATTTCAAGTCAAATGCCAAGAAATCTGTAATCTGATCCTTTACCACAATCTGAGGAACCACGCCATTCAAGAATTTCTTCGCATCGCTTATCCATCGTTCCACCTTATTAGAAGTACACCCTATCACCTGACTGGCAAACGTTCTATAAAATTCTGCCTCCGTACTGATGGCAAATGCATCTATATGACATACCCTGATATCCTTACGCTCTTTGCACAGTTCCTTCATTGCCATCTTTACCAATGATGACTTTCCCCAACGGCGAGGAGACACTACCATAGTATTTATATGCGATGACAGCAGTTGCTTCAACAGAGCTCTATCCTCCACCCTATCAATAAAGTTTCTTTCAGTAGCCAGCGTACCAAACTGAAAAGGAGACACGTTATTACCCATTCTTTTTGCTTTTTGCTTATTACTTTTATTTTACTTACCCTAAGGTAAGTTACCAAAAGGTAAGTTTTTTTCGTCCTCAAAGTTACTAAAACTTTTTCATATAGCAAAATATGTACTATTTTATCTTATATCTACGTCTCTTTATTCTGTTATTCAAGTAAAACACCCATTCAGGGATATAACTGCGAATGAGGTCTTTCCATGAGCGATGTCTTTTATCGCCCCATGAACCCATGTACTGGTGAATCGTATAAGTATTCTCTGTTATGTGTAATCTGCCAGATATAACATTAATTGGAGCAAAATACTCATGCGGATATATAGTAATATTCTCTACTGTTTGTATGCCTGGTTTATTCTCCAATCCCATCTTGCAAAGCTCCTCCGTAGTGTACGCCACAATTGTCTTACCCCAGGGGAAAATCGGAGTTTCATATTGCATTGGCTCATATTTATCTAACATCAACTTAATGAAAGGATTTTCTTTTTCAAATCCCATACCAAGCCCTGGCGCTACATCAAAGCAGTACCTCGGAGCATACTTGCCAGGAGAGTTCTCACCATCTGGATCCATTTCAAAACCCATAAAGTTTCCCTGAGCTATTATCTCATCCAGCGGACGAATCACCTCCACATCCGTATCGAAATATATGCCACCGTACTTATATAGTATCCAGAACCTGGCATAGTCACTCACAAAGGCATACTTCTTCTGCCTATACGCCTCCGCAGTATATGGAATCATGTTCACATCAAATTCCATCACCTTATCAAAAAGAATGTTTTCGTTTTCGTAGCGAAGCGTTTCGTTTTCGTGCAATGGTCTTTCAGACCATTGCCATATTTCGTAGTCGGGCATATATTTCCTCCACGATGCTATGCACTTCTGTGCAAGTTCAGGCAGAGGATTACCGCCAAACCAGCAATAATGTATTATCTTTGGTATCAATTCCTTATATATTTATTGTATGCACGAATAGCGAAATCATAAGGCAAACCTAATAAGCAATAGAGTTTTGCTGACCAAATTCCAACATTCTCGCATAACCATATTAATTTTCTGGTTTTTGCCATCACCTTTGTAGAACGAGCATCAAACTCATTCAACAATTTGTGGTTTTGGCTCAAGCTGTTTTTATTATTTTCTAATATCTTGAAATCTGTATCTTTATCTATTTCCTGCATTGAGAAAAAATCTAGTGAAGCATCATTCTCTTTGCCATCGCAATATGCTCCACTACCATCAAAACCATAATTCCTACATTTTGAAATAACTGGGACTATTGCATATTTATCATATACGGCAAGATATGCGCGCAACCCTATATCCGACAAATTCATTAACCATTGATGTCCATAATTCCACCTATAACATGCAGCCTCAATATACTCTTTTTTACAAACATCTATCATTTTCATGTACCGCTTCTCTCTTATTACCTTTGGCAATTTCTTCAGCATAGCACCCGACTCCACGTCTTGACGAGCCTTATTATATTTTTTGCTCCAATAACCTATCCCCCAAACTGTACAAGTCATATTTTGCTTAAAACAAGTAGCCCTATCTGACACGTCCCATTTTACTGGCCAATTATAACCATTTACAGCAATAATATCTTCATCCTTTTCATATTTCTCCAAACATTTATCCATGTATTCTATGAAATTAGGAGAAACCACCATATCATCAGGAATGCTTATAAATCTATCATATTTTTCTGCAATCTCATTCTGCAGAGCATCAATATTTCCAAAAGCTCCATAGTTTCTCTCTCGCTCTATTATATGAATATCCCTAAATTTTGAACTATCTATAGTTTTCAGGAAATTCAATATATTAAGACGTCCTTCGCTATATTTTTTCTCTTTTGAGAAATCTACAGCTACATAAATTTCGGTATATTTCGCCCATGGATTTTCCATTAGGCTCTCTATTAGTCTCTTTATATGTTTGTCCCTGCTAAGTGTAGGGATTAGAATTGGAGCATATCCATTTATTTCCTTTCTTACCATTTATTTCCTTTCTTATTAAGAACAAAAAATCGGGAAGTTACGCCATGATTTCGAACTTTTACTGTTCCTGTCAATAATATCGCCTATTTCATCTCTAATTCTTTTTACAACATTTCAGGACTTTTTCTGTTAAAATCGCCCTTGTTTTCGGGACTTTTTCCATCAATATACCACCTATTTTCAGGACTTTTTCCAAAAATTTGCCCTTGCATTTAGGATTTTTTCCGTTTGCTTCTCCTTGCTTAGCCTCTACCTGCAGAAGCTATGCTTCCAGACGCAGAAGCTATGCCTCTGCATGCAGAAGTAATGCTTCTGCAGACCAATCCGGGTCGGATTGGTTGATAAAGGCAATGCTTTCATCTCTTAGTAATAAGATATTATACATAAAAGTTATGCTATAACTCTACACCTCTACACTTTTACACTCAAGACATTATATTTCAGCTATTTAAGTGCGTGTATAGCTACTTGCGGCTCTACACCAACTCTTCACTCTTAGTGTAGAGCTGTGTAGAGTTGTAACAACTCTACACACCATTTATACTATTGCTATTCAAGAGATTAAACCCTCTTGTGTAGAGGTGTAGAGTTATTCGTCATTTTTATGGAGAAAATTTATATGGTAACGCTGACCTCCATTGGCGCGTTTTCGCTCATAGCCCAATTCCTTTAGTGTTTTGCCCATGCGGATCTTACCGCTGTCAGTTACCGAGACCTTGGGGAAACTCTTGCTTATAGCGAGCATTATCTCCTCCATACTCTGCCAGGGGGCATCCTTCGGGGTGTCCTCAGGTTTGGCAAACAGCATCTCCACCATAGTGGCGAAGTCGCGTGCCTTCTGGAATCTCTGGTTATACTCTATCAGCTTGTCGGTCTCCTTATCGGTAAACCAATAGCGAGTTTTCTGCCTGAGCAGTTCCAGAGCCTGAGCGAATATCTGGTCGTGGTTTATGGTGCCCTTATTGTCTATCTGGTCTGCCTTTACGCATACGAATCGGCGCGAGCCTGTCGGGTCAACGAGTGGGTGCTCATTGTTGGTGGTGGCTATGAATGAGGCATAGCGCTTGCGTTGCTCCTCCACCTGTCCGTATGGCTTGCGCATCTTCACGTCGTGCTTTGAAAGCAGATATTTCAGTATTGGCTGTTGGGCATCTGTTATCACAAACTCGTCGAGGTTTATCAGGGCATACGAGGACAGACCGTTATATATGTCGGTATCGTTCTTCATGCGCAGGCGGTCGTTGAAGTAAGCCTGCAGGCATTCCGGCAACAGTCTGCGGCAGAAGGTGGTCTTGCCCGAACCCTGCCTGCCTATCAGCAAGGGCACTATGGCATTGCCGTGCCTGGCATCACTTCCCTTCCACTGAGCCACCATCGAGAGCAGCCACATACGGAAACTCTTCTCCCAATGCGGAGCATCCGTCTTCACCCTCCGAGCCAGAGGCGTGATGCGGTCCTTTCCATCCCATTTCGGCAAGTGCGATAGATACTCATATATAGGGTCAAAGGTGGGTATGAGGTCACTCTCTATGTAGCGCTTTATGTCCCTGTCCCACGAGTCGATGCCCGCCTCCAGTGCTTTCTGCGTCATTCTGTTCCTCACCTCCTTGGTCAGGGGCTGGAAACTGAACATCAGTCCCAGCTGCTTATACTCCACCGTACCTATCATCACGTCCCTGCGCAACTCATAGTGCTCCCTCAGATAGGCTTTCGTGCGATAAGCTATGATGGCAGACCTCGGCATATACTTCATCGGATTCACCCTCATCTGCTTCGCCATATACACCGTATCAAACACCGTAGCTATCGTGTCCCAGTCATGATGCAGCTCTGGGGTGAACCTCGCCCTTCGCATGGCAAACTCCACAGGCAGCCCCATCTCGCAGCAGCCCTTAGCCAGCGACTGCAGCACGGCGTTCTCATACTCCTGCTCATCCTCCCCCATCAGGTCGCGATGCTTCTCCATCACTGCCTGCAGGCAATGATGAAACCTTATCATCATGTCGTCATTCTCACTCTTTCCTGGTATTCTGTCTATGTCTTTCATTTCTGGTAAAACAGTTGGCAATCTTGCCTATTCCATCTTTTGCATCTGTGTTATCGCATCAAGCATAGGCCTTAATTTGGTCTTTACAACATCAAAGACTATATCACCATCAAGTTCAAAATAATGATGTGCTATAATATCCCTAAGTCCTTTAGCTCCTTTCCAATCCACTTCAGGGAACTTCTTCAACAGTTCACCATTGGTTAACTTATCTATTCCTTTAAGGCTCTCACCTATGGCTATAAGTAGCATGCATGTGCTCTCGAGTCTCTCCATGCCACTCGGACTGAGGTAGTAGTCATTAGCCGATGATAGATTCTCGGAACGAGACAATATTTTTTCTAATGTTTCAGAAATCTGAGACAACAGAGAATCAACTTCTTCACTATGCATACACAGTATCCCTTTCTATATTTCTACGCAGAACAGAGTTCATACGAGGTCTCATTCTGACCACATCAACAGGTTTTCCAAACAATTCCTGCAAGTCTTCCTTTATATGCACCATATAGAACAAATCAGGCTTACTCAGTTCTATACATACATCAACATCACTCCCAGCCTTATCTTCGCCTCGAGCCACAGAACCAAATATACCTATCTTTTCTATACCATATTTCGTTGCGTTAGAATTCTTATATCTCCGCAATATTTCAACATATTCTTCTCTCGCCATAATTCTCTTTATCTTTTATTACTGTGACATTCTTTACTTACCTCGCCTGCAAATGTAATACTTTTTTACGAAAACAGCAAAAAAATATAATGAAACCTTATAAACATCAACAACAAACTCGCTCGGAGTCCCTTATAATTTATCCTTAGTCACCTTGTACTTGGAATTGTTTTTCAGGTTCGTAGAACCGTTGTTTTTCCTGACAATGGCGTAACCTGACGTTAGGAAGGTGCAGGACTGCAAGGTATATGGGCTTAGGAGCTTGACTCATAAAGAACATATAACTTTAAGTGCTGCGAAAGTCTGAAAGACTTATGCCATTGTCAGGGGTTATTCTTTGTTTTTGTTATAGAACTAAACACAGGGATTAACTGGTGAGTTACTTTTATCTGTGTATATCAGTGAAATCCGTGGTCTCTTCAGACCTCATAGCCACAGCCTTTCAGCCATTTCATTACCTCACGCATCCTTACAGTCCAGTCCCCCATTCTGATGGCTGTCTCCCTGTTCTTATCCACCAGTGACTGGTAATCATCTATATGAGCCAGGGTATCATTGAGCTGGTCTATTGCATTAATTGTATCAAGCTCTATCACGGGGTTATATCCTATAAGTTCCACCAGTTCCTTAGGTGCATGACCAAGCATCACCATACGAGACAACATACACTCCCAATAACGCTGAGTCAGCGTCTCTATATCACCAGCTATTTCTGGTTGGGTAACAGAGCGGGGCAAGGTTATCGTAACCTTTGCATCACCCATAGCCTGATATAGTTGTTCGTTGGTATATAGAAACTTACCATCCTGCATGGTGCTTACGTGCTTTATCGTCTCAGGCAGAGCAACATTAAACACTTTTTCGTTGCTTCTACCAAACTCCAGAAGGTCTATACCTCGTTCTACTAATGTCTTTCCCTCTTTATATAAGGAAGCATCTACAGCCTCAGCACACCACATTATGTTCATCTGCGGAAACTGCTCCCTCATTCTCTCTGCCGTCTGGGCTGAAGTGGATATCGCCGTCTTTACATCATGTTTCTCCAACCACTTGCACATCTTCTCGATATAGCACGGCCAGCAGTCCCACACAAACGGTATCACCTCATATAGCGCATAATCAGGAAATGTATCAAAATACAATGAAACAGGCTCCAAAAACCTCAATCTTGCCTCATTATGAGAATTGACAATTGACAATTGACAATTGACACTTTTACAACAATCAGGCAATTCATACCGAAATGCCAGTCCATGCAACCAGCGAGGTGGATAGTGAGCAGGCGCCACCTGGCCCCCTAACTTCACCCATGCCTCATACGGCTTATGCTTGAAGTTTATCCCTCCAGGATATACGTATGGTGCTACCGCCTTAATGGTTTTCATTCTTTAGCATTATTTTGGACTAAAAATTAAGATACTCAGTATGTTACTTTTGCGTATCAAAGTACCTACCAACATTGACAAATATGCGATACATATTGTAACGCTAATAAACAACAATAGCATTATGGAGGGGGGGATAACTTCTTTTCCTAAAGAATCTAATATATAGAAATTAATAGGAAAGACTAAGAAGTAATGAAACAGATATATATCCAAACTTTGCTTACCCAAATTTTCCAACTCATTCAATGCACAATTTCTTATTAATTCCGTCTTAGCAAACACATATCTAAGAAAAACAATTGCACATATTGGTTGCATGAAACGTACTGAAACATTGTTAAATAAATGATTTGAAAATTCTATATTAAATAAAATTACATATGTTATCAACGAGATACATGGTACATACACAAATGATATAATCTTATCTATTTCTTTGTATTTCCGACAAAACATCCCCATCGCATAAAAAGGAAAGAAACACGTTGCATGTTCCATACATAAATTTGCGCCCAACTCCTTGCCGAATTTCCATAAAATAAAGAACAACACATAATTAAACAGGACAACACCTACATCAACCACCTTATTTTTGTATATCATCACAGGTAGTGACATGACAGTAAAGATAGATAGCGTTTTCAAATACCAATACCAATTTCCCCAATATGCACTAGACAATGTCATGTTAACTGAAACATTATCTTTATTCATAAACATCAACATGAGAAATATCACAAGCAACCATCCTACCACATACATCGGCCATACATATTTTGGTATCCTACGTAAAACTTTTGCAATACCATTTTTATATGGTTTCTCTATCATTCTGAAACCTACAAATCCAGACACAAACATAAATAATTGCATGTGCATAGAACCTATAAACTTGCTTATTGTCGTGTATTGAGCACTATGAGTAGAAAATACCAATATATGACCCAACACTACCAGAAGTATTGCTATACCCTTCAGTCTGTCTATGTATCTATATCTAATCTGCATGTTATTTATGCTTTCCCATTAATATCGGACAATATTTCTCAATATATACTGTCAATGTATAAGATATAAATGCCGTCAGTAAATAACAGAAAAGGAAAGAAGATATCCATATTACGCTCCCCCTCTCAAACATCCTATTTAATATCACTGCAAATGTATGACATATAGGTGAATGGATTAGCATAATACCCAACGAACGCTGTCCTATTTTCTGCAATAAAGATGCATCCTCTATAATTCGTGATACATACAAAACAGGAGAAAAGACCATTGTGATTGCAATTATAGCAACTAGGTAATAAGGCATGTAACATCCATTCCTCAATGGTACTATTCCATAAGAAATATATCCAATGATGAACAAAGACATAGAAATTACTCCCATACCTACAACATAAAGATTCCTTGAAAAGATGTTCATCTTATAGTATAGCATTTTTCCCATGTAATAAAGGGGAAAGGCCGCCAAGCCTTCGTCTATCAATAGTGGCATTTCGTAAGTTGAGCCAACATACCCCAAACACAGTGATATTACGAGGAAAACATATTCTGGTAATTTCACCTTCTCTAACAAATACGCAAATGACTTTGTATAAAATAAAGCCACTATAAACCATGTGGGGCCATTGGTCATACATGGATTATAAATATCCATAGAGAAGAGTTCCATTTCCCCCTTAATATATTTCAGCAAAAATAGATATATACCTGAGATTATACACCATATAATAGCAGGCAACATCAGTGCTCGTACATTTTTACTTACAAAAGATGACAAAGGTAAATTTGGTCTGTCATAAAATCCACTCATAAAGAAAAACATCGGAACCGCAATAAACATTAAAGGCATGCCTATTACACCGAAAACCTCTGAGTGAATACATATAACGAGCAAAATACAGATGCCCTTAGCTATGTCAACATACTTATCGCGCATTTTATCTATGATTCTAAGATCATTTAACTAATCTTACTATATATCCCACCAAAGGAAACAATATAGTTATTTCATATAGTATTTTCTTTATGAATGGCTTCTCTAGAAGATAATTATTAATAAACAAATTAAGATTTGAAAAATTCCACGCTTTCGTATTTTCCGCGTATTCCCTATAAGAATTCACAGTTTTCAGGAAATCTTTATAGTAATAAAAAAAAATAGATAAGATTTCTCCCTCTAATATAGCCAATTTTATTCCTGTTAAACTCTGGAAATAAGATATCACCTCTTTAAACTTACTACAATGTTCCTCAAATTCATTATAATTTAATTTATATTTAGCTGTTCCCGTACCTGTTCTATATATATAATTACATGTAGGAGAAAATGATATGCATCTACAATGTGCCATGTATCGTACAGTAAAACAAGTATCTTCAGATAGTCTCATTTCCTCATCAAAAAAAATATGGTACCTGTCTATTAAATGTTTTTTATATAACCTTCTCCATGGGAAATAAAAAATCCGAGAGGTTTTTCTTTGCATAAAATCAATTTCCCCCAAAACCTTAGTAATACCAGCATCTGATATCTTTTCCCCTACACCTTTCTCATTTTTATATCCTCCTATGACCATATCAGATTCGTCTAAGATAAGTAAACTTGACAAATAATCGCGTTCCAAAAAATCATCTGCATCAACAAATGCTATCCATTCACCAAAGGCATTACGCAAACCAAGATTTCGTGCAGAACTTACCCCCCCATTATCTTTATGGAATAATTTTATACGATCATCTTTGAGTGCATAATCTTGGCATATAGATAATGATCTGTCAACACTTCCGTCATCTATCAACAAAAGTTCCCAGTCAGCAAACGACTGAGATATAATACTATCTATACATTGTCGAACATAAGCTTCCGCATTATATACTGGTATGATGATACTTACTTTTGACATTTCACTTTGTAATAATTCTTAAGTTTCTCAATATCTGTCAATAATTCCCAGTGCTCCTCGAACCATTTTGGAGAATTGTTCCACCATTTGATCTGTAATAGGAAATTTATCGTTTCTTCATCATAACGATACCCTATTACCTTTGCTGGAATACCACCAACTATAGCATAGGGAGGAACATCTTTGGTTACGACAGCATGTGAAAGAACTACAGCTCCATCAGATATTTCCACACCACCTATTAGATTAACATCTAAGCCAATCCATACATCAGAACCTATTTTGTTGACAATTTGTCTGTCTTTATCATAATATAGGAATTCGTCAAACATCTGTTTTTTTGCAAAACTATTTTTTCCCGCAAAAGTACTTTTAGTAACAGAAAAGAACATAGGAGAAGTAGCAACAAATGGTGATTTGTATGGATGCGTCGTGTTAATATATTTACATCGTGATCCTATTGAACAAAAACATCCAATATCAGCACTGAGGAAACTATCATCACCAACATATGTACCGTATCCTAATGAGCCATAAAAATAAGCTCCTTTACCCACGAAATTACGCCCCTCAAACTTACAACGATGGGAAAATTGTGCCGAGAAATCAAAATCCACAAGTTTTCTCTTTGTGTACTTGTTATAAAGATATAATAAAATATGTTTAATATATTGTTTTATCATATAGAATCTATGTAAAATAAACGCCTAATAAATGATTTAATTATATCAATATAATATCCTATATTTTTATTGGCTGACAAACGCATGTCAAATTCTTTTTTAAAAGAAGCATATGCATATTCACTCTCTTTCACTTCAACATTATCAACTTTTACAGGCTTAGATATAAAAGTTATTTTCATATCCCTCGTTTCTTTCGAAGTTCCCACATGTGTACCTGTACCATCCTGACCATTATTAGTAACTAGCGAATGATGTGGATACAAAGTTAATTTCTTTTCCAAAAATAATGATGCATATAATCGTACCCACCACGAATCTACCAAACCAACTTTTTGACAATATAAATTACCATAAGCACCTGCTCCACCTCCCACATCAAATTTCGTCTTCTTAAATCGTAGTTTTCGCAGTAACTTTCGAGAATCAAGCTCTAATAAATCCCATCCTCTCTTCCATGTTGCCCATCCCCAACAATGAAAATAGTACAAGAAATATGTCTCAGGCAAATGAGGATCTATAGTAGGAACATATGAAGAAATTGTAGAAACCCTCTCATCATCCTTATATTTTTCCAGAGCTTCATTCATGAACTGCAAGAAATAAGGCGAGAGTATCAGATCGTCCTCCACCACTATCACCCTACCATACTTATTCACTATCTCCGTGATGCCTGCTATCAGGCTATTGGCAAGTCCCCAGTTCTTCTCACGCTCAATAATAGTGACAGACCTAAAGTTCCCGTTCCCGTTAACGTTCCCGTCCTTTAAGGTCTTGATATACTCCCGATTCTTCTTCACTCCTTCAACCGCCTTCTCGTTCTTCGCTCCATCAGAGAAGATGAACAGGTCAGAGTTTTTTGCTTCTGCATTCTTCAGTAGCGACTCCACTGCCTGCTTGGTGTGGTCCGCCCTATTATATGTAAACAATGCTATTGGTGCGTAGTTTATCATATTGTTTTCTTTGGCAATATCAGCTTTTTCCCTAATTCTATGCTATAATCTCTTGTTAGAAAATTAAAATATCCACCCTGAGAAGTAAATGTCATCTCACCAAATTTTATTTTATCATTTATAATATACATATCAACTCGTACCTGAGGATGTCCCAATGCCAACTTTTCAGCACATAACAACATCTCATTAAGACACTTGGGTCTTGGTATTTTAACAGCTTCCCCCGTATGTTTTCCAGCCGGCTGGTCTGGAAGTAAATTCCATGCAATATCATATACTGATACACGCACATCTGTTCCTATTTTTCTATCGCTTGTTACTATAATATTATAAGCTTTACCATTCAAAGTTGTCACTTTATAATCAACTAATGAAGATGAAAATGTCGCATCATTTTCCAAATATTCTTCTGCAATAATTTTTGGCTTAATAAGAAGGTAATGAGGTTCTACTGTTTCGCGACCATACTCCATTTTTACCCATTCATTAAGTTTCTTTCTAGTTCTCTCTATGTTTATCTTTGATTTATCTTCTACAATTAGTACAGTTGCACAACCTTGATTTGTCTTCAATACGAATCTATTAGGCAAAGCATCAAAATCTATATCTTCGGCTCTGTCCCAAACTCCATACAATTTGGTCAAATATTGCTCACCTATTCTTTCTTTAACATATTCTCTGACAAGATATTTATCAGCAAGACGCGCCCATATCCTTTGGTCATAATGGACTTTCATCCAGTTTATTTTTTCACTGATATCAATAGGATCTTTCCAATTCATACTATACCCCATAAAAGATCGGAACGCTTTGCCTACATATTTTTCTGGACATAGTTTCATCATTAACCAGAACTTAAACTTAAAATACTGATTATGAATAGTTTCAGGCAAGATTTCTCTTATTTTCTTCATACTGTTACTTCTATTTATCGTTTCTTTTCATTATTCTATACAACAAATGTAATAGTTTTGTCTTTAACCAAGCATTATTCATATGTATTACATGAGATAATAATATCTTCTCTAAAGTTGAATTATTCTCATTTACATAATTTATTAGAAGACACTTTTCCTCTTGATTTCTGTAATATTTCTTTTCTAAGACTATAAGTAACATATTTACAAGATATTCCTTCTGTGCTCCAGGAATATATTCATCTACACTCTTGCTACAATCTTCTATCAACTTCTTATAAGATCTCACTTCTAATTCAAAATTCTCTGTGTGTACAAGAGAATGAGGGTTATCACGCAAAAAATAAGTTGTTTTATGACACACTATTAACTTTTTTATGTGTTTTGCCATAAAAAAAAGCCAATATGCATCTTCATGAATTATATTTTCAGGAAAGAACAGTTGATTTCTTAATATTAATTCGCGTTTCACGAGTTTATTGTGTGGAGTAAAGTGTATAGCTGAAGAATTCAGCATAGTTGATTTTATTTTCGCAGTGTCATCAATACATTCTGGCAACCTGTATGTCGTAAAATAATTTTTACCATTATCATGTTTATACAAACCCTGAACATACTCAGAATTATATTTTACTGCAAGTGTATATAATGACTCTATACAATCAGGGGTTATCGTATCATCCGCATCCAAAAAGAAAATATACTCTCCTTGTGCTTCAAGTATTCCTCGATTACGAGCAGCTGAAGGTCCCTGATTACGTTCTTGATAAAAGAACTTAAAATTAATTATTCCTCCTTTACCCTCATAAGTATTGATATATTCTTCTATTATTTGAGTTGACTTATCTTTTCCACAATCATCTATAAGAATACATTCTATACCATCTGTCATCGTTTGTGAAGAAACAGAATTTAGGCATTCTAATATATATTCCTCTACATTATATACGGGAACGATAATAGAAACTTTCATCTTCTACACAATTTATTGATAGTTATTCCAGCCATAGCGAAAACTATAGGGGAGAACATGATAACAAACGTAAACGATCCCTCTGCCAGAAACTGATAAATCATCAAACCTGTTAGTGTCAATAACATGGCAAGATTATATTTGTTACGACAAATGAATACAGACAGCATCGCACATGCAAAGACAAAGAACCAAATACAATGACGAAGTGTGAACACCCACCTACAGTCTTCACCATTAAACTTCGTATAATCCATATATGTACAACCCCAACATATAGTAGTTTTTGCTGTATAGAATTTTATATTACCTAAAAGACCTCTATCCATGAAATCTTGCTTAGCGACAGAATAATAATACGCATTGCGTTCTGCACTCGGAGCCGTCAAATCACCCTTGTTGACATATTCTGCATCCCATTGTCCACCTGCTTTGGTATTCTGCCCTAAGTAAAGATAATAAGCAAAGGTCTTATATCTATTATCATCTTGTTGATAATTCAAACTATTCCACAAAGCTGTCTTTAATCCTGCACACAGAACGAAAGAAATCACTGTTGAAGCAACTGCTATACATACCGTTTTCTTTGTATATTTCTTACTATACTGTATATATCGCATTGTTTCTATTATAGCTATTGCAATAAAGGCAATCAGCGATGTCAGCTTAGCTTGCCATCCTAACGCAGCTATAAATGGAATTAGTATCGCCTTGTAGGTTGAATCCAATTTTGTGGTATATACATACACCATCAGTATAGGAAAGAGCAACGCAAGATTCGATGTGTACGGCATATAGGTGCGTGTGGTGAAAATGCAAAACACTTGCAATAAAGCAAACACTAATAAACTGACAAAATTATTACCTGTAATATTTCTGACAGTCAAGCAGGCAAGCAAAGAAGATATATTTACCCATATCAAGAACACATATACGACATATGTATAATCTCCTAACAACCTATACAGAGCACCCAACACAGTAAGGATATTGATGTTATGATCGTACATATAGAAATAGTCTGCTAATTCTGGCTTTAAAGCCCATGTACTAAGCATATATTCAGCATTTTCCTTACATAATCTTGGATCAGTGGCCCAATCAAAAGGAGCATAATTTACGATATACGCTTCTGTAAAAAATGTTATAACGAACAATACTATTGCCGTAATCCAAAAAGAATTATCACTTATTTTTTCGCTTAGTGTCCTTTTCTTTACAAACCATAATACACCCAGCATGACTGCAGAAAACAATAATACTACAGGAGACTGTGGCAAAGTGTATTTTACTAAACCTAACAACAAACACAGTAATAGGAACGAAACTACAGCGTACGCTCCTAAATTACCCACCTTACTTACCAATTTTTTCATCATTAACAATTCTATCTCATTAAAACTTGCTCTATATTATATCGAGGTCTGTCCTTTACCTCAATATAAATCTTGCCTATATACTCTCCCACAACTCCCATACCAATCAAGAGACAACCAGAGCAAAACCATATAGAAAGCATCATAGATGCCCATCCCTGCACTATATGACCTGTTATCATTGACCATACAACCCATGCAAGAATACCCAATGATATACATATAAATACTAAGCCTAAATAAATAATCATATGAACAGGCTTAACAGAAAAACTTGTTATACCATCAAAAGCAAATGCTAACATTTTGGACAACGGATACTTACTTTCTCCAGCAAAACGCTCCGCTCTATCAAAATACACTTTATCGGTTTTATATCCCACTAATGGTACTATGCCACGAAGAAAAATATTACGCTCGCGGAATTTCAATAAGTATTCCAGGGCTCTCTTGCTCATAAGTCTGAAATCAGCATGGTTATACACCGATTTCACTCCCATGAAGTTCATTAACCTATAGAATCCCTGAGCTGTGGTACGCTTAAACCATGTGTCAGACTTACGCGATGCTCTGACTCCATAGACGATATCATTACCCTCATTGTATTTCTTTATCATCTCACGTATGGCGTTAACGTCATCCTGCAGGTCTGCATCTATCGTTACAGCAATATCGCAATGCTCCACTGCTATAGATAGTCCAGCAAGGAGAGCATTCTGGTGACCTACATTTCCTGCAAGGTTTACGCCATTTATATATTTGTTTGATGAGTGGAACTGGCTTATCAACGACCAGGTCATGTCCGTTGACCCATCATTTACATATAGCACATAACTTTCAGGAGAAACCAATTCTTCTTTTATCAAACGGTCTAATAGTTCCGTCAAACGTTTTGTCGTTTCTGGCAGTACCTCTTGCTCAAAATAGCAAGGTACAACGATTGCAAGTCTATTCATTATTTGAATTGTTTGAATTATTTGGATACTTTGAATTCATAAATCTTTTTATCTTTTCATATAACAGTGCAAGTCCCAAAGAAACTATTAATGCTATTGCAAAATATAGAAGAATAGTGATATAGGGACTTATCTTAGACAAATCAATATATAACAATAAGGAATTTATCACAAACGGATGTATTAAGTATATTGCAAAAGCATTCCTGGATATTATAGATTCTACCTCACTCAGAGGTCGGTTTCCTGTCATACCTGCTATAAACATATACAATCCTATGGGAATTATACACATTTGCATTATCTCTGTATGAGGTACATTTATACGAAGTAAGGCAATCCAAACAAATACGATAGCAATACCATATAACAACATCTTTGTATCCTCCTTATTTTCAACTCTTAACATATTAAATAAAAAACCTATATAAAAAACAGGGAGATACATTATCATTCTATCAAATGGCGCTATTATAATATTTGTAGGAGATGTCTTTATGCAAAGATATAAAATAAAAATTATTATTGAGGCATATTTAGTCAAAAAATGGACTGAAGTCAACAATATTAATACAAAAAGCATAGGCAAATACCACAAATGCGTCCCTATTATCGGATTTCCTTCATTTATAAACTCGGGAAACAACAACATATATGCACATGAATAAAATATACAAGGCAACAATATTCGCATACATTTCTTTTTTAGAAACTGCATGTAAGTTTCTTTTTTGTTTGTCTGATAATATAACACATAACCTGATATGAAAGTAAAAGAAGCCATTGACACTCGTCTTACGATATCAGTACCGTCACTAAATATTATAGGAAGTTCAGAACCAACCATTATACCTCCTGAACATCCATAAAAAGCGCAAATTACATGATGTAATAATATGCCCAACGCAGACATATATCTTAATCTTGATATATTATTATTCATTCATTATTCTTTTTTACTTCTATCTTCTCTATCCCACTCCACAGAGCTGCTGTATCAGAGAATGAAGACCAGTAACTGCCATATATCTTACGGCAATGGGACAGATTATATAAATCTACTAAAGCATCCTTGATGGCAAGAGGATTGTTACGATCAAGGCTATGCTTGTTATATATCAGTATTTTACTGCCAAATTTCTCTATAAAGGCTGATTCTTCCTGCGGGTCATCCGTCGCGAGATAGAACTTCATCTGAGGATTCCTGCTCAGTTCTTCTTCTACCTTTTCAAAGAACAGGTGCGTGGGAGAATATTTGATAGCTTTGGCATTATCTGTCCTGCGTATGTGAAGACCTATGGTATCTTTATCACACACCACATTGTTCAATTCTCTTACTACCGGCTCTTTTGCCTTGAAAATGGAGTAATCTCCATCTAACAGAATATCAAGGTTTGTCTGCAAAAACAAATTTCTGCCTTCTACCTTGTCTTTCCATGCATCATACTTCTTGCCCCGCGCATTATCTGAAATCCAGGCATCATCAAGTATCATGCTACGCTTTATATCCTTATACCAATGAAAGAATATCTTGTATTTTAAGGAATCAAGCTCACATTCTATCACATCACAAGGTATATCCTCAAACAGTTCTGAGAAATGGGCATTAAGCGTAGAGTCCATAGTCCACAGAACTCTTACCTTCTTGCCCATTTTCCGAGCAAGTGACAAGGCTCCGACTATGGCTCGCATCCTGTTGCAGAGTCCTCCAAGAGGTTGTACTATTATGCTATTCATTATTTAATGACCTTTGCCAAACCTTTATTTAACAAGTAAGCACACGGAATTGCTAAGACGAAAGCCCCTAAAAACTTATAGTTTGGCTCTACTCCATCAAACAACTCCGAACGTGGCACAATCCATGTAAATGCGACGTGAAGCAGATATATCTCAAGGCTATATCTGCCACAAAACAGGATGAACGGATTTAATATTTTTACGTAATTCTGTAACAAACTGCACACAAAGCAGATAAATGGTAGTGAAAGTGCCATAAGACAAAAATCATCACATGGAAATGACAGCGTTTTTGTAATGCCCATAGCATGCAGTTCCAGCAACACAAATGACATAAGGCTCAAAACCACTAATGCAACTGTGACTGGAACATTCATTCTCTTTCTTATCTCATCTTCGTGTTCTGCCACTATCATTCCTAACAGGAATACCGGGATGCGTCCGAAGAAGCCTGGCAAATAGGGTGACCAATGATGAGCACTTAAAAATGATGACAGCATAGTGGAAATGACATATGACAAAACAACAATGGGAATAAAACCTACCTTAACCCACTTACGATACTTATACAGCACTGGAAAGACAAGGTAAAACAAAAGCGCTGCCGGGATATACCAAAACATTACATTAAAAAACACATCTTGGTTAGTCCATGGTAATAAGAAACCAAAGAACGTGACTTCACGTAAATACTCATATAAACTCCAATGAACCATTATGCCCACAAAGATAGAGACTATCCAAAAGGCTGGCAGTATCCTTTTCAGCCTACGCAGATACCACTGTCTTAGCGTAGTCGGCTTTTGCATACTATAATATAATCCATAGGCAGAAACAAAGAAGAATATATCCACACCAAGGTAGCCTGTCCTTTGTATAAACTCCATAAACCTGGGAACGACAAAAATATCGGTAGTATGAAACACCATGATACATAATATCGCCACTCCCATCATATAAGTGCGTATGTCTGTTATCTTACTCATATAATCTTTTCCCATTCGTTTGTTATCCTATCCAGACTGAAGCGATTAGCCGAAACGAGGGCTTTTTCTGCCATATCCTGCCATAACTGCTCATTACTTGCCAATTGCTCAATTTTAGATGCGAAAGTTTTTAATTCTCCCTCTTTTACAAGAAACCCGTTCTCTCCATCGGTTATAATATCATGAAAGGCTGAAGTAGTGTCGAAAGCTACAGGAACTACACCACGTTGCATAGCTTCTGTTATTGTGAGTCCCCATCCTTCTCTTTCTGATGTCATAAGGAATATCTTTGCCATCTTATAGTATGGCTCAGGAGACTGTTGCCCTAAAAAACTGATACGCTTTATGCTATGTTCTTTAACATATTGCTCGTATGTCGGCATATCTACACCTGTGCCTACAATCATCATGCGCCAATCTTGCATGCTTTCCTTTGTTGATAGTCTTTCCCACGCCTTCAGACAAAGCGATATTCGCTTATGCCACTCATACATCCTGCTGACCACAAGTATCACATTTCCTTTTTGTTGAAATATGCTCTTATCTGAGACATTTTCAAAACTCAAAGGATTATTAATAGCAACAAATTTTGAATCATCCTTGACTCCCATCGCCTTTACTATATACTCTTTGTAACTCTCTGAAAGCATTACAAAAGCATCAGAATGGTCGAACACCCACCTGTATTCCTTACCTACTCTCTGTTGATCTTGCTTTGCAAAATAGGAAGCAAACAACCTCGCCTTAGCCATGACATAATAGTCATGCAAGTTCTTGTTTTGCTTCACAGCAAAATTATGATACAACGAAGGAGGAGCTGGATGAAAATGCAGACAGGAGATTATCCTTCCCCCCTCTTTATGCCAGCGTTTGCCCCCATTATCAAGGAAGAAACGCAGGAAATCTGGCAACTGTCCCCATTGGTTGATAACTACATCTACGCTATTTTCCTTCAGAAAACCATATATATCCACTATTTCTTTGGCGTGATATACAGCATTACGTTTACTGACATCAAGCTCAAGAATATCCATACAGTTATACCCCCTTGCCCTCAGTCCACGCTGCACAAGGCTGGTAATACGCTCTGTGCCACCAGCCTCAGGATTTAGAGGTTTGCTATATAGCCAAAGGATAGTCTTCAATGTTTTATCTACCTATTATTTTCTAAGTATTATGTTTTGGTATTTACTTTTAGGGAACCACAAATCATGTCTAAGCATGAAATTCCTGAGCATTTCTTTTATCCCATGGGGGGTATCATTCATTAGTTTTTGCGACCTCCACTGTGATCTGCGCCAATAGTATCTCCACGCACCTCTATATCCAAAGAAACAATTGACATTCCAAGGTTTTGAACTGGAAACATAGTGTATTATTGCAGGATCATACTTTGTTGCTTCAATCTCATTTGCTATTGTTGAGTAATCTGTCCTATATTCTGCCAGGTGGATAAAACTGCTTTGAAAATTATATGATAAAGGAAGCCATTTTTTCTTATCCCAGAAGCATATGTTTAGTACATCCTGATCATGGAAAACAATCTCATTTTGATATTTCACTATACATTCTATAAAACGATTGTAGCTCTTATTTTTTCTCCAATAATCAAGATTTATTAACAGCATTCCTGCATTAAAATATCCTGTCTCCATAGGATAAGGCAATCGGTTGTCTTTTGTCTGAGTAACCTCATCACAATCATGCACTGCACCTACTGCATATTCGTTTAGGTCTATGTTCCACAAATCGGCTAAAGTCTTGCGACATACCATGTCACCGTCCAGATATAGTATCTTATCAACATCAGCAGGCAAAACCTCAGTAATAAACAAACGATAATATGTTGCTATTGATACATGAGTAGGTTGGTCAGCCCTTCCAAAGGGGAAATCCTTTGTCATCTCTGGAGTAATGGTGAAGAAGAATATTTTATTGCCAAACTGATTTGCTACACTGACCAAAGCATCACGACTGTCATTAGTGAATTCCTCATTCACCAATATGTAGTAACTTACGTCACTCCCATTGTTGTAACCAATAGAAGTCATCAGTACTCCAGTTGGCATCACATAGTTATTGTCCGTGCTTAATAGTATATTCATGATTATCTGTTTCTTAATTTCAAATAGCCTTTTACCAACCTATGGTACACAGGATTTCTTTTCCACCATGGGAACCACAACTTAAGAATTTCCTGGCGAACTTCTTCCGATGTAAATAGGTGCTGATGGAAGTAGTTATAGTAAAAGATAAATTCTTCTGCGGAAAGCCTGCAATCTAAATATCCTTGTCTGCGAAGATATTGATTGATTTTGTAGTTTTCACGTGCTTGAGTCCCATCTAATTCCTTACGAGGGGACACCTTATTGTCATGTTGACGAAAATAATTTAGCGGTTTATTTACCTGACATATATTTCCATGTTCAAGCATATATATCCAGAAGAGTCGATCACCTGCCGCCTTATACTGCATATAATCTTTTGGAAGATACATCGCAACATCCTTACGAAATAGTACACCACTAGCATTAGGAATATAGAAATTGCTCTTTAAAAGAAATTTCTTTATGTATCCAATACCATCATAACACTGCACTGTATCCGAATCGCCCATGTTGTCAAGTAAACTCAGCTTGTCTTTGTGCGCGAAGTAGCCAGAACTTTGTGCCACCACAACATCCGAATGTTCCTCAAAACACGGAACTACTATTTCCAAAAAATTCAGTTCACACCAATCATCACTTTCTGCTATCCAAATTATCTCGCCTTTGGCAAGCGAAAAACCTTTCTGCCATTGTATGAATGTAGATCCTGAGTTCTTCTCATTATACACTATATGACTGACATGAGGATTAGAACGGTATTTCTCTATCACCGCTCTACTCGCTCCATTATCAGGCGAACAATCATCCAGTATTATAACCTCAAAATCCTGATATGTCTGGTTCAACACACTCTGTATGCGCTGATCCAGATACTTCGCATGATTATAATTCGGTATTATTACAGATACTTTAGGACTTTTCATTACCCCATATACTGTTTATTCATCCAATAACTTTCCCTTAAATACTGGCAACAGGAATGTATATTTAGGAGTGGTCATATTTTTTATATATGTATAGGACTCTTCTTCGAAATACGAATTATACGTGCACGTATAACACGATCCTGTATAACAACTTCGTCAAACTGATTTTTATTGCTACCGAGCAAAAAAATAAAGAATTTTCAAAAGTAACCTCCTTAGGTCACTAAACCGCTCGGAAAGCACATGAATACTGGGCTGAAGATAGTGACCTTTCTTTGAGATACCTCACTTAGAGGTCACTCCGAATAAAGGATCTCATCCGTGACCATCCGTGTTTATCTGTGGTCTTTAAGTGACCTCTAAGTGAGGTTTAAGTGACCTTTCTCGAAAAGAGGTCACTTGTGTGAAGCCGCATAAACACTGGGATGAGAGGGTATCAAGTGACCTTAGTGAGGTTTTTCACGAAAAACTTAAGTTTTTCGTGAAATTAGTAATTAAAAATTAGAAATTAGACATTCTTCTGCTGAGAAGGTAAAAGCATTGCTTTTAGCGCTAAAAGGGCTGCCTCTGCATGCAGAAGGGCTGCTTCTGCAGATAGAAGGAAAGCCTATTTATTTAATGAACTTCGCTCCTGCTACGAGCACTGCTCCAGAAGTCTTGGATAATACATCTATATCAATTAAATTTTCATCTCCATGACTGTCCTATATCCCAATGGACTGCATACTTGGCTGAGGTACGATCTGCCGGCAAGTCGAACTCCTGCAAAATCATGTCGTAAACATGCGGGTACTGTTGAAGCCACTTACCACAGGCAACCTCAAATGTGTCATCGTTAATGTTATAGAAAACACGTCCACGAGGTTTGTCTTGATATTGACCTATGAATAGCCCAGTACCGTCACCCTTATATCGCTGACGATAAAATTCTTTTTTCCATACATCTTCATGTAGTTCAGAACAGGTAATACGACCATCAGATGCATTTGCACGCGAATAGTCATCTACAGGATGAGAGACCACTCCGAAGAGTTCATTCCTACCTTCACTATACCAGAAAATACCCACCTTGGGGGTTGCCCCTTTGCCTCGATTGGCTTCCATCTGTGCCAATACACTACGATACTCCTCTTCTGTGTAATCAGACTGCCTTAAATCCAATGAAGGGGTGGACTCTACTGCCAATGACTTGCCTATGGCATACACTTTCACCTCATCAGCGTTAAAACCATACACCAGTTGTCGAAACACACCATAGTCACGTTTCCACAATCCAGATAACTTACCAGACAAAGGCACTGGGTTGCCCTCGCCCGATGAAGGGTGGGCCAACATATCTTTGAGGACTTCCTTTATCAGATCTGCTTCGCGTGAGTGAGTCTTCTTTATATCATTAAAAGAGGATAAAGCCTCAGCTGTAAATAGCAACTTCATAGCGAATCAATATCTACTTCAACAAATTCTTGGTTTTGAATGGCCTTCATCTCCTTTAGACGAGCGTCTACAAGTTCCTGCACCCACTGACTAATGGCAGCGGGACCTACGAGCTGGGGATTGTATCCACGGAGCTCATTTTCATCTATATTTATACTTACTGTACACATAGCATTTTCTCATGTTTAAATTCCCAAAATTTTCAAAATTCAATACAGCTGTTAACTGGAATGATACTTTCGTAAGTTCCCTTCAGTCCCTCAAGGTTGTTATAGTTTATCGTGATTATTGAAAGTTTCATCGTTTTCCTCTTTTTGCCCTTCCCCTATTTTGGCATATCACCGCTCCAGCCATGTCCTAAATCCCAATGTTCATCATAGACAAATTCGAAGTAAGGTAAAGAAAACTCCTGCTCTAACAACTCCGTCAACTCATCTTGGATAGGCTCAGCCCACTTGCCAACAAGCACGATGAACTTGTCAATGGTCCATGCCACTCGCCCACGGGGCACCTGCGTATAGTTTCCCTTGAACTTTGTATCCAGATGTTTAGCTTGCGCACGGAAATATTCCTTTGCCCACACCTGCCTGTGCAGTTGCGGATAGTTGATGAATGGTTTGCCCTTTTCTGCTGCTTCCTCCACCATCTGTGGAGTAAGCTCCTTCTTACGTACCCCAAAGAGCACTTGCTCATCAAGGTCATACCAGAATATTCCGACGCACGGCATCTGCTCGTCAAACGACTTCATGTCCGCCATTTGTTCGTTATGTTCTTTTTTTGATAGTTCTGTCATGCTATTATATGCTCTCCATTTTGTTTCACATCATATTTTCTCTTCAGTCCCTCAAGGTTGTTATAGTTTATCGTGATTATTGAAAGTATCAGCAACATCCGTCATTCGAATCTTGCCATCAGCTGCCTGCTTTTCAACTGGTGACAATTTGTCACGGTTTCATTTCCCTCCTCTCTTCAAACAGTTGTATCGAAAATCTTCTCTCTAATATTTCAGTTGGTTACATTTTGGAACCAACTCATTTTCTCTCCTCACCTAATATTTTTATCAGCTTAGCAGGACAGCCAGCGATGACAGTATTATCATCAAAAGATTTGGTGACTACGGCATTAGCCCCAACGATGACGTTATTGCCGAGAGTTACACCTGGCAAGATGGTTACATTGTCACCTATCCATACGTTATTACCTATCTTCACAGGTTTGCTTGACAGAGGACGTTGTGCAGGAGGAACGCCAATATCTTCCTTCGTAATATTACCATGAAAATGATCTGTGATATACACCTTACTTCCAAGCAGCACATTATCGCCTATCTCTATGCTTTCTATACACCCAATATGGCAGTTATACTGCATACTGAAATTATTACCTATTACAAGACGAGGTTGAAATGTCTGCCCTTGATAATTGTCTATAGCCTCCACCCACGCATTCTTTCCGAAGTAAGAATTATCACCTATCTCCATATATTTCATACCACGGAAAAAAGCATCTGTCCCAATAGACACATTGTTCCCTCCACTTTTCATCATGGAGGTTATATGAGCTATCTTCTGTTTCTCCCTCTCGTTCTGTATGTTCATAACCGCATGATAAATCTTCGTGCGGAGCCAATGCATAATCATTTCTTTCATTTCATCAAAAGCAATTTCTTTACACCCTGCTTTATCCTATATTTTAGCCTATCCTTCTTCTTTTTCCATACATCTCTTGGGTGCAAGTAAAACTTTACCTTATAATACATATATTTGTAATCCTTTCTAGAGTAATATATTGAAAGAGACTCCTGCATATCATCCAATGTATAATTCTCATATGCTCCATTGTTAACCATGTCAATATAACATCGAAATAAGAAATTGTATATGTCTTGCTTTATTTTCAAAAAAGTCTTATTTGTTATACTACCATCAATACGAACTTCGTTTATCAAATCCATATAAAGAACTGCAAATGTCTCAAACAAAGCATACCCATACTTACCCTTAGAATCTTGATCATGGCATATCTTAGTTCCATCAAGAACAAAATGATTCTTCTTACGACTATCAAACATCAATGAAACATTTGGCGACATTGGCGCAAATTTTATCTGAGGAACCCGCTTCAAATCTTCCTTCCAGAAGAACAGTCCTTCACTCAATGATGACATGTAACTAAAGTCGTACATGAAATCATTAAATGTATCGTATTCTCTCACCTCCTGAAATCCCATGTTTCCATTCACAAAGAACATCAAAGGTTTGATGTTATAATACTTTTCAGCCTGACCAATGATATATTCTATCATACCCCTATGCAAAATACATCTATGATTCAATTTTATCATATAATCGCCATGAGCCTGAACAAAATTTTCTATAATATTATAAAATCCCTTAACTTTTGTTGGAATATATCTAAAATTCTTGTGGCTTTCAAAACTTTTTATAGCTTCTGCAAGGTCACTTTCCTCACCTCCATTATCTGCGACAACCACTTCAAATGTAGTTTCATCACTTCCTAAACTATATAGATTCTCTAATGTAGGGATTACCCATCTTGACACGCCATTGGTAGGTATGCATATAGACAACAAATGCTTAGCCATTCTTTTTTATGAATTCATTTATATTCTTAACTATGTGGTCAATCTCTATATCTTCCAATTCATAATACAAAGGAAGACGTACAAGACAATCTGCGTAATAGTCACAGTTAGGCAACTGACGTCCATCATGCTTGTCAATATAGAATTTACTGCTATGTAATGGAAGATAATGGAATACAGTCTGTATATCGTGCTCTTTAAGGTACTTCATTAACTCGGTGCGATACTCATATGTTGGACACAGCAGATAGAACATATGGGCATTATTTGTTGCATATTCTGGCATGTATGGCAGTCTTACCTTTGAACCTTCCAAACATTTCAAACCTTCATAGTAACGATTCCATATATGCTTACGCTTCCCTTGTATATCGTCTATCTGCTCCAACTGAGCCCAGAGGTATGCAGCATTAAACTCTGAAGGCAAGAATGACGACCCCATATCTACCCATCCATATTTATTTACCATTCCCCTATAGAATTCCGCCCTGTTAGTTCCTTTTTCCCAAAGGATTTCAGACCTGCGGACAAAACGCTCATCGTTTACTATCAGCAATCCTCCTTCACCACTGCTTATATTCTTTGTCTCGTGGAAGGAGAAAGCACCAAGATGACCTATTCCGCCAAGCGGTCTTCCTTTATAGAAAGAGTCTATAGAATGCGCAGCATCTTCCACAACGAGCAGATTATATTTCTCGGCAAGCTGCATTATAGCATCCATATCACATGCTACACCTGCATAATGCACTACAGCAATAACCTTGGTCTTAGACGTGATTAGAGGCTCTATCTGTTTCGCTTCCATGTTAGGCGTTTCCTCGGAAGAATCTGCGAAAACCACTTTTGCTCCTTCACGCAAGAATGCCAATGCTGTAGAAACGAATGTGTAACTCGGCACTATTACCTCGTCACCAGGCTTCAAATCACACAGCATCGCACACATCTCCAACGCATCTGTTCCAGATGTAGTTAAAAGACATTTCTTAAATCCATATTTCTGTTCGAAAAAGGTCTGACATTTCTTTGTGAACTCGCCATTTCCTGACATCGTTTCAGAATGACATACTCTTTCTATGTATTTCAGCTCACGTCCTGAGCAGTAAGGCTTATTAAATGGAATCATGATTAATTTCTATATATTATCCTCTATTCTTACAGATGGCACATTAATTGTAGTATTTATAGTGAAAATTGCCATATCTACTGGCTAACCTGACAGGAGACAAAGAGACAAAAAAATACTCCTGGTAACGCTCCTTCGCTTAAGCCACATTATCATAAATCAGGCGATTAAGCATTGTTGGTGACTTTATTTGTTGCGGTCGAGTTATTCGACCGCATTTTTATATGCGTTTATACAATCCAACGTGTAATCAATGTATCTTCGGGGAGAATCTGATACAGTTTTACGTATTTCTAGTAGGTTATGTTCGCTTCTTGTTATATCGTTTGCGAACCAACTCACGATATAATGATTTGATGTTGATTTCTTTAGTTTGACCTTATAATCAAATACCAGACTACTTTCTTTAGCCATATCCACAGCAAGCTTTTCTACTGTATTATGTAGTGCAACTCCATATATTTCTATACTTTCTTCTAACACATACGCATCTATTATGTTTTGTCCAAAATATAATGGCTTATTAGAATTTATAACTGTACACTCTCCACAAGCAAGAGCACCTTTTATTGGCAAGCCTATTTCTATAGCTTTCTCCACCACTTTGCTTGCTATATTTACTATTTTCTTGAAAGTTTCCTCGGTTTTATCTGAACTCAATATTATAATACTGTCAGAAAACATCGTAAACATTAATCCTTCTTCTTCTTGTGGAATATTTTCTGAAATAAAATTGGAAAGTTCTTGTAAAACCTGCAATATATCCTTGTGCGAACTTCTTGCAACTCTATCTTTAAAACCCATAATATCCAGAAATATTACAAATCGTTCTGCTGTTATAGGAATTTTTACAGGAGAAAAGTTTTTAGAACTTACAGACTTTATTGGGAACTTTATTTTGCTCATTTTTCTACAGTATAACTTGTAACTAGATAACAATAAACATATATAGCATCATTATTACCAGTGCCTCCACCATTGCCTCCTTGCATTCCCAAATCGAGGTAATGTTTCTCCACTTCTCTCGCAGTATTTTCATCGTCACATGGTGAATAAATCCACCAACTATTCTCCTTTGAGACATTATGCTCCCCAAACAAACGCCTATTTATATCCTTCGTTATTCCGACATAAAAATCAGAATAGTATTGACGATTGCTGTTTTTTATATGTTTGTCAAAATCTCTTATTACAGCTTCTTTATTCATATCTGTACATTTTTGATTAGTTACTTTATTATATGTTTCTTCCTACACTTTCTTCCCCCCCTCAAGGTTATCATAGTATTTATATTTTATACCATAAAACCAGTTTTACGAAACAATTCGATTAGCACACAACTACGTATTTTTTATACATTTTATGTGCCATTGAGAAAATACACTAGCTATACTGATATTACCCACGCCGACTGACCCCATTAATACACATTTTATTCCATTCTAATGTATTCTATCTCTGGATAATATCTCCTTACAAAATGTTCTGCGGAACATTTACCATATGTAATGAATTTTTTTATCTTACTACCATTTACTAATAGATAAAGTTCTACAGGAAAGTTCCTATCTATTACATTGATTTCAGGGAATTCTATTTTATAATCAGTTCTCTCTCTATAATGTGGTTTTATGACTACATTATTTATATTCTTTCCTTCAATGATTTTTTTCAATTTATTTATTTTTTCGTCTTCTGTACATATTCTATCCTCTGAGTATGGTCTGGTTAAAACTATCGTGTCTATATTCTCTGCTATATTTACGTTTGACATGCAGAAGATTTTCATTATCTCCCCTTTTTCTTCTTCAGACAATCCGTCCCATTCCTTTTTTATATCAACGTATTGAGCCTTCATATAATTTTGATTAGAAAAGGGTACTGCACTATCCGTCAGATAAATTCTACGTACTTTTTTTGAAGTTCCGAACCTTGGTTCTACATCAGCTGCACATATTCTTTTACGAAACTTATCATATATAATTTCCTCCTTATGATGGTAGTTTTCTAATCCATCCTCATATTCTTCAAATGTTTTATTTGTGTAATTCAAGATATATCGAGAAAAAGGAAGATGATCCTGTCCACAAGCAGGCAATCCCCACAAACGAAATTTCGTCATAATCCAATAGAAACGCAGTTTGTAACGCCAATTGGAAATATAATTGTGAGGATCACTTATTGGTACAAAGGGATCGTGCAATAGTAATTTATAGGGCATTTTATCGGATATAGATACAGGCATATTTACCCAAAAAATGTAAAAGAATTCTTTATAATCCTTTATATTTATTAGAACAAAGAGAAAGAATGTATAAACGGAGTCCATTACACAAATACCTTTATATCTATTGCGTTTCATCATAAATGCTTCTATGTTAAAATTGAAAAAAAAATTCATATCATTATGGTTTACATCAACATACTATTTCTTTTTAATTTTATCAATAAACTCTCTAACACAGCCTTCTCCACCTTTCTTCGTCATAATTTTGATTCCTAGAATTTCTTTCACCATATCACAAGCATCAGCTGGACACGCAGCATAACCTACAGAAGATAACAAATCAATACAGTTTATATCATCTCCAATGTATGCCACCTCGTTCATGGATATGCCTAATTCTTTTACGATTTCCTGTACTGCTGCAAGTTTACCGCCATTACGCTTACCTTGAACTATATAATCCACCTTCAATTTCTCAGCCCTACGACGATTCAGTTCTCTATCCTCACTCGTAACAATTGCAGTTTTGACACCGGTCTCACGAAGCATACTGAACCCCATTCCATCACGTGTATTGAATTTTTTCAATTCATCTCCATTCTCACTATAGTACATACCACCATCAGTAAGTGTTCCATCAATATCTGAAACAAACAATTCTACTGCTGGTTTATCTGTCGTTTTGGAAAATTCTAATTTGTACTTTTTCATCAACTTTTCAAGTATCATCCAGTCATCTGGCTCATCTATCTCTGTTGCTGTATATTCTGGCATCTCATATATACCTATTTTACCACCGAGGCGATTACCATTGGAAAGGATATTCTTAACCGTATTAATATAGAAAGCACCATTTTCCATCAGCATTCCAGAAAAATTCTGACGACGAGGGCGATTCATATAATCGTAGTTCATACTGCTCCCATCCTCGTTCCAGAAGAAACGATAGTTTCGAACACAGGTAAGCATACTGTCGTATTCTCCCATAGAATACTTTTGCAAAGCTTCTGAAAAATGAGTTGTTTCTGTCAGTGGAGATGTTGCCTGTACAAGCATGAATATATCATCTGCTGGAATATTAGCATATTTGATATATTCTAGCATCACGCTCTCGGTACTTGCTGTATCACAAGCATTCTCAGCAGAGCGACGATATAATTGTGTTTTTTGATAGTTACGACTCTCTACTGTATTCCATATTTCATCGGAATCGGTAGCAACAATCACTTCATCCACTTCAGGACAAGCCTCCAATGCTTCAATATTCCAGCACACGAGAGGTTTGCCACAAAGTGGTCTTATGTTTTTTAATGGGATAGATTTAGAGCCTCCCCTGACTGGAATAAACGCGATGATTCTGTTCATACACTAGAAACCTTTGACTTGGTTTTTCTTCAGTTTATTGCGTTGTACCATTTCAATATCAAGTACATCTTTGTCTTTATAGGTAAGAGTTTTTGCTACAGCACGGCAGTCACGAGCTAACTTGCGAACACCATCTGGTTCCAATGATGCTGCGTGATCAGTTCCCTTCCATGTACGATCAAGGGTATAGTGACGTTCTATCCATTCCGCTCCTAATGCTACTGCAGCCGAATCAACTGCTATACCTAGATGATGTCCACTGAATCCTATCGCTTTCACACGATGTGCATATTGTTTGCGCATACGCACAAGTTCAAGCAGACATACATCCTCAAATGGAACAGGATAACCAGATGTACAGTTATATAACACTACATCCCTAGCGCGATTATTCTTTTCAAAAAACTCAACTATCTCTTCTTCTTCTTCTTTTGTAGTCATACCGAACGACAAATGTATTTCACCTCCGAAGTTGTCACAAAGATACTGTAACATTGGCTTGTTCAGATTACATGCGGAAGGTATCTTGATGAGTTTTGGCTGAAGAGTTGTAATTTCTTTTGCTGATGTCACATCCCATACACTTGTGCTGTATTCTACTCCAAACTCATTACACCATTCCTGTAGCTGACGATGTTGATCAAGAGTAAATTCCAGAAACTCTCGATGAGCTCCATATGTATCCCCATAACTATTTTCTGGATGTGGGTGCGGAGCATTATATTCCTCAGGGGAGAGCAACTCTTTGTTGCAACGTTTTTGAAACTTAACTACATCTACCTTACAATAAGTAGCAGCAGTCATTATCATCTCTCTTGCGATATCCATATCGCCCTTATGGTTGCAGCCTATCTCTGCAATAATTTTTGGTGCGTTCATTTTATTTAACATTTACTATTTCATTCCTTATTTTATTTACTGTTTCTTTTGCCTCTTCATATAACCACTTCTCACAAAGTTCTACATCTAGTTTATTCCATTTCTTCTTAACATACTCTATATGATGTTTTTTCTCTGGATTATTTGTTATTTCATCTATACGCACCAACAATTCATTCGAAATGATGGGAACATAATAGATGCCTCTTTTCTCTCTATCTTGACACAATTCCTTCGAAAAAGATACTGGCAACCTTCCAGTTCGACATGATATGTCGAACTGGAAAATCAGCAGATTTTCTAGTTCAAATCTTATTTGTGTACGATATACCTTTCCTTCTTCTTTTTTTTCTATATATCGAATATCATATGTATTTTTATATTGCTCGACATCTTTCAACACCGAGCACAGAACCTTAGTATATTCTTTTTGATCTGCACACACTATGTCAATATCCTTACCAAGCGGATAATGAACAGGAAAATCCTTTGGCATATAATCGTTTTCCGTCTTAGTAATTACATAATTAAAAGAAGATATATTTGACAAAATAGACTTTACATCTATTCGAGGCATTGTCATAATTCTTTTGATATAAGCATTTTGATAAAAATTATCACCTATATGCATTATAATATCGTAGAAGTAATTCTCTATCTTCGTTTTATATGCATCACGAATAAGTTGCTTTATAAACTCACATCGTCTCGACAAGGTTCTATTAGTAGCCACCTTCAAACGAAAATCTGGAGCATCCAAATCCAAAACTACCATTCTAATTTGATATATTTCCGATTTGTTTGCTGTCATATACTCTATCTTCTTCTCTATTTTCCAATTCTCTATATCATCTACATTATAGATTGCCCTTGTGTAAAACTTGTAATCCTTTTCTGACAAGCTATAATCTCTAACTTCTAACACACGTCCAAAGAGTGACAAATGATCTGTTATTACGTCAAAATACTCTCGTACAGGATTCCACAATGTACATACAAAAGGCTGAATACGTTTATAATTGTTCCTTATTTGTTTATACCTATCAATAATGTGCCCTATCTCTTCTTTAGTAAATCCATTGACGTAAAAGAATTCTATACCATAAAACGTTTTATCTTCGTAGGGGCGAATCTTTACATTGATTGTATTTATACCATGATATAATGCCATCGCCATACGGTGTGACCCGTCGATCAAATGAAGATTACAATCTAACTCTATTTCTGACTTTGCATCATATCCATTTTCATTATAACTATGTATAAGATTCTTAAATCTATCTACAGATAGATCAACCCAATCTTCATCTATTCGAGCACATTGCATCTTTCGATACATGTCCCACCCATAATTATTTTGCCTGTTTTCACACTCTATCGCAAGCAAACGGACTATCATGTCATATCTGTTGAATACTTTACCATTGTGCTCATGCATAAAAAGTTCTGGTACAGATAACGCCAAATGCTTAGTTTGAGCTTCTATTGCCTCTTTTTCTCGTTTTTCTTTTCTCTTGTATAAAATATTCTTTATACGATAAACTGCATAATTTACAATATGCTTAAACGGACCGCCTATTTTCCTTGTCATCTTCAACATGTTACAAACCTATATCTCCACAAATAGTATAAACACCTTCAGTATCATAAATCATTTTATTTTCTAATTCCTTTATTTCCTGTTAACACGTAAAATTTGCCGATAAATATAGTATCTCTATTTTTGCTTCTTTGGTTCAAAATACTGTATTCCAGTCTAATTCACATTTTACAATGCCGGGTCGAGTGAACGATTTTTGATTTCCATTTGTCAATATGTTGTTTATTTCAAACTGCAATGCATTATCTTTTGCGCATATTACCCCTATATTCGGTCTCCCAATTGAGATCTTTGAATCATAAATACCTGGTTTTAAAAAATCTGGAAGATAAAATTCTGAACGATGGAATCCTTTTGTACGGCATTCTAATAGTTCTGGTGACTTGTCAGTATCCCATGAAAGAAAGAGCCAAACACCTTCCTTAAATAAGGAGAATGACAAGTTGGTTCCTTTCAAATCCTCTTTAACATAATAATCAACTACAACTTTGATTCTATCTGTCATATCTATAGATTGATCTGAACTCTTACCTTTCACCATTATTTCTATTCCAGTAATACAGGCATCTAAGGAGTCATCAACTTCCCATTTTTTAGATCGCGTTGTCAAATCCGCTTCCGAGATATAACTTTCTATAACATCTTCTATGCTACCCATAGTCTTTATCATACCGTTCTCAAGCAATATTCCATGATTGCAAAGGGACTTAATACTCGCCATATTATGACTCACAAACAGCACTGTTCTTCCTCCCTGAGAGGACACGTCTTGCATTTTGCCTATGGCTTTCTTTTGAAATTCAGCATCTCCAACAGCGAGGACTTCATCAACAACGAGGATTTCGGGTTCGAGGAAAGCAGCTACAGCAAAGCCTAAGCGAACGGTCATGCCTGAAGAGAATCTTTTTACTGGAGTATCTATGTATCTCTCGATACCTGCGAAATCGACTATCTCATCAAGTTTTCTGTCTATCTCATGTTTGCCCATACCCATGATAGAGCCGTTCATATAGATATTATCCCTGGCGGTCATTTCGGGATGGAAACCTGTGCCAACCTCAAGCAATGAGGCGATTCGACCTCTGTAGGTTATGTGACCTGTACTTGGTGCTGTGATATGGCTGAGGAGTTTCAAGAGGGTGCTCTTGCCTGCTCCGTTCTTGCCTATAATGCCGACAACATCGCCTTGCTCTACCTTGAAGGAGATATCCTTCAGTGCCCAGACATAGTCGGAATGTCCTTTTGTGGACCTATCGTTTACCTCACCAATCTTGAGGTATGGGTCTTCCTTACCCAGAATGGAGGTTTGCCACCAACGGTTAATGTCGTGCTGCAAGCTGCCTGTGCCTACCAAGCCAAGCCTGTACTGCTTGCCTACACCATCAAATTCTATTGCAATGTTTTTATCCATAACTATTATTTAACGGGAACGTTAACGGGAACTATAAATTAAACGACAACAGGGACAACAAGGACAACATTAAAATTCTAGTGCCTATTATGTCGTTACGAAGATTATTTACTGAGCATCTAACAAGTGTCGATACAGCCTATCAGGATTTCTACGGTTGTTCCATACTGCAAGTATCGTCACCTTATGAGGCTGGGGACTGTAAAAGATTGTAACTTGACGAGTGGGAAGTTTGAGCACTTTCAAGCCACTCGATTTCAAAAGCCATACTTCGTTCTGATTGAGTTGAAAACTTCTGAATTGCTGATGGTTCTTTCTTCACCCATCTCCGCTCTATGAACTCGCGAACTCAACATTAATTCATCAACAGACACAGTATTTGCAATGATCTCTCCTTCACGACTTTCAGTCGTTGGTATAACGGGAGTTCTATGATGTATATCGTATGCTGCTAATGGTTCGGATGCCATTTGCTGCTCGTCTTGTATCTCTGGATATTTCTTTTTCATAAAAAAACTTGTTTAAACTACGTACGAAGCGGAGCTATGCTCCTACGAAAACGAAAACTATTTACTGCGGATGAAACGAGGCTATTTCAATTCTTTGACCACGGATTAACTCTAATTAACTCAGATTTCTATTTCTCGCCAAGCCGAGATGATGAGGGTTGCACCCTTGAGGCTTTATCGATTATTCTCTTTTGTGCAAGCAAGCTTGCCCATAGTGAATATCTCAAACCCTCGCCGACTATCGTCTGCTCATCATCTCTACGCTAAGAGCAAAATCGTGCTTTCAGCACTCACGCAAAGACCATGCGGACTGTAAAGGAGTTTATAGTTTACCGTTTACTGTTTATGTTCTTTGATTTTACTTTAGATTTTCGTTGGATTTTTGAGACACGCAGTGTCGAAATCATCCTAATCGTCCTTGCTTATTTTAGATTAGATTTTTCCTAGATTTTAAAATCTTGTCCAAAATCTTCCGTGTCTATCCGCATAATCCGTGGTTGAAAATCCTGTCCACAAATAGACATGGGGAGTTATGGTTCATTTCGGAGCATACTCCTCAAAAATCCAATAAAAATCTTTTCCAAAATCTTCCGTGCATATCCGCATAATCCGTGGTTAAGAATCCTGTATTGCTTACGCAAAGTTGCTGGCGCAAAGAATGAAAACTAACCTTTATTCATCACTGAAGGAAGTATTCTATCCACAATAACGTAATCTCCTTCTATGTGATATAAATATATCCAGCGACGATTGTGAGAGATCATCCTGCGGATGTCTGGATGCACTTGACGTAATGTTTTTGATGTTGAACGCCCATAGCACTCTGCATACACTGACAACATCTTTATTTCTGTTCTCATATTTTCTGCGTAACGAATAGCTCCTTCTTCGGATAGCATATTACGCAGGAAAATACGTAACTTAGACATATCAAGGTATGCTGTACGGCTAATCTTAACCTTATAAATCCGCATAGTCTTGATGCACTAAGGAAATCAATTCATCAAAATACTCATCTACGGATACTGTACTTGCCAGGATTTTTGCTTCCCTATCCTCAGTTGCTGATATGACAGGGGTGCTCGAATGCACTTCGTAAACTGCTAATGGTTCGGATGCCATTTGCTGCTCGTCTTGTATCTCTGGATATTTCTTTTTCATAAAAAAACTTGTTTAAACTGCGTACGAAGCGGAGCTATGCTCCTTTTTATATTTCTCGCAAAGACGAGATGAACATCCTCTTTAGAGGCTTGAAAACTTGTCTTTATTGTCAATGAAAATAAATTTTATTGCCTATAAATTCAATTCTTTCTACTGTTCCAGCCCTGTTCATCTCTACGCAAAGAGCCAAGACGCTTCTACGAAGCTTACGCAAGGAGATTGGCACTAAGAGTACAAAATTCTACTCCGTTTAGCGAAAGTGTTACTACACCGAGGTCTTCTCTTCTTGCGGAAGGCCATTGACCACACGATGAATACCATCTATCATGCGATGCTGACCAAAATTTATAAGTAATCCTAATTTTAAGTTTGTTAGTCGCAAATATGTCAGTAACTGTGAGAAGTTCACTGGCTGAAGTTCTGCAACTGATTTTAATTCTATTATAAGTTTGTCTTCTATTATTATATCGGCTCTGAAGCCTTCTCCTAATTCTACTCCATCATACACTAATGGTACCCCCACTTGGCGTTGGAAAGAAATGTTCTTTTGTTTTAGCTCATATGCAATACAGTCTTCATAGGCTGACTCTAATAATCCTGGACCTAAGACCTTATGTATTTTTATACACAAGTCTATTACCTGTTTAGCTAGTTCATTCTCTGTCATAATAAAATATCTTTGCGTAAGCTTCGAATCGAACGAAGAAGCACCTTGGCTCTTTGCGTAACTAAGGACAACAGGCGATGCCTGCAATGGTAAATTAGGACATTCTTGGGAGCTTGCTCACTAAAGGATGGAATAATTAAACATATAAACTCCGTCGGAGTTGTCCTTAGTCTTTGCGAGAAACAAAAACGTTCCCATAGTTTAACGCTCCAGAGCGTTAAACTGTGTCCATAAATCGCTGCTCGGTGCGATTGAAGAGGATGACAGCGAAGAACATGACGACGAGGAGGGTGACGGTGCTATAGAGCAGGCCCCAGATGTCGAAGGTGCCGACGCCAAGGCAGGAGTATTTGAATGCCTCGAAGATAGGAGTGAGGGGGTTGATGTTGAGGAGTGCCTGATACTCCTTCGGTGCGAAGGAGAGGGGGTAGATGACTGGAGTGGCATACATCAGGAGCTGGACACCGAAACCGATGAGCATGTTGAGGTCACGGTATTTGGTGGTGAGCGAGGTGATGATGAGTCCCCATGACATGGCGTGGAGTCCTACCATCGCTACAAAGACAGGGAAAAGAAGAATGTGCCAAGAGATAGCGACCTCGAAGTCCTTGAAAATAACAAAATAGACGTAGATAAGGATAAACATCAGCAGTTGGATAGCGAAGCGTATCAGGTTGCTGGTGATGCTGGACAGGGGCACTATGAGACGAGGGAAATAAACCTTGCCGAAGACTGCCTGATTAGCAGAGAATACGTTGCTACACACTGTGAAGCACTGCTGGAAGTAGCCCCACATACATACACCTGCCATATAGAATAGTGGCTGAGGAACGCCATCGGTAGAGATGCCTGCGAGTCCACCAAAGACGAACATATACATGACGGTGGTGAGCATCGGCTGGATGAGGTACCACAGCGGACCGAGGATAGTCTGCTTGTACTGGGTAACGATATCGCGCTTGATGTTCATACGATAGAGGGTCTTGTAACGCACAAGTCCCTTGATGTCAACGTCGAGCCACTTCTTCTTTGGCTCGATATGGGAAATCTGATCTTGAGGATTCATATAAACTTGTTTTATTCTAAAACTGCGTAAAACGGGAACGATAACGGGAACGGGAACGATACGCGAGCAAGCTCGCTACGATACGGCGTAAGCGCCTACGATACGCACCTTTGGTGCTACGATACGCAATCAGAGATTGCTACGAAGACGAAAACTATTTTACTGCGTATGCTTTATTAAAAAGACAACAGGGACAACAAAAAAACAACTCAGAGTGGTCAGTTCAGCAAACATTCTGGACTGGGAATAATAACTAATTTAGGCTGTTTGCCAAAATACCATATACTGTTGTAAATTGTTGTCATGGTTGTTTTCTACCATTAAAAGGTACTAATAATCTTTGATTATTCCATCTGCCAAACATATACACTTTGTCCTCAATAAGCGTGTAACTTATTGAGGAATAGTATGTTATCGGCATCCTCCCAACATCTTGGGAAAAATTCCGCTAAATATATTATGTGCAAAAGTACAAAGAATATCTGATATCAGCAAGGAAAATTGGAGTAAATTACGGAAAATTGCAGTTATTTGTACGTGCGTGCACGAAAATGACTCAATTTTCGTAAATTTGCATAGCAAAGAAAGGCTTGAACGGTTTGGTTTCTCGCAAAGACTAAGAAAGTCTCGCCTGAGCGAGTTTCAGTATGCGGCTTATTCATTCCTTGTGAGCAAGCTCCCAGCAACTGCATAGCCTACATGCCTACTGATTCACATCAGTCTTTCTTAGTTACGCAAAGGGAACTCCGCTCTGCGCCTGAGCTATAGCGAAGAAAGGTCGTGCTTACAGCACTTACGCAAAGCCATGCGGGGTGTGCTCTACTTTTTCTTCATGCGCCAGCCTCTTGGCGTAAGCTTCGGAGAAGCGTCTTGGCTCTTGGCGTAGAGATGATTACTGACGAGGTCAGTGGAGAATCGAGTAAGGCACTTATGGAAGCTTGCTTACAATATGTGACTTGCGAGAGGAGCCTAAGTTCGAAGAACTAATCAGCTCGCTTTGCGAGAAAAGAAACTAAACAATTAAATAAACAAAACCAAAGACAATGAACGAAGTGATTGAGGTAATAAAGAGGAGGAGGAGCTGCAGGTGCTTCGACCCTGAGAGGATGCCATCGGAGGAAGTGATAGCACAGATATGCGAGGCAGGCACATGGGCACCGACGAGCAGGGGACAGCAGAACCCTATTATCATCGCAGTGACGAATAAGGAACTGAGGGACAGAATATCACGGATGAATTCAGATATCATAACGGGTAATAAACTGGTGACATCGACACCGCCAGGGGCTGACCCATTCTATGGAGCTCCGTGCATGCTGATAGTGCTTGTGAAGGAGAGTCCAAACGCTATGTATGACGGTCCGATTGTGATGCAAACGCTGATGCTGGCTGCAGAGTCACTGGGCGTGAACTCCATCTGGATTCACAGGGCGAAGGAGGAATTTGAGAGCGAAGAGGGCAAGCAGATACTCCGTGACCTGGGCATAGAGGGCAACTACATCGGCATCGGCCACGTGGCTCTGGGCTACGCAGCGAAGCCGCTGCCCGAGCCTAAACCAAGAAAATCCGACTACGTCTGGTGGGCGAAATAAGGATATAGACCACGGATTACACGGATTAACACGGAAAAAATCATCAACATGTTACTATATAATGATTATAGTTATGCTATAAATGGAGCGGCATTCCAAGTTTATAACAACCTTGGAGCGGGTTTTCTTGAAGCGGTGTATCAAGAGGCATTGGAAATAGAATTTCAACGCCGGAAGATTCCATACGAACGAGAAAAGCAATTGAAAATAACTTATGATGGTATAGAGCTACAACAATCTTACAGAGCAGATTTCGTGTGCTACGGAAAAATCATAGTGGAGCTGAAAGCTGTTGGTCTTCTGGAGAATATTCACCGCTCTCAAGTATATAATTATCTGCGCGCCACAGGATATAAATTAGGATTAATATACAATTTTGGCAACATAAGCGAACTTGAAATAGAACGAATAGTATTGTAAATGTACAGTGAGGAACTATAAATCATACGGATTTACCCGAGTTAAATATCTGTGTCTATCCGAGTAATCCGTGGTCAAAAAAAAGAGGAAAACCAATGAAGGAACGGAGTTTTGAGGAACTGAAGAGGTCGCTGGCGGAGGCGAAGGGGCATCCACTGGAGACGGGATGGGATATATACCGATACATGAAGGGGAATATAGAGCAGATGGAGTCACAAGAGGCGAGGACGCTGCTTGCCTGCTATATGAAGATGGGACTGGAGAAACCATCGCTGCTACATTCGCTGATGCTCAACATCGCACTGAGGATGGCGAAGAGGTTCCCGGACTTTCAATTTGATAGGTTCTTTGACATGTGGGAGTATCCTGGCATTGAGCGAATAATAGGGTATGTGGACTATTATGATGAGAAACATAAGTTTTACCATATCTATGACAACCTGTCGAGACACTTCGTGGCTGTAGATCCGCATAACGTACCGCAAGTGGGTGGTTTTGTGGAGTTTACGCCGATAATTCCTGAGGACGGGAAGTTTAAGACGGCAGTGGTGCACATGGTGTTCTCGGATGCTACGCCGGACTATATGAAAGCCTGCATGGATGCCTTCGGAACATACCAAGCAGTGGTGACAGATATAAACGAGAAGGAAGGAACGTTCAGCTACCACATTACCTCGGAGATAAAGCATACCCCAGAAGGCACGATAACGCCTGACGGTACTGCATTCCTCGGCATGATGCAACTGACTGAGGGACAAGAAGTAAGGCTACTCCTATTTCTGAAGCGAGACAAGGATGGAGTGAAGAGGAATTATGTGGCGAAACTCGTGTAACTTCGTACGAAAATATATTAAAGACAACAAAGACAACCATTAACAACCAAGGGCAGTCAGTTCAGCAAACCTGCTGAACTGGGAATAATAACTCATTTCGGCTGGTTAGCCGAAATACCAAATTACAGTTGTAATTAGTTGTCATGGTTGTTTTTATAACTAAACTAATAAATTCATGACGAGAGAAGAAGCGGTATTGACATACTTAAAGGAGCATGGGATTCCTTTTAGTAACTATAACCACCCAGAGGGCAAGACTATAGAAGAAGCCAAGAGGTGGTGGAAGGATGATGGCAGTATGCACTGCAAGAACCTCTTTTTCCGTAACCATAAGGGGAACAAGCATTATCTGGTGTGCTTCGACTGCGAGCATGACCTCGCCATACACGATTTGGAACACAAATTGAAGGAGTCACTACAAAGCAGAGGGCTGCCTTCATGCGGAAAACTGTCATTCGCCTCACCTGAGAGGATGATGAAATACTTAGGACTGGAGCCTGGCAGCGTGTCACCATTCGGACTGATTAACGACCAGAACCATGAGGTCTATCTGTTTCTGGACGAGAACATAAAGAATGCTCCTACCCTCTCCTTTCACCCCAACGACTGTCGAGGCACGGTGGTGATAAAGAATGAGGACTTCCTACACTACTTAAGCGAAGTAGGAAACCAGTATGAGTTTATAAAGCTGTATTAAGGCGAGCTATGCTCGCTAGTTCAATAGTTCAAGGCGCTTCGCTGGTTCAAAGAAACTATTGTAGCAACAAGCCCGGTGGGACTCGTAATCGGACGCGAGCAGAGCGAGCTACGCTTTCCGAAGCGAAGCGGAGAAAGAGCCCACGACGTCGTGGGGGAGATGCCCCCAGGCACCAAAAAAGCAGACCATCCAATGGATGATCTGCTAATATTTTTGGGTGCCCGGTGGGACTGCTCACAAAAAAAGACATTGCTTTTCAGCGATGTCTCTTTTAGGGTGCCCGGTGGGACTGCTCACAAAAAAAGACATTGCTTTTCAGCGATGTCTCTTTTGGGGTGCCCGGTGGGACTCGAACGGATTTAGTGGTTTTTGAATAATCCAAATAACTTTATATATATACTGTATATCAGTAAGTTATAAAACAATTCAGATTTATTGACATTTTTGAAAAGTCACAAAAACTCAAAAATGTTCCATCAATGTTCCATCAATTTGAATTTTTATTCGTATCTTTGCACCGTGTTTGTTTAAACGGAAAGATTATGGCAAAGAAATTCTTTTTGCGGACGAAAGAAACGAAAGGTCGAGCGAGCTTATATATAGAGGTACGCAAGCGTACTCCTAATATTCGTGCATTAGTATGTACTAATATTCCTGTAGATATCCAGACATGGATTCGGGTAAACAAATCACCTAAGTTATGGGAGACCTTTCGCCAGACGAAGGACGGAAAAGTCCTTTCTGATAAGCTTGACTTGATAGAAGCCTCCATTAATGATGTCATTGTCAACGGTATTGACATTGACGGTATGCATTATGACATCGAGGATGGCAATTCCTCTCACAACTCAATGATTCTTAATTCTGCTGTAGAGAAGATTGTCATGAAAGATATCATAGAAATGAGACAGCAGGAAGAAACTGAGCGGAAAGAACGAAAGAAGCGGGCCATGAAGTCCATTGTAGGTTTTTATGAGTATTTCTTGGAGGGCATTCGTAACAGGGACATCCTTCATCACAATGGTGAGCACTACGAAAAATCTACTATTACTATATGGGCTGGTTTCGGAAAGTACCTAAGAGAATATACTCCTACTGGCATGACATTCGATGAGATTACCAAGCCGTTTGCTGATAGGTTTTATACGTTCTTGGAAAAGAAAGGTATGATGCCAAAGACCATATCCAAAAATGTCATTTGTTTCCGCAAACTCTGCAATCTTGCAGCTGAAGAGGGAATCAACAGCAATGCTGTTTCCCTTAAAGTCTGGAAAGAACGTACTGTGAAAGCCTATGAGAAGCGTGCAGAGCTGTATCTTACTGATGAAGAAGTCAATTCACTCTATGAGATGCCCTTGGCAGGAAAGGATGCCGAAGTCCGCGACTTGTTCCTCCTTGGCATATTCTCATGCCAGCGTTTTTCAGATTACGGTTGTTTTACACGCGACAATTTCAAGACTACTAACCGTGGAACGCCTATAATAAGTCTGTTCCAGCAAAAGACGGGCACATATATTGAAGTGCCGATACTCGATGACAGAATGTTTAGAATCTGTGATAAGTATGATTATCGGTTCCCATCAGTCGATAAACGCACAATGAACCATCATCTGAAGCAAATACTAAAGCAATTGTCTGAAGATGTTCCTTCTTTGGCAGAGAAATATGTTACGCAGATTGACATGCGCCAGAAGCAGAGTGAAGAGAACTTTATAAAATGGGGCAAGAAAGTTGAGAAAGGCATGAAACTCAATGATAGTGAGCGTAGTCAGTATGGCAAGTTGAAGAAATATGCCCAGGAGCATAATGGCTCTCCTTTGTTCGAGCGTAATAGTCATGGTGAAGTCATCATGCCAAAGTATGATTTGATTTCCACCCATACTGCCCGTCGTAGCGGTATAACCAACCTCTACAAGCAAGGAATCTTTAATACACGTGAGATGATGGCCATGAGCGGACACCAAAGTGAGAAAGTGTTTGAGGAATATATCAAGGTGGGTGTGAGTGAACAGGCAGACCGCATAGCAGAGAAAGTCCGCTTGGCAAAAAAGGCAAGAAAGAAAGCATAGAGATGAAAAAGGGATATGGCGTCGATTTATCAAAGGTCGACAAAATTGATCAGAGGATTAATTTCTCTATAAGGGAGAAAGTAAATTCCTGGCATAACAACAACGTCAGCACATATCAGAAGTTTCTAAGGAACTTCGAAAAGATGTCTATAACGAACATCGATTTTGCCTCAAAGCTTTTCAGAGTGTTTGCAGACAATATTCCCAAAGAGACAGAAGAGGTATGGAGCTACTTCTTTGCGAATACAGACGATATGCAAACTCCAAGTCTATTGGACAAATACGAAACGGTTTTGGACACATGCCTTGAAGGGGATAATTGCTTTGGCGTCGATTTGTCAACAGGAGAAGTAAAGTTGCGCTCAAACAGCAATCCTGAAAAAATGGACTCTGGAGAAGTCTTGTTTTCAAAAAAGATGTCTGACTTGTTTTTTGATGGTATTCCCAAGAGGGCCAGAAATTACATTGTAAATATGTTCACAGAAGATGGTAATGATGAAGAGACTCTGAGAATATTCGTTTATACAATAATGTCTATCGCTCTGATTTCTGTGCCAAAACTGATAGAGAATCTGATAAACAAGCGTAAGCAAAACTATAACCTTGCTTATTCTGTAAGCTATTTCATGATTTTCGACAAAGGACTATTGAAGATGCAGAAGAAGCTTACGGAAATCATCAGCAATGCCAATTTGGGATATGATTTCCAGATGATGGCAGACAACCTGACAAGGAGCTTCGTCAGTTCGAGCGTTTCTCATGGCTACAACTCTAAGGCAGAATGGAAAGAACTACGCCAGGAAGAAGATGAAGAAACAGCAGAGATTATTGATTCTACACTCGCAAAGACAAAGGGGAAAGGTGGAAGAAAGGCCGATTTCAGAACGTTGGAAGAACTGTGTATCGGGAACAAGAAAGCCGTGACTCAACTGATTGAGCAGTTTTTGGAGGAAGAGCAGGAAACAGTTTCCTTGGCTTACTTGTTTTACTCGTTGATAGTTTCGGGCCATATATCATGCAGAGACTACGAGGTTTTCCATCGTTCACTGGTAGAAGCCTATCCTTGGGCAGACATTAAGGGCTTGACCAAACCACAGGCAAGATATTCTGAGCTGTTGGAACATGCCAATATTCTCCTTGACGACACGAAATACAAGTTGTACAAGGAGTACAATACGATTAAATGGAAAAAGGCTCGCAAGGTCATTAAGAAATGGCTACCGCTATTTACTGCGATTGGCTAGGATTAGTAGTTACAACTGAGTATTCATAAATAAACGGGTAAGAGGCTATTTGAAGCTGTCTTACCCGTTTTTTGTGTTAACAAGCATTAAGAAAGGGTTGGCTTAATTGCTATTGGTATATACAACCCCTCATTTATTTTCAAATAAGTACTTTTGCCACCGCATTTCAGTTCGAACAGATGCAAAAGTGTGTAGATAACGTCACTCGGTGATACCGTCTGGCAAAAATGAAAATAAAAAAGTATACCAATATGTATAAAAAGAATTTTTCGAAGCAACAAGCGTCAAATGCTTCTGTCTATGAAGCTGTTGGCAAAATGCTCCTTGGCAATGCTGTCACATGACGCAACTTGAATCCTGCTGCCCTTAGCCTTATCACTAAGACCGTAAATCAGGAGCAGGATCCTGAATATGAGGAACTGTTAGAGAAACCTCTTTGGCAGTTCACTGGTAAAGACCATGAGTATTTGCTGAAGCATGTCCTTATGGAAAGTCTTTCAGTCGATGGCAATCGCCAGCCCTCCAACAAGAAATATGTGCAGGGAATCAATGGCATTGCAAGTCTTTTTGGGTGCAGTAAGTCCACAGCCCAACGCATAAAGAATAGTGGTATTATCGATGATGCCATTACTCAGGTACAGCGTAAGATTCTTGTGGATGCAGACCTTGCATTACAGTTAGTCAAAGAAAGTGGATATAAAGTTGGTGAGTGATGGGTATCTATGATTACCAGGAAAGACAGGAGGTCACTGAACATGACGAAGCTGAATGTCGCAAGTTTGTATTTTATAGTATCAGAAAGCGCTTCAAGAATAAGCCGATTTAATAAAGAACGCGAACCTACAGGCAGCAACTGAAACGCTACGGGCAGAAGCGACCATGCGAAATAATGGTGTAGCTTATTATACCTAAATTTCCGGTTCAAGTGCATGGCACACAAACCGTCGCGAGCATGCTCGCTAAATATAGGTAAATAAGCCACGGGGCTTACCCCTTTGGATTCCCCAGCAGGGAGTGATTTCTCCCTGCACCCACCACTCAAGGCGCTGCCCTGAGAACTCGCCAAGGGCTGCTTGCCCTTTGGAAACCTCGCAAGGGGGTGACCCTCCCCCTTGACCGCCCCGCTCAGAGGCCTCCACCTCTAAGAACTCTGGCCAGGGAAAATCTCTGGATCCTATAATTCACATTAATATTTTTACTTATGGCTAAAGGAGATAGATTTGTAGTCCTTACAATGGACAAACAGACCGGCAATGCCGGAGGACTCTCTGCTCACATAGACAGAGTGGTTTACGATGCAAGCGTAGATAAGATGGTAACATTCCGTCCGAAGAGCGTCCGTAACGATTCACGTACCTATCTTAACCGTGAATGTATTGCAATTGCATCTAAGGTCGGAAGAACACAGGCCATTTGGAATCGTCTCAAAGAAGAGGGATTCTCACGCGAGGCTACCGACAAAAAAGAAAAGAAGGAGAAAGGCAAGTCTGCCAAGAAGACAAGAAAGGTCAAGTCTGATGCTGTTATAGCATTATGCTTCATCTGTAGCTCTGATGAGGATACCATGAAGCAGTTTGAAGCCGATGGTAAACTTGACGCATGGATTGACGCAACACTTGACTGGTTCAAGAAAGAGTTTGGAGAAAAGAATGTAGTGTCTGCTGTTCTACACATGGATGAGACGACACCTCACCTGCATGTTACAGTGGTTCCCATCACACATGAGCCACCCAAACCTCGAAAAGAAAAGCCCAAATTCGATGAAAATGGAAATCCAATCCGACAGTATGAGACCGATAAGAACGGTAACATTATCCTTGATGAAAAAGGTCGTGCCGTTGTTAAGAAGCGCACCTATAAGAAGCAGGAGGTTACTGCTCGTCTATCTGCCAAGGATCTCTGTCATCCTCAGGCCATGAAACGTTGGCAGACAGATTATGCTAAAGCTATGGCACCATTCGGTCTGCGCCGAGGTATTGAAGGTAGCACTCTGAATAGAGTTCCGCCCGCAGAGTGGATCCTCCAGCAGATTAATGGCCAACTTATAGCTGTTGAAAAGGAAGTAGAGGAGCAGGAGGCTAATAAGAAAGCTAATAGCGAGATTATTCAAAATCAGGTGAATACCATCACCAATAATGCGACAACCATTGGCCAGCAAGAAACGACTATTACCGCTAACGATGCCACTATCGATACACAGAGTAATACTATTACTATGAATAATAAGGTGTTAGAGCAGCAGGAAACGGCCAAGAGGGAGAATGCTTCAGCAATAGAAGAGGGTAATCGGCAGAGACGACGATTGGAGCAGTCTACTAACGACATTAATCGGAAAGTAGAACAGGCTAAAGCTGATCTTGAAAAGTGGGGCGCAGTTCTCATAGACGAAAAGACTCTGGAATACCCGAGTCTAACCGAAATTGAGTTTGATGACGGCCGTACCTTTCAACAACTATTCACAAAGGCTATCAATGACATCGTTTCAACAATCAATGCCCCATTAAATGTTATGTACGTTACGCAGAAGCAGTGGCGCGGACAGAAAACTAAGGCTGTGAAGGACATTGTTAGTAACCTGGAGAACGAACTTTTTGGAGCCAACGGCATCGACAATGCTTACAAGAAGGCTATCACCGCTTTCGGAAAGGAACTATATCGTGAGGCCAAGGCCGTGATAGCACATACCATCAAAGAGAACGAACAATTAAAGAAGAGGATTGTGGAGCTGGAGTCTGAGAACACAGTTCTTGATGGCGACTACAAACTTGTCAAGAAACGGAATTCCGAACTTTCTGCTAAAATTACTCAAATGACTACCGAATCTGAGAATTACAAGCAATCATGGGAAAGGGAGAAACTGGCCCGACATGAGGACGGTGCCCCTGTTGTGTGGTCAAGCAGCAAGAGACAGCTCACTAACGTTGAATATCAAAGGTATCTATTGGAGCAGTTTGAAAAGAAAAAGAAGGAACTGGAAGATGAGAAGTTGGCTCGCACAAAAGAACGTGATGAACGACGTAAGGCAGAAGTAGCTCATAAGCGTCACATGAAGGAAATCAAGGAAATGATTCTTGCCATGTTCTCACTCAACTTTAAAAAGGTAGTCAAAATTATCATCGACCATTGGAAGGCTGAGATGAAAGAATTCGCCAGAGACATCATGGAAGAACTGAAATCTGCGATTTTTGGTGCCGAGCCTACAATAGAAGGGCGCAAGTTATACGTCAGCGACGCTTTTACGTGGGCAAGAGTTTTTGCAGAGCTTGACGAAGATGAAAGCTGGACAGTCGACCTAACAAAGCTGGAACCGCTTCGTGAAGATGCCATGCGTATTGCAGACGGTACGTGGGAGGCATATCGTGAGGAAATGGCCCGTAAGGAGCAGCGGACAGAACTATTCAACTCTGCTGTTGCCGCCCTCGTGGAAATGGGTAACAACTCTTATCAGCGTCATCTAAATCAAGAACAGGCAGATACCATTGAAACCTTTATTCTCTTCGATGGTGGTGATCGCAAGCAGTTGTGCGACGAAATTTGGAATGAAGCTATCACCAGCATACGGAGTGGATGGCGTAATGGTACCTACGAAGCGCTTGAAGAACTGCGCACAGGGGAACTGTATGGCCAGAGTTATAGCAATGGACTTAACGTATAAAGCATTGAGCGGGTTCTGTGAAAATACAGATCCGCTCAATACCTTTTCTATTCCCCTTTCGTCTTAGATTCCGTCTTAACTCGTCTAAAATCCCGTCTAAGCTCGTCTAAATCTCACGTAAATCTCGTGTAACGTCACGTAAATTTGCTTGTCTAGGAATGCCCTAAATAAAGGGAATTTGGAAAATTCTCACTTAAAAGTCACGTGAACTCGCTTTAATTTCTCGTCTAAAAATTCGTCTAAGCCCGTCTAAATTTATCTAAGATTCTTTTCGATGCCACATTCTGTCTTCGTCAAGCCAGATTTCATCATTCTTATGCATCTTGTAAAGGAGGTTCTTTATCTTATCCATCTTTTGCTCTTCGGTGAAATCTACAGGTAGTTTGTTCCACAGCAGTTCGTTAATCTGCTTGCCAGGCAATATGGATTCAGAGTGCCCTTCTCAAATATGTGTATTGAGTATTGGTTTGTTTTACATTTCTATAATTTGGACGGACAGCCAATACCAATGAAAAATGACAGTCATTCACAGGCACAGATAGACCTTGTGAACAGAGCTATTGAGTTGTACAACAAAAATGCGCCAGTGAAGGTGAAGCCTTATGATAATGAGAGCAAGACTGTGGAAGAGGACTTCTTTGACTTGATGATGGCTATTCATCCAGAGACTCACAACCAGAGATTGGTAGATGCCTACAATCGTTCTAAGACCATCCACGAGACAAAGAGAAATCAAGGGGCAGAATTTGCGGAGTCAGTAACTACCATGTATGAACTGATGAAAGAATTAGGGGTGGTGAAGGAATAGAATATGTGTATCTTACCATCGAAGTTGATTTCTAGCTCTTTCGTCATCTGCTTGTCTATGGCAACTAACGATGTAACGTCTAATTTTGGCCCTAATTGCATGTACTTTTGGGTTCGTAACGTTTTCAAGACATGATAGTAAGCTTGACCATCTAGCTGCCTCTATGTCACCAAATGTGGTATTCTCACCATAAACACTAATTCCAGAATGAAGGTTTAACCAATCAATTCGGAAAAAATCTTCAGTAGAATCTATATAGTTAATATAATCACAGATAAAACTGTCATATAGATCATTAAAGACGCCCCTTGCAATTAGTACAATTTGTTCAACATATTTCTCATCTCCAAGGGCTTTTTGGAATTGATCTTCTAAAAACGCCTTCGCTTTGTCTAAATTGACACCATCATTGCTTTTCAGGAACAACGCATTCTCCCACTTGTCTTCTCTGTAAAATCTATACTTAGAATCCGATCGGAGATATTTAAGGACCTCTTCTACAATAGGTTCAATTCCCTCTATGTTCCATATTTGAGACAAATTAGAATCAGGTTCATTCTTGTCGTCAGCAACTGATTTGATATAATCAACTAAGAAATGAGGATTATTCTGTATAAGCAATAATAGTCCTTTCAACTCATAATCAAAATATTTGTTGAACTTTACTTGTTGAAGATATGTATCCTGTACCACCTTCTTGGAACTACAGGCGTTATATATTAGTTCAGAATCATGATCAGATAAAAGGATTCTTTTCCCTTTTTCGTTTAGTGAGTGAATTTGAGCTAGGATGTTATCTATGATGCATGAATCAAGGTCTCTCAAATTCTTCAGACTCGAAATGTTTATTGTAGTTCCCGCCGAACACCCACTAATTGTGTCCAATAGTATTGCTAGATCTTCTTTTGCCAGAAATGTAATAGGAATGAATTCAAAGTATTGAATAATCCATTCTGACTTCATGTCAAAATCAGCAGATTGAATAACCGCCAAAATTCTTTTTGCTTTTATAGCAGAATTTAAATGATTGGCAAATAGGGCAATCGGAAGAAAATCTTGGAAATTGTACTGGATAATTCTTTTGAGAAAATAGCATCCCAAATTAAAATTGCTCTCAAATGCCAAACTGACAATATAATTTAAGGAATTCTTTATGCTATGAATATCCTCTACACTTTTATTGTTGGATAATGAAGCATATTTAGCCAAAAAAGAATCATAACCTTGTTTCGTTTTATAAACAAAATTCTTCTTGAGTTCTAATAGCTTATATTTGTGATATGCATCAATATCTCTGTAATCGCATTGATCCTTGTCCCTTAGTCTATCCCATGTCAAAAGTACGTAGAACTTGTATGCCTTACATCTATATTTCATATAATAGAAATCATAATCTTTTTGGGGCATACCATTCCTCTTTGCCCATCCAATGTATTTCTGAACACAAAGACTATCTTCAAAAGATTTTGAATTCAAATGTTTCTTTATTATTTCAAGAGTGTAGGGAATATCATATTGGGGTAGTTTATTATCCCTTCCCCATGATGATGATGTGTAGTTCTTAAGTAACCAAGCAAATCTGTCAAATGAATAGTTATTTTCAACTATAGACCAGATTCCCTCCCTTATTTTGAGTATAGACTTTAGTGCAGGTACAGGATATTGATATAAACTGAATGTGTTTCTTTCAGTTAAAGGGCCAGAATAGTCAGTATGAAACGCTAAGAAAAGTTTTGCAATATACCACATGATTTGTTGACATAGCGCATCCCCTTTTTCAATTTGTTCTATCACATAATTGAGTAATTCCGACTGACGATAATGAGAA
>ODAJ014742945.1_pt1 | contig 61055 bp, 34 predicted proteins | sample 1539241 | NCBI WGS metagenome assembly ODAJ01 (sample SAMN02144231, study PRJEB22623) | gut metagenome | biome: sheep rumen | host: Ovis aries | place: New Zealand | reverse complement strand
AAATGCACGTGAAATGCGTTTTTCGGCCTTCATCTATCACATCTATCACACTATCTATCACTATCCGAGGCCCGATAAACAGGGGCGAGTGATAGATGTGACAGATGTTTTCGCATTTTATTCCAGATAAGTGTATCCGTAGAGCCCTGCCCGATAGTTGGAGATGAATTCCTTGCCCTCGGCTTCGGTAATTTTGCCGTCCTTGATGGCGCGGCTGACCCATATCTCGAGTCGGCGGACGAGGCGCTTGGGGTCGTACTGGACGTATTCGAGCACGTCGGCCACGGTCTCGCCGTCGATGACCTGTTCTATCGCGTAGTCGTCGCGGGTGACGGAGATGTGGACGGCGTTGGTATCGCCGAAGAGGTTGTGCATGTTTCCCAGTATCTCCTGATAGGCTCCAACGAGGAAGACGCCGATGTAGTAGTGCTCGCCGGGGCGCACGGGATGGAGGGGGATGTAGTTGGTCTGGTGGCCGCCGTTGACGTAGGCGGTGATCTTGCCGTCGGAGTCGCAGGTGATGTCCTGGAGGGTGGCGGAGCGTGTGGGCTGCTCGGCCAGTCGGTCGATGGGCATGATGGGGAAGAGTTGGTCGATGCCCCAGGAGTCGGGCATGGACTGGAAGAGGGAAAAGTTGCAGAAGTACTTGTCGGCCATCTGCTTGTCGAGGGTGCGGAGTTCGTCGGGGACGTGCTTCTGGTGGTGGGCCAGTTCGGCCACCTCGTGACTGATGGCCCAGTAGAGGCTCTCTATCTGGGCGCGGGTCTTGAGGTCGATGATGCCGTGGCGGAAGAGGTCGAGTGCCTCCTCGCGAATGTCTTCGGCGTCGTGCCAGTCCTCGAGGAGGGAGCGGCTGGAAAGTTTGTCCCATATCTCGGTGAGGTCGTGCACGAGTTTGTGGTCGTCGGGGGCGGGCTGGAAGTCCTCGGGCATCTGGGGTGCGGAGACGCTTTCGAGGGCGTCGATGATGAGGACGCTGTGGTGGGCGGTGAGGGAGCGTCCGCCCTCGGTGATGATGTTGGGGTGTGGGATGCCGTTTTGGTTGGCGGCTTCGACGAGGGTCCAGACGCAGTCGTTGACGTACTCCTGGATGCTGTAGTTGACGGAGGACTCGGAGTTGGAGGAGCGTGTGCCGTCGTAGTCGACGCCCAGTCCGCCGCCGCAGTCCATGAACTCGATGTTGAAGCCCATGGCGTGGAGCTGGACGTAGTATTGTGCGGCCTCGCGCAGGGCTGTGGAGATGCGGCGTATCTTGGTGATCTGGCTGCCGATGTGGAAGTGGAGGAGGTGGAGGCAGTCGCGGAGCTGCATCTCGTCGAGCATGTGGAGGGCCATGAGGAGTTCGGAGGAGTTGAGTCCGAACTTGGAGGCGTCGCCGCCGCTTTCGCTCCACTTGCCGCTGCCGTTGGAGGCGAGCTTGATGCGTATGCCGAGGTTGGGGCGTACGCCGAGGCGGCGTGCGGTGTCGGCGATGACCTTGAGCTCGGGCAGTTTCTCGATGACGAGGAAGACGCGCTTGCCCATCTTCTGTGCCAGGAGGGCGAGTTCGATGAAGTTCTGGTCCTTGTGGCCGTTGCAGATGATGAGTGAGTCGGAGTCCATGTTGGTGGCCAGGACGGCGTGGAGCTCGGGTTTGGAACCGGCTTCGAGGCCGAGGTTGTAGCGCTTGCCGTGACTGATGATTTCCTCTACGACGGGGCGCATCTGGTTGACCTTGATGGGGAAGATGATGAAGTGTTCGGCCTGGTAGTCGTACTCCTTGGCTGCCTTGCGGAAGCATTCGTCGGTTTTCTCGATGCGGTTGTCGAGGATGTCGGGGAAGCGCAGCAGTACGGGTGCGGTGACGTGGCGCGTGGCCAGTTCGTCGACGACCTCCTTGAGGTCTACCTGCACGCTGTTCTTCTTGGGGGTGACGTAGACGTGGCCTTTCTCGTTGATTCCAAAGTAGTTGACTCCCCAGCCCTTGATGTTATAGAGCTCTTCCGAGTCTTCGATTCGCCATTTTTTCATGTATCTCTTAACCTTTTAACTTTTTAACATTTTCGCTCGAACTTGTTCGCTTGCGTAGCACCGCGGAGCAAGAACCTTTGACCTTTGACCTTAAACCTTCAGTTCCTTGCGCAGGAGGTCGATGGTGATGGATATCTTCTCGAAGTTGTCCATGAGGGAGACATCGACGGTGTGCTTGGCCTGGCGGTAGAAGGGTTCGCGCTGGGCGAGGGCTTCGCGGATGTACTGGAGCAGCTCGTCGCCGGACTTGCCGAGGATGAGGGGCCGTACGGTGCGGCCCATGCTGAGGTGCATGGCCAGCACCTCGGGCTCGAGCTTCAGGTAGACGGTCTCGGCCTGCTGGTTCATGTACTGCATGTTGTCGCCGAAGCAGGGGGTGCCGCCGCCGCAACTGACGACGACGTCCTCGAACTCGGCCACCTCGTGGAGCATGCGGCGCTCGAGGTCGCGGAAGTAGGCTTCGCCGTGCTGGGCAAAGATTTCGCTCACCTTCTGGTGGTAGCGCATCTCGATGTACCAGTCGAGATCGTAGAACTGGAGGCCCAGGGCGAGGGCCAGCTGGCGTCCGACGGTGGTCTTGCCGGCTCCCATGAATCCGATGAGGATGATGCGTTTCATTTCTTGCGGCGGGTGAAGGTGCGGCGGGTCTTGGCGGCCGTCTTGGCGACGGGTTTCTCGTCCTGGTTCTCGATTATCTGCATACACTCCTCGAGGGTGAGGTCCTTGGCCCGCTTCTGGTCGGGCTTGGAGATGTGGTAGTTGTTGCCCTTGTACTGGAGGTAGGGTCCGAAGCGGCCGTTGATGACCTGCAGTTCGGGTTCCTCGGGGAAGGTCTTCATAAGTTTGGCGGCCTCCTCCTCGCGCTTCTGGCGGAAGAGTTCGACGGCCTCGTCGAGGGTGATGGCCAGGGGGTCGGTGCCCTTGGGTATGCTGACGTACTGCTTGTTGTGCTGGACGTAGGGACCGAAGCGGCCTGTGCCTACGGTGACGGGCTGGCCCTCGAGGGTGCCCAGTTCGCGCGGCAGCTGGAAGAGGTCGAGTGCCTCCTGGAGGGTGATGGTCTCGATGCTCTGGTCGGGATGGAGGCGTGCGAAGCGGGGCTTCTGGTTGCCATCGGCCTCGCCTATCTGTATGACGGCGCCGAAGCGGCCTATCTTGGCCGATACGCTCTGGCCGGTCTTGGGGTCGGTGCCCAGTTGGCGCTCGCCGATGTGGTGCTCGTCGCGTTCCTTCATGGTGCGCTCTACGAGAGGGTTGAAGTCGTGGTAGAAGGTCTGCATCATGTCGGTCCACTGCTCCTTGCCTTCGGCGATGTCGTCGAAGGACTTCTCGACGTCGGCCGTGAAGTTGTAGTCCATGATCTGGGGGAAGTGTTCGAGGAGGAAGTCGTTGACGACGATGCCGGTGTCGGTGGGCATGAGCTTGCCGCGCTCGCTGCCTGCGGTTATCTTCTTCTCGCTCTCGCGCAGCTTGTCGCCCTTGAGGGTGAGTACGGCGTAGGTGCGGCTTTCGCCGGGCTTGTCGCCCTTGACCACGTATTCGCGGTTCTGGATGGTGGTGATGGTGGTGGCATAGGTGGAGGGTCGGCCGATGCCCAGTTCCTCGAGCTTCTTGACGAGGGAGGGTTCGTTGTAGCGGGGCGGGCGCTGTGCAAAGCGCTGGGTGGCAACGACCTCCTTGCGCTGGAGGGCGTCGCCGACGGTCATCTGGGGCAGACTGCCCTGCATCTCTTCGGGTTCGTCCTCCTGGGTCTCGCGATAGACGCGGAGGAATCCATCGAACTTCACCACTTCGCCCTGGGCCACAAACTGGTACTGCGAACCGCTGATGGAGATGACGGCGGTGGTCTTCTCCAGTTCGGCGTCGGCCATCTGGCTGGCTATGGTGCGCTTCCAGATGAGTTCGTAGAGGCGACGCTCCTGGCTGGTGCCGTCAAGTGTGGTGCGGTCGATATAGGTGGGACGGATGGCCTCGTGGGCCTCCTGTGCACTCTTGGAGTTGGTGCGGTAGCGGCGCGTCTTGACGTACTGCTTGCCTATCTCCTTGGTGATGTAGTCCTTGGAGGTGGTGAGGCAGAGGTTGGAGAGGTTGACGCTGTCGGTACGCATGTAGGTGATGTGTCCGCTCTCGTAGAGCCGCTGGGCCACCATCATGGTCTGGGCCACGCTGAAGTTGAGCTTGTGGCCGGCCTCCTGCTGGAGGGTGCTGGTGGTGAAGGGGGGCGCCGGGGTGCGCAGTGTGGGCTTGGTCTGGATGTCGTCGACAGTGAAGGTGGACTCTCGGCACTGCTGGAGGAAAGCTTCTGTCTCCTCCTTGGTCTGGAATCGGTGGTTGAGTTCGGCCTGCACCTCCACACCGTCGGGCAGCAGGAAGGTGCCGGTGACGCGGAAGTAGTCGGAGGCCTGGAAGTTGTTGATTTCGCGCTCGCGCTCGACGATGAGCCGGACGGCCACGCTCTGGACACGGCCTGCCGAGAGGGCGGGCTTCACCTTGTGCCAGAGCACGGGCGAGAGCTTGAAGCCTACGATGCGGTCGAGGACGCGACGGGCCTGCTGGGCGTTGACGAGGTTTTGGTCGATCTGTCTGGGGTGCTTGATGGCATCCAGGATGGCCGTCTTCGTGATTTCGTGGAAGACGATGCGCTTGGTCGACTCGGGCTTGAGGCCCAGTACCTCGTAGAGGTGCCACGAGATGGCTTCTCCCTCGCGGTCTTCATCGGAAGCCAGCCAAACGGTCTTGGCCTTCTGGGCCTGTGCCTTGAGGTCGGAGACGAGGCGGGTCTTGTCGGTGGGTATCTCGTACTGGGGTTCGAAGGTGTCGGTGTCGATGCTGAAGGAACGCTTCTTCAGGTCGCGAATGTGTCCGTAGCTGGACATGACCTTGTAGTCGGAACCCAGGAACTTTTCTATCGTCTTTGCCTTTGCGGGGCTTTCCACAATGACTAAGTTGTCTTTCGCCATAATGATTCTGTTTTTTGAAATTCGCCTGCAAAGTTAGGGCAAAAAAATCACTTATACCTTATTTATATAGGAAAATTTGCTAAAAAATTTCTCAACTCCGCTGCGCACCGACAGCAATCCGAACTCCTCAGGACGTAAGTCCTGCAGGGCTATCCACATTGTTTCGGCGGCATCGTCCATGGCCCGGACTCCGTCGGTGTGGCTCACCTGGCAGAGGTAGAACATGTCCATCGTGTGGACCAGAAAGCCGCTGTAGAGATACTGGTTGGGCAGGGAGAAGAGGAAGCGGGTGTCGGTGACCTGGAGCCCCGTCTCCTCCAGCACTTCGCGGCGGACGCCCTCCTCGCTGGTCTCGAAGAGGTCGCTGAAGCCTCCGGGCAGGTCGAGGGTGCCGCGAGCGGGCTCCTTGGCCCGGCGCACGACGAGGAGTTCGGGACCGCGGGCGGGGTCGGCGGAGGGCCTGAGTATGAAGGCCACGGTGGCGGCGGAAGGGTTGATGTAGTAGGTGAAGCCGCAGTCTTGGCACTGCTTGCTTTTGGAATTATGTTCTGCGAAGCGGGGCGAACCGCACTTCGGACAATAGCGGAATAGGGCTAACGGATGTTCCATGTCGTTTTGGGATAGATGTTTCGGCTGCAAACTTACGAAATATTTCCTTCTGGGCCTAAGAAATAGAGGAAGATTGTTGGCAAACCGATGTTTTTTTCGTAGTTTTGTGGGCAATAAAGCCAAGAAAAGATGAAAAAACTGGTTGTACTGACGGGCGCCGGCATGAGCGCCGAGAGCGGAATCAGTACCTTCCGCGACAGCGGAGGACTGTGGGACACCTACCGAGTAGAGGACGTGGCCACGCCCGAGGGATGGGCACGCAATCCGCAGTTGGTCACCGACTTCTACAACACCCGGCGGCGCGAACTGCTGAACGTCAAGCCCTGCCGCGGACACGAACTGCTGGCCCAGCTGGAGAAGGACTTCGACGTGGAAATCATCACGCAGAACGTGGACAACCTGCACGAAAGGGCTGGTAGCACAAAGGTGACACACCTGCACGGCGAACTGATGAAGGTGTGCAGCAGTCGCGACCCGAACAATCCACACTTCATCGAGACCCTGCCACCCGACCACTGCGAGGTGGCCATGGGCGACCTGGCCAAGGACGGCAGTCAGTTGCGCCCCTTCATCGTATGGTTTGGCGAGGCTGTGCCCAACATCGAGCGGGCCGCCGAACTGTCGGCACAGGCCGACATCTACCTCATCATCGGCACCAGCCTGAACGTGTATCCGGCTGCCGGACTCATTCACTACGTGCCCGAGGAGACTCCCATCTACCTCATCGACCCGAAACCCGTGCCCTGGAACTCCACACACCGACTGCACCACATCCAGAAGGGTGCCTCGGAGGGCATGGAAGAGTTCATCAAATGTATAACCAAAAAATAAATTCCCTATATCATGAGACGCATCGCATTTGCAGCAGCGCTGATTCTTCAGTCTTCACTTTTCTCCCTTTATTCCGCCGCCCAGACCGACGTGACGAAGAAGTACATCGATAACCCCGACTTCGAGGCACGATTTGCCGCCTGGGAAAACGGGGGCATGACCTTCAACACCTCGAAGGGATTCGCCGGGCAACACGGAATGGTGTTCATGGAGAAATGGGTCAGCAGGGGCTCCAAAGTGGGCAGCACAGGCAGCATGCGGCAGACGCTGACCGGACTGCCCGTGGGCACCTATACACTGGTGGCCACCGCCCATAACATACAGCAAGACAACGATGCAAAGCAGACGGGAGCCTTCCTGTTTGCCGGCAACGAGCAGACCGAGATTTCGGCACAGGACGACTATAGCGTCACCTTCACCGTGCTGGAGGGACAGGCCGAAATTGGTCTGACCACCAAGAATTGCACTGGCAACTGGGTGTGCATCGACAACTTCCGCCTCTACTACAACGAACTTTCCTGGGATGGCATGAAAAAGGAGATGGAGCGACTCATCACCGAGGCCGAAAGCGTGATGGGCGACGGAGTGACCGGGCCCGAACTGCAGACGGCCATCGACGAGGCCAAACAGATGGTTACCGACAAGGTCCTGCGCCCCAGCGAGGAATACGCTGCAGCAGCCCGCACGCTGAGCCGCGCCACACTGCAGTATCGCATCTCAAATGCCACAGGCTCGGTGCCCACCGTGACGACCGAACCCTTCGTGCCCACGGGTGTCACACTGGCCCTGGGCCGACTGACCGTGAGAGGCTCGGCCAAGGAACGCGGCTTCTGCTGGAGCACGGAGCCCAATCCCACCATCTTCGACAACCGCTCGACCCGATACTTCTCGAACAACGGCAACATCTACTGCATGGAGCACATGGAGCCTGCTACCATATATTACGTACGCGCATACGCCATCACCAGCGGATGGCAGGTGGCCTACGGCGACGTGGTGAAGATAGCCACACTGCCCAAGGGCAACGTCACCACCACCTACGACAACGAGGGCGACGAGCAGACGGACTTCCGTATCGCTTCGGCCGTGAACGAGGTGCAGTGGCTCTACGACAATCTGGCCAACATCCGGGGCTTCAACCTGAGCGTCCACTACGTTCCCGGTTCGGGAGCTGGCGGCGGAACGGCCGACTGCTCCTACGGTGGCTGGATGCGCGTGAGCCAAAACGTACCCTACCAGCAGACGGGCACCATTCTGCACGAGACGAACCACGGCGTGGGCGTCGGCACCACGGGCGAATGGTACAACAACGCGAACCTCCGCGCCGAGACCAGTCGCGGACTGTGGCTCGGACCGCGCGCCAACCAGGTCATAAAGTTCCTGCAGGACGACGCTTCGGCCACACTGACCGGCGACAAAACCCACATGTGGCCCTATGGCATCAACGGTGCCCACGAGGACTCGTATAACCCCGAGAACACCATCCTCTACTATGCCAACGTACTCACCACACATGCCCTCCACCAGGACGGACTTATCTGCTCCTCCAGCGTGGGCTTTGCCACTCCGGCCTACGTCTTCCAGCAGCAGGACGAGCAAAAGTATTACCTGACCTGCGAGGATGCCGAAAACGTGAACTTCCTGACCATGACCGCAAGCGGCGCCGTGAAGTTGCTGCCCTTCGATGCCACACAGAGCGACGACTTCGCTTGGTACATATCCTACGACCCCAGGACTTCCTACTACATCTTCCGGAACGCAGCCACGGGCCGCTACCTCACCTACAGCAACGGCTTCAAGGGCGTCACGCGCAATGCTCCGGCCTCGGCCGATAAGTTCCACCTGCTGCCTGCCCGACAGACCACTACTATGGAACAGTACACCGGCACCGGCTACTGGATAACCTGCAACAAGGGCTCCAACACACTGCAGGCTTCCGAGACCACGGTTTCCTCCAAGCCGCTCAACTTCTCCAACGCTGCCACCAACCAGCGCTGGCTCTTCCTCACCGAAGAGGAGATGCAGGCTTACCGCAGCGGAGCCGTCAAGGCCGTAATGACCAGTCTGGACAATATGCTCGCAAACGTTGAGAAGATGATGGCCACTCCGCACACCACCGCCGATGCCGATGCCGACCTCGAGGCTACCGACAAGGCCTTGACCGACATCGTGACCAGCATCAAAAACGAGAAGGAGGGCTACACTTCGCCCGAAGAAGTGGTGACGGCAGCCGAAACTCTGGAGACGGCAGCACTCGAATTCCTGGCCGCAGTGAAGGTGACCGACATGAGTCAGCCCATCGAACTCACCTGGCTCTTGGTGAACCCGGGCTTCGACGACGGTGGCAACGGATGGAACAATCCCGGCACCGTCAACTACTCGTGCTGCGAATTCTACGAAACCACCTTCGACCTCAACCAGACAACCACCCAGAAGGTGCCCGCCGGAGCCTACGAACTCCGCGTCCAGGCATACCAGCGTCCGGGTTCGTCGGCCGATGCCTACACCGCATTCACCAGCGGTTCGGACGCCACGAAGGCCATCATCTACCTCAAGACCAAGACGCAAAAGGTGAAGAACATCTGGGCCGATGCACAGACCAAGTCGCTCGGTGGCACCACCAGCAAGGAGGGCAACCTCTACGTGCCCAACAACATGCTGGCCGCCAGCAAGTGGTTCGATGCCGGATGGTACGACAACAGCGTTATGCTCAAGACCACCACCCAGGCCACCATGAAGGTGGGCATCCGACTGACCAGCAGCGTCAGCAAGGACTGGACCATCTTCGACAACTTCCGCCTCTACTACTATGGCGACTACGACATCAACACCATCACTGGCCTGGAGGACATCAGTCCTGCCGCTACTGCCACCCAGTCCGCCATCTACGACCTCAGCGGCCGCCGCGTGACCAAGCCCACAAAGGGCCTCTACATCGTGAATGGCAGAAAGACTGTTGTCAATTAACCTTTTCGCTCGGCTTTGCCGCTTGCGTAGCATCGCGGAGCAAGAACCCTTTAACCTTTTAACCCTTTAACCTTTTAACCCTTTAACCTTTTAACCCCCATTGCCCCCATGGCCAACGAAATTAAGATACGATGCAAAAATACGGGAAAGACATTCCCCATGCCCCTGGGCTGTTCCGTCAATGACGTCTACCTGCATTCCGGCGTCACCATGAACCATGGTCCCGTCTGCGCCAGCATCAACAACAAGGTGCAGGGCCTCAACTATCGATTCTACAACAGCAAGGACGTCGAACTGCTCGACCTTACCACAGCCGACGGCATGCGCACCTTCGTTCACTCACTCTTCTTCGTCCTGGCCAAGGCCGTCGAGGACGTCTTCCCCGACGGGCGCCTCATCATCGGTGCACCCGTCTGCCGCGGATACTATTGCGACCTCTACATCGACCATCCACTCACTGTCGAAGACGTCAACCGCATCCGTCAGCGCATGCAACAGATCATCGACGACGACCTCCCCATCCACCGCATACAGTGCCCCATCGAGGAGGGCATACAGATGTTCCGCCAACATGGTCTGGAGAGCAAGGCCCAACTTCTGGAGAGCCAGGGCAACCTCTATGTCCACTACTACCAACTGGGCGACAGCGTCGACTTCTTCTACAGCAGCCTCCTCACCCGCACCGGGCAAATCCACCTCTTCGACCTCATTCCACTGGACAGCGGCATGCTCCTGCGCGTGCCCTCCCGCAAGAATCCCGCCGAACTGGAACCCTTAGAGCAACAGGATAAGCAACTGGCCGTCTTCCACGAGTACCACCGATGGCAACACATCATGGGCGTGCGCAACGCCGGAGAGGTGAACGCTGCCATCCGCGCCGGACGCGCCTCCGAAATCATCAACGTGGCCGAGGCTCTGCAGGAACGCAAGATGCACAAGATGACCGACGAAATCGTGGAACGCGGAGCCAAACTCGTGCTCGTGGCTGGTCCCAGCAGCAGCGGCAAGACCACGACCAGCAAGCGACTGGCCATACAGATGATGGCCTGCGGACTCCATCCTCATACCCTCTCCACCGACAACTACTTCGTCAACCGAGTCGACACGCCACTCGACGAAAACGGCGAATACGACTTCGAGTGCATCGGGGCCATGGACACAGCCTTCTTCCGCAAACAGATGAACCAACTGCTCAACGGCGAGGAGGTGGAACTGCCACGTTACGACTTCGTCAGCGGCGAACGTAAGTTCGAAGGCCGACGCCTGAAGATAGGCCCCGACGACGTCATCATTCTCGAAGGCAACCATGCCCTCAACCCTATCCTCTCCGAACAAATCCCCGACAACCAGAAGTACCGCATCTACGTCTCCACCCTCACCACCATAGCCCTCGACGACCACAACTTCGTGCCAACCGAGGACATTCGCGTCCTGCGACGCCTCATCCGCGACTATCGCTATCGCGGCTACACGGCACTCGACACACTGCGACGCTATCCCTCAGTCACCCGAGGCGAGGAGAAGTGGATATACCCCTTCCAGGAGACTGCCGATGCCACCTTCAATTCCGCACTGCTCTACGAACTCAACGTCATCCGCGAACAGGTGATGCCTATCCTCGAGCAGGTGGACGAACGTGAACCCGAATACAGCGAGGCCAGCCGCCTCCGCAAGTTCCTCCGCTATTTCCTGCCCGTGCCAGCCCGCCAGGTGCCCCCCACCTCCCTCATCCGCGAGTTCGCCGGTGGCAGCTCCTTCAAGTACTGACCCTAAAGTCCCTAAGGCCCTTAAAGCCCTTAAAGCCCCTAAGGCCCTTAGGGCCCCCAGCAAGCAATGGAACCCACCGACATCGAACGCCACCTCCAGCACCACGGCATCCGCCCCACAGCCATGCGCCTGCTCGTCTGCCAGGAACTCCGACGAGCCAGTCGCCCCCTCTCGCTCCGTGACCTCGAGGAACGCATGCCCACGGCCGAGCGCAGCACCATCTTCCGCACCCTCACCCTCCTACTCCACCACCATGCCATACATGCCATACAGGACGGTAGCGGTGCCCTCCACTACGAGCCCTGCGAGAGCGACGACCACCACACCCTCGACGACCAGCACGTCCACTTCTATTGCGAACAGTGCCATCGCACCTTCTGCTTCCGCAACGAAAAAATCCCTCAGGCAGCGCTGCCCGAGGGATTCAAGATGACGTCCATCAACTATATGGTAAAGGGCCTCTGCCCCAACTGCGCAAAAAAGAGCCCCTCCTTTCAGGACATATAGTCGCGCCAAGGCCTGCTACAGACTGCTGGAGATATTAATCAGAATCTTCTGACCAACAGCTGCAGGGGGCTTTCTTGGGCATACTAAGAATCCTATGCTTCGTATTCCGTGGTGTCTTCGATGCCAGCTTCGGCCAAGGCCTCACGACGTTCCACGCAAGTGCCGCAGCGCCCGCAGTGCTTCTCGCCTCCCTTGTAACAACTCCACGTTTCGCTGTAGTCGAGGCCCAGTCGCTTGCCGTGGGCGGCTATCTGCCCCTTGGTCAGTTGGGTGTAGGGGGCAAAGATGGTGATGCCGTCGTAGGTGCCGGCCTGAGTGGCCTGGCTCATGGCCTCGACGAAGGTGGGACGACAGTCGGGATAGATAGCATGGTCTCCGGCGTGGTTGGCCAGCATCAGTCGCTTCAGGCCACGGCTCTCGGCCAGTCCACAGGCTATGGCCAGCATGATGCCGTTGCGGAAGGGAACTACGGTGGAGCGCATGTTCTGGTCATCGTATGAGCCCTCGGGTATGGCCTCTGCCCCGCTGAGGAGCGACGACTGGAAATACCGGTGCATGAAGTCCATGCTTATCACCAGGTGCTCTATGCCCAAACGCTGGCAGTGCATGCGAGCCAGGGGTATCTCGCGAGGTCCGTGATTGGCTCCGTAGTCGAAGGTGACGGCCAGTGCTATCTCGTCTTTATACTCATACAACATGGTGGTGGAATCCATTCCACCCGAAACTACAATCAGTGCGTCTTTTTTCATCTTTTTACTCTATTTTTGCCACTCCGAATTGATATATATCAAGAAAGTGACAGTTTTTTATATAAATCTTTTACTTTCTCTTGCCAATTTGCAAAAAACCCGTACCTTTGCATCAGTGTTTTTCATGGTATTAGATTTAAGGTTAATGAAAGATTGGTTGTCGTGAGACAACCTTCTTTTTTTTATGCCTTTCTCATACCCTCATTTTCTCACTTTCTCATTTTCTCATTTTCTCATTTTCTCAAAACTCCAGTTCCAGTTGCTTAGCCCCGAGGAGGGTGAACGTCAGGCGGTGGTAGGGCGAGGTGCCATATTGGCGTATGGCCTCGCGGTGGACGGGTGCAGGATAGCCTTTGTTCTGGTCCCAATGGTACTGGGGGTACTCCAGATGTATCTGCTTCATGTAGTCGTCGCGGTAGGTCTTGGCCAAGACTGAGGCGGCGGCTATGCTCATATATGTGGCGTCGCCTTTGACGACGGTGGTGTGTGGAATGTCCTCGAAGGGCATGAAGCGGTTGCCGTCGATGAGCAGATGTTGGGGGCGTAACTTCAGTGCGGCCACGGCGCGGTGCATAGCCAGGATAGAAGCTCGCAGGATGTTTATCTCGTCAATCTCCTGGTTTGTTGCCACGCCAAGGGCCCAGGCTAAGGCTTCGCGCTGGATGACCTCGCGCAACTGGTAGCGGCGTCGCTCGGTGAGTTGCTTGGAGTCGTTGAGCAGGGGGTCGCGGAAGTCCTGTGGCAGAATGACGGCTGCCGCAAACACGGGGCCTGCCAGGCATCCGCGTCCGGCCTCGTCGCAACCGGCCTCCAATCTTCCTGCTTGCAGATAGGGTTTGAGCATCAGAACATGGTTTGTATGCGTTGAATGGCAGCCACCAGGGCATCGACTTCCTCACGCGTATTGTAGAGGGCGAACGAGGCCCTGCAGGTGCCTTCGATGCCGAGGCGGTGCATGAGGGGCTCGGCACAGTGGTGACCCGTGCGTACGGCTATACCGAGGCGGTCGAGCAGGGTGCCCATGTCGAGGTGGTGGATGGTGCCGACCTGGAAACTGATGACGGCATCGTGGATGGCTACGTCGCCGGGGCCATATATCTTCATGCCCGGCACCTCTATCATGCGCTGCATGGCATAGGCGGTAAGGTCTTTTTCGTGGGCCTCGATGGCATCGAGACCGACGGAACTGACATAGTCCAGGGCGCGGGCCAGACCGGTGGAGGCCACATAGTCGGGCGTGCCGGCCTCGAACTTATAGGGCAGGTCGTTGAAGGTGGTCTTCTCGAACGTGACGGTCTTTATCATCTCGCCACCGCCCATGTAGGGTGGGATGCGGTCGAGCCACTCTTCCTTTCCATAGAGGACGCCGATGCCCGTGGGGCCGTAAATCTTGTGACCACTGAAGGCGAAGAAGTCGCAGTCGAGGTCTTGCACATCTACCCGGAAGTGTGGCGTGCTCTGTGCACCGTCGACCAGGACGGGCACGCCGTGACCGTGGGCGATGCGTATGATGTCCTTGACGGGGTTGACCGTACCCAGGACGTTGCTGACCTGGGTGATTGACACCAGTCGGGTGCGGTCGTTGAAATAAGAGTCTATGTTGTCGAGGCAAAGCGTGCCCTCGTCGGTGATGGGCAGTACGCGGAGCCGTATGCCCTGACGGGCCTGCAGCAACTGCCAGGAGACGATGTTGGAGTGGTGCTCCATCTCGGTGATGACGACTTCGTCGCCCTCCTTCATCATGGCCTGTCCGAAGCACGTGGCCACAAGGTTGATGCTCTCCGTGGTGCCACGGGTGAAAACGATTTCGCTGGCAGAACGGGCATTCAGGAAGCGGCGCACGGTCTCGCGAGCCCCTTCGTGGAGGTCGGTGGCCTGCTGCGAGAGGAAGTGTACGCCACGGTGCACGTTGGCGTTGACGTTGTAGTATTCGTCCGCCATGGCTTCCACCACCTGGCGCGGCTTCTGCGTCGTGGCGGCATTGTCGAGATACACCAGGGGATACTTTTCATAGATCTTCCTTCCCAGAATGGGGAAATCGGCCCTGGCCCCTCTTCCAACCTCCCCTGAGGGGGAGGAAAGGTTTGTTTTGCAGTTTGTATCCTTTCCGTTATTCATATTTCTATATTGTATATACTCCCTCCCCTCGGGGAGGGCAAGGGGTAAGGGTCGCATTTATTTGCAAAGGCGGCAGCCCTCACACTTCGACAGTTCGCCCCGGAAGCGCTTCTCTACGAGATAGTGCAGACGATCGCGCAGGGGTTCGAGGGTGATGCTGTCAAGCACCTCACCGGCAAAGGCAAACTTCAGCAGCATGCGGGCCTCATCGAGGGGGATGCCGCGCTGGCGCATGTAGAAGAGGGCCTGTTCGTTGAGCTGACCAACGGTGCTGCCATGCGAGCACTTGACGTCGTCGGCATAAATCTCGAGCATCGGCTGGGTGTACATCCGGGCGGTGTCCGTTGCCACCAGGTTGGCATTGGTCTCCTGCGAGGTGGTCTTCTGCGCCCCTTCGCGCACCAGGACGCGGCCGGCAAAGGCTCCGACGGCCTCACCGTCGAGGACGTACTTATAGAGTTCCGTACTCTGGCAGTTGGGCACGCGGTGGTCGATGAGGGTATTGTTGTCGACATGTTGCTGTTTGTCGGCAATGACGCAGCCAAACATGCGCGTCTCGGCATACGGTCCGCTGAGCGTGACATCCGTACGATTGCGGGTCAGTCCGTTGTGGAGGGTCAGGCTGTCGATGGTGGCCGTGCTTGCACGCTGCTGGTCGACGTAGGTATTGGCAAAGCGATGGCTCTTGACATGCGTCTCCTCCAGTTCGTACAACTCCAGATGGGCATTCTCGCCCACATAGACCTCCGAGACCTGAGTGGCCAGGAAGTTGTGGTCGTCGATGGCATGGTCGCAAAAGAGCAACTTCACCTGGGCACCGTCCTCCACCACGACGAGCAGGCGGCGGTTCACCATCAGGTCGACATCGGCCCGCAGGATATTGATAATCTGCAGGGGCCGCTCCACGACCACGCCCTTGGGCACATGCACGAAGAGTCCGTCCTGGCAGAACATCGTGTTCAGGGCATTCAGTCCGTCCTTGCTGCTGCGGGCCAGACGGCCGTAATAATTCTCGATGAATTGGGGATTATTCCGGGCAGCCTCAGCCAGCGACATCACTTCCACGCCTTCGGGCAGATTGGCCTTGGGCAATGCCTTGTCGTAGAATCGGTCGTTGACGACGAAGTAGAGCGACGTGCTGAGGTTGGGCACATCGCAGCGGAAGACGTCGTAGGGATTGACAGGAATATCGATGTGGCGAAGGTTCAGCCCATAGTCCGGGGCGAACGATTCGGCCACGTTGGTGTACTTATACCGTTCCAACTTCTGTGTGGGCAGCCCCAGTCGGCAGAAGTCTTCGTAGGCCTGCTCGCGCTTGGCATTCAGCACAGGGGCCGAATGCTCGTTTATGAGCGAACGGCAAGCCTCGTACAAGTCTATGTATTGCTTCTCTGAATTCATGACGCAACTTTGTTATGCACGGGGCTGTATGAATTGCTCGAAACCCTCCTGCTCAATCATCGTGGCCACTTCGGGACCGCCGGTGTGCACGATCTGTCCGCCGATGAGCACATGGATAATGTCCGGACGGAGATAGTCGAGCAGGCGCTGATAGTGGGTGATGACCAGTGCACTGGTCTCCGGTGTGCGCAGTTTGTTGAAGCCTTCGGCCACTATGCGCAGGGCGTCCACGTCGAGGCCCGAGTCGGTCTCGTCGAGGATGGCAAACGTAGGCTCCAGCATGGCCATCTGGAAGATTTCGTTCCGCTTCTTCTCGCCACCCGAGAATCCCTCGTTCACACTTCGGTTGGCCAGTTTGTTATCCAGTTCCACTATCTTGCGACGCTCGCGCATCAGCTTGAGGAATTCGGTGGCCGGTACGGGGTCCAGTCCCTGTGCCTTACGCTTGGCATTGAGGGCCGCACGCATGAAGTTGTTCATCGACACGCCGGGTATCTCCACCGGTTGCTGGAACGACAGGAATATGCCTTCGTGGGCACGCTCCTCGGGAGCCATGGCCAAGAGGTCCTTGCCGTTGAATGTGATGCTTCCCTGCGTCACTTCGTAAGCCGGATGGCCCACGATGATGTTCGACAGCGTGGACTTGCCTGCCCCGTTTTGTCCCATCAGGGCATGCACTTCGCCGTCCTTGATGGTCAGACTGATGCCCTTCAATATCTCTTTGCCATTGATGCTGGCATGCAAATTCTTTATTTCTAACACTTTTCTTCCTTGTTACTATGTTCGGTATATCGGGATTGCGATTCTTCAGCCTACTGCCCCCTCGAGACTGACGCCGAGCAGCTTCTGTGCCTCAGCAGCAAACTCCATGGGCAGTTTGTTCAGTACGTCCTTGGCATAGCCGTTGACAATGAGGCCCACGGCGTCCTCGACAGGTATGCCGCGCTGGTTGCAATAGAAGAGCTGGTCCTCCGAGATTTTGCTCGTCGTGGCTTCGTGCTCCACCACGGCGGTTGGGTTCTGCACGTCCATATAGGGGAACGTGTGCGCCCCACACTGCGAGCCCAACAACAGCGAGTCGCAAGAGGAGTAGTTGCGTGCCCCGTCGGCATGTTTGCCCACCTTCACCAGTCCGCGGTAGGCATTCTGGCTGCGTCCGGCACTGATGCCTTTGCTGATAATCGTACTCTTGGTGTTCTTGCCCAGGTGTATCATCTTCGTTCCCGTGTCGGCCTGCTGATAGTTGTTGGTCAGGGCCACGCTGTAGAACTCAGCCTGGCTGTTGTCGCCGGAGAGCACACAGCTGGGATATTTCCACGTGATGGCACTGCCCGTCTCCACCTGTGTCCACGAGAGACGGCTGTCGGCTCCGCGCAGATGGCCTCGCTTGGTCACGAGGTTCAGCACGCCGCCCTTGCCGTCCTTGTCGCCGGGATACCAGTTTTGCACGGTAGAGTATTTCACCTCTGCCCGCTCCATGACCACTATCTCTACGATGGCGGCATGCAGTTGATTCTCGTCGCGCATCGGTGCGGTACAGCCTTCGAGATAGGACACGTACGAGTCGTCGTCGGCCACAATGAGGGTGCGTTCGAACTGTCCCGTACCTCGTGCATTGATGCGGAAGTAGGTACTCAGCTCCATGGGGCAACGGACGCCCTTGGGGATGTAGACGAACGAACCGTCTGAGAAGACAGCCGAATTGAGCGCAGCAAAAAAGTTATCGCGATAGGGAACCACCGAGCCCAGATACTGCCGCACCAGGTCGGGATGCTCGCGCACAGCCTCCGAGATGGAGCAGAAGATGATGCCCTTCTCCTTCAGACGTTCGCGAAAGGTAGTCTTCACCGACACCGAGTCCATGACAGCGTCCACGGCCATTCCGCTCAGCGCCATACGTTCCTCCAGGGGGATGCCCAGTTTGTCGAACGTCTTCATCAGTTCGGGGTCTATTTCTTTCGACGTGCTGTCCGTCTTCTGCGCCGTCGGGTCGGCATAGTATGAAATGTCCTGATAGTCTATCTTGGGCATGTCCAGATGTCCCCACGTGGGTTCCTCCAGCGTCTGCCAGTAGCGGAAAGCCTTCAGGCGGAACTCGAGCAGCCACTCGGGTTCACCTTTCTTCTCGGAGATGAGCCGCACGACATCCTCCGACAGACCTTTCTCGATGATGTCTGTGGCAACATCCGTCGTGAAGCCATACTCGTACTTCTTGTCGGCTATCTCCTTTATCAGTTTATTATCCTTATTCTCCTCCATTCTTTTCAACCTCCTTGTTTACATCCGGGAACAATACGTTGGGCACGGCCTCCAGGGCCTTCACCACGGGGTTTTGTTCCATCTTGTGTTTGGCTTCGCGCACTTTATCGATGGCCAGGATGATACAGCCAAGCAGAAAGGCAAACTTCAGGAATCCGGCCACGGCACCCAGCAGTCTGTTCATGGTGCCGATGACCAGGAGTTTGTCCAGCAACTTCGTCACCAGCCACGCTGCAACGCCCAGCACCAGGGGCACTCCCAGCCAGATCAGCAGGAAACCCAGCAAGCCCACCTCGGCCTGTTTGTAAAAGTAATAGGCCATATAGATGCCTACAAATATACCGGTGAAAGAAATGACTTCCTTGACGAAGCCATTTCTCCACCCCTGGAATGCTCCGTAGAGCAATATCGCAAGACAAATAAGTTCTACTATCACAACTTAGCCTTAATCTCTATTTCCTGGAAGGTTTCGAGGATATCACCCTCACGCAAATCATTATAGTTAACGAGCGAGATACCACACTCGAAGTTGGTGGTAACCTCCTTCACGTCGTCCTTGAAACGCTTCAGGGCATTGATTTCGCCCGTATGCACGACGATGCCGTCGCGGATGACGCGGGCCTTGTTCGTGCGGCTGACCTTGCCCTCGATGACGTAGGCACCGGCCACGGTTCCCACCTTCGAGATGTGGTAGACCTGGCGCACCTCCACCTGGGCAGTGACTTCCTCCTTGATTTCGGGCGAAAGCATGCCTTCCATGGCATCGCGCACCTCTTCGATGGCATCGTAGATGACGCTGTACGTACGGATGTCCACTCCCTCCTGGTCGGCCAGTTTGCGGGCAGCAGCCGACGGGCGCACCTGGAAGGCCACGATGATGGCGTCCGAGGCGGCAGCCAGGTTGACATCGTTCTCGCTGATCTGTCCGACGCTCTTCTGAATGACGTTGACCTGAATCTTCTCCGTGGAGAGTTTCAGCAGCGAGTCGCTCAGGGCCTCGATGGAGCCGTCCACGTCGCCCTTGACGATGATGTTCAGTTCCTTGAAGTTGCCCAGGGCTATGCGGCGACCGATTTCGTTCAGGTCGACACGCTTCATCGTGCGCAGACCCTGTTCGCGGGCCAACTGCTCACGCTTGTTGGCAATCTCGCGGGCCTCCTGGTCGGTGTCCATCACATGGAAGGCATCGCCGGCCGTGGGAGCTCCGTTCAGGCCCAGGATGGTGGCAGCCTGCGAGGGACCGATCTCCTTGACGCGCTGACCACGCTCGTTGAACATGGCCTTGACGCGACCGTAGCTCGTACCGGCCAGCATGACGTCGCCCACGCGGAGCGTACCGTTGCTGCACAGCACCGTAGCCACATAGCCGCGGCCCTTGTCGAGCGACGACTCGATGACCGTACCCGTACCCTTGCGGTTGGGGTTGGCCTTCAGGTCGAGCATCTCGGCCTCCAAGAGGACCTTCTCCAGCAGTTCCTTCACACCGATGCCCTTCTTGGCACTGATGTCCTGGCTCTGGTACTTGCCGCCCCAGTCCTCGACCAGGAAGTTCATGTTGGCCAGATGTTCCTTGATCTTCTCGGGATTGGCGGCAGGCTTATCTATCTTGTTGATGGCAAAGACGATGGGGACATTGGCAGCCATGGCGTGGTTGATGGCCTCCTTGGTCTGCGGCATGATGTCGTCGTCGGCAGCCACGATGATGATGGCAATGTCGGTGACCTGTGCACCACGGGCACGCATGGCGGTGAAGGCCTCGTGACCGGGGGTGTCGAGGAACGTAACATGTCGGCCGTCGTCGAGCGTCACGTTGTAGGCACCGATGTGCTGCGTGATGCCGCCGGCCTCACCGGCAATGACGTTGGTCTGGCGGATATAGTCGAGCAGCGAAGTCTTACCGTGGTCGACATGTCCCATCACCGTAACGATGGGAGCACGCGGCTGCAGGTCTTCCTCGCTGTCCTCTTCCTCTACGACTGCCTCGCTGACCTCGGCGCTGACGTATTCGGTGGTGAATCCGTATTCCTCTGCAATCAGGTTGATGGTCTCGGCGTCCATGCGCTGGTTGATGCTGACCATGATGCCGATGCTCATGCAGGTACCGATAATCTTGGTGACGGGCACGTTCATCATCGTTGCCAACTCGTTGGCGGTGACGAATTCCGTCAGCTTCAGCACCTTGCTCTCCTCGGCCTGGTGTTCCAGCTCCTCCTCCATGCCTTGGCGGATGGCGTCGCGCTTCTCGCGACGGTACTTGGCGCCCTTGCCCAGTTTGTTGTCCTTCGATGTCAGTCGGGCCAGCGTCTCACGAACCTGCTTGGCCACTTCCTCGTCGCTCACCTCCTGTGGCAGTACGGTCTGCTTGGGCTGGTTCTTCTTTTTCTTCTTTCCGCCGCCCTGGCCTTGCTGTTGGTTCTGGTTGTTGTTGTTCTGCTTGTTGCGGTTCTGGTTGTTGCCGCCGCCCTGCTGTTGGTTGGCCACGGCATTCACGTCCACCCGCTGCTGTCCGATGCGGGCACGCTTCTGCTTGCCCTGCTTCTCCTCGCGTTCCTTGCGCTTCTCCTCCTTACTCTTCTTCTTAGGGCGCGTGCTCTGGTTCATGGCCGACAGGTCGATGTGGCCCTTCACCGTCAGCGAGGGTGCAACCACGTTCTCCTTGGTCAGGCGGAAGACTCCGTCCTCCGACACATCGCCGATGACGGGCTTTTCCTTCTTTTTCTTCTCGGCCTTGGGGGCAGCGGTTTCCTTGGCAGGTGCAGCCTGGGGCTCAGCTACAGGCTGTGGGGCCTCCACGGCTTCCGGCTCTGCCTTGGGTTCGGGCTTGGCCTCCACCACGGGCTCGGGCTTCACCTCCTGTTTGGGGGTCTCCACTGCGGGCTGTGCCACCGCTTCAGGCGCAGGCTTCGGCTTCTCGGCGGGCTTGGGCTTGTTGAGGTCAATCTTGCCCACCACCTTCGGACCACTGACGTTCACCCTTGTGGTTTCGGCCATCACCTCCTCGCGGCGGGCAGCCTTTTCCTTCTCCTTGGTGCTCTGCCGCTGCTGTTGCATCTCGGTGACTTCCTTGCGGAGGCCCTTGTCGGGACTAAATTCCTTGAGCAACATCTCGTATTGTTCTTCCGTTATGCGGCTGTTGGGATTAGCCTCCACCTCCGTGAAGCCTTTCTTCTGCAGGAACTCGACGGCCGTCTGCAGTCCTACATTACATTCCTTGGTTGCTTTATTTAGTCTTATACTCATAATTACTATTGATTTGGAATTAAGGATTAAAGATTAGGGATTTGGGATCTCTATTCTTGTTCCTCTTCGTCCTCGAATTCGGCGGCCAATATGCGCAGTGTTTCGTCTACGGTTTCCTCTTCCAGGTCGGCCTCCTTGATAATCATCTCGCGCGGAGCGTTCAGCACCTGGCGGGCGGTGGTCAGGCCTATCTTCTTCAGTTCCTCGATAACCCAAGGTTCGATTTCGTCGGCGAAGTCGTCGAGCTGCACGTCTTCCTCCTCCTCGGAATCCAGTTCGCGGAAGACATCGATGGTGTATCCGGTCAGCATGGAGGCCAGCTTGATGTTGGCACCGCCCTTACCGATGGCCAGGCTCACCTGGTCGGGATTCAGGAATACCTCGGCCTTCTTAGCCTCCTCGTCCAGTTCCACGCGATTGACGTTGGCGGGACTCAGTGCACGTGTGATGAAGAGTTGGGGGTTGGCCGTATAGTTGAGCACGTCGATGTTCTCGCCACGGAGTTCGCGCACGATGCCGTGCACACGGCTACCCTTCACACCCACGCAGGCTCCTACAGGGTCTATGCGCTCGTCGTAGCTCTCCACGGCCACCTTGGCACGTTCGCCGGGGATGCGGGCCACGCGGTGTATGGTGATGAGTCCGTCGTTGATTTCGGGCACCTCGGCCTCCATCAGTCGCTTCAGGAAGTCGTTGCTGGTGCGGCTCAGGATGATTTTGGGGTTGCCATTGGCATTGTCCACGCGCAGGATGACGGCCCTGACGGTCTCGCCCTTGCGGAAGAAGTCGCCGGGTATCTGCTCCTGCTTGGGCAGCAGCAGTTCGTTGTCCTCGTCGTCGAGCAGCAACAGTTCGCGCTTCCACACCTGATATACCTCGCCCGAGACGATTTCGCCCACGCGGTCCTTGTACTGGTTGTACAGTGTGTCGTGCTCCAGTTCCAGGATGCGGCTGGCCAGCGTCTGGCGCAGGGTCAGGATGCTGCGGCGGCCGAACGAGCTGAAGTCGACCTGCTGGCTCACCTCTTCTCCCACCTCATAGTCGTCCTCAATCTTGCGTGCGTCGCTCAGACTGATTTCGCGCTGCGGGTCGGTCACCTGTCCGTCTTCCACGACGGTACGGTTGTGATAGATTTCGAAGTCGCCCTTGTCGGGGTTCACGATTACGTCGTAGTTGTCATCCGACCCATAGGTCTTGGCGATGACACTGCGGAAACATTCCTCCAGGACACTGACCAGCGTGGCGCGGTCGATGTTCTTCATCTCCTTGAACTCAGCAAAAGAGTTTATCAGGTTTACGGTTCCTGATGATTTGGTTTTTGTAGCCATATATATTTTTCTTTCTATTATATTTACTTCACTTTTATCAGGTACTTGGTATATGCCACTTCGTCGAAGGTGAACTTCATGGCCACCAATTCCTTGTGTGCACGCTTGGCACCTTCGGGCTTCACCTTCTGTTCCACCTCCAGGGTGAATCCTTCGGCGGTCACCTCCACCAGCGTACCTTGATACTTGTGTCCGTCGCGTGTCTGTGTCTCCACGGGCTCGCCCATGTGTATTTCGTATTGGCGAAGCACGCGGAAGGGTTGCCCCAGTCCGGCACTGCCCACCTCCAGTTCGTAGTCTTCCTGCTCACGGTCGAGTTTCGACTCGATGTAGCGGCTCAGTTCGGCACAGTCCTCAATCCACACGCCCTCAGCATGGTCGATAGTCACCACGATGCAGTCGTCGGCCGAGACATTGACATCCACCAGAAAGTATTCCTTACCTTCCAGCCACTCATTCACAACATTCTCTACAAGTTTCTTGTCTATCATACTTAGGTTTTATTAACGAGAAGTGAGGAACTCCTTTCGGGCTCCTCACTTTCAACGATGCAAAATTACGAATATCCTTTCAAATAACCAAATAATTTGGATATTTTCGAGCGAAAGTTCCCCCATTTGTCAACCAGACTGTTGATAATGGATGGTTTTTCGCCTCGGGAAGCATCTTTCACTGGCGCAACTTCAGGACGAAGTTGCCCGTCAGTTCCCACGTTCCCTGGTCCATCATGTCGTCGCCCGAGAGCACTTTCTTCTTGGGCAACTGGGTCAGGTCGAGCGTATCGCTGGCGTAGACTCCCTCGGGGTCTTCGGCCATGACCACCAGCCCTTCGTGCAGGGTGGCGTCCCTGAAGACTTTCGTCCGGTACTGGCCTTGCGCGTCGGTCAGGGTGTCGGCCATCAGCACGTAGCCGAATGCGTTCATGAAGTCTTCCTTCACGCTCATGGTTATGTTGGGCAGGGGTGTGCCTTCGGCGTTCGTCACGGTGCCCACCACGTAATAGGAAATCTTCGGCTCACCCATGGGTGGCTCATCCACTTCGTCGTCGCCGCAAGCCGAGAACATCAAGGCCCCGGCCGCAACGGTCAGCCATGCGCTGACCATAATCAATGATTTTACTTTCATGATATATATATATGTTTTTTAGGGTTGTATATGCGCTTCTCACTTCACGGGCATGCTCCAATACAGGAACAGCCCCACCATGAGCATGACCATGACGGCCAGTGCGGCTATGCCCATGAGAAATCCGCGGTTGGCGGTGCGTATGTTTCTTCTGCGTCTCATCGTTGGTTTATTTCTTTGGACTCTTCAGTATTCCTTTGTATCTTTCCTCGTCCTCCAGCAGCTTCACGGCGCGGTCGTACACCTTGTCGCTCTTCAGCAGGTGCTGGGCCCGGCCGCGCTGGTAATAGTAGCGGCAGACGATCTCGTCCTCCAGGTACGGACGTATGTCGTCGCGGTGGCGCTCCAGTTCGGTCTTCACGTCGCCCTTCAGCGCCTGCTCCAGCTGTTCGAAGGCCTGCTCGGCCCGCTCGTAGCAGCCCTCCAGCTTGGCCGCATCGCGCAGCACCTTCAGCACCTCGTCGGTGCGCCGGTTGGGCTTGAACTGGCGGTCGACCATGAACTGCACGAACTGGGCGTATTCGTCGTCGCCAAACTGGTAGTCGGCAGGTCCGGCTATGGTCTTGTGCTGCTGCACATACTGGGTGACGAAGGCCAGCATGTCGTCGCTCTCCACGGCATCGTACACCACGGAGGCCAGACTGTCGGGCTGGGCTTCGATGTCGGGCTTGATGCCACCGCCATCGCGCACCTCACGGCCTCCACGGGTGTAGAAGACGCGCGTCAGCGAGTCGGGCACCGTGCCCACGCGGCCGTCGGCCGTCAGATGGCGGTAGTCGTAGGCCTGGATGCAGCGGCCCGAGGGGATGTAGTATCGCGAGATGGTCAGCTTCAGGTTGCCACGGTCGCCCACCTCGTGGATGGCCTGCACCAGGCCCTTGCCGTAGGTGCGGGTGCCCATGACCACGGCACGGTCCATGTCCTGCAGCGAACCGCTCAGAATCTCGGCTGCCGAGGCCGAACTGCTGTTCACCAGCACCACGATGGGTGTCTCCATGTCCAGCGGGTCGCTCGTCGTGAAGTATTCGCGGTTCGACGAGGCCAGTTTGCCTCGCGTGTACACCACCTTCTGCCCTTTCTCCACAAAGAGGTTCACGATATTCACGGCCTCATCAATCGCTCCGCCGGGATTGTCGCGCAGGTCCAGCACCAGACGCCGCATGCCCTGGGCCTTGAGGTCGGCCAGCGCGTGGCGCATCTCCTGGGTGGAGCCTTGCGAGAAGCTGGCCAGATAGATGTAGCCCAGTCCCTCGCCCGTCATGCCGTAGTAGGTGACTGCGGGCATCTGTATGGTCTTGCGCGTCAGGCGGAAGTTGAGGGGTTTCTCCTCCCCCATGCGGCGCACGCTCACCTCCAGACTTGTACCGGGCTCGCCGCGCAGCATGTTGCTCACCTCCGAGGTGGGCTTCTTCCGCACGTCCACGCCGTCGATGGTCAGGATGACGTCGCCGGCCTTCAGTCCAGCCAGCTGGCTGGGCGTACCCTCGTAGGGTTCGATGATCATGGCCCGCTCCTCCTTCGTGTTATAGCGGATGATGCTGCCTATGCCGGCATACTTGCCCGTGGCCATCTGGCGCAGTTCGTCGTCGTCCTCGGGATAGTACTGCGTGAAGGGGTCGACATGCGAGAGCATCGACTTGATGGCCCACCTGATGGTGGTGTCGGCCGACAGGGTGTCGACGTAGTAGAGGTCGAGCTGCCGGTAGATGTCGTCGAAGAGTTCCAGGTTCCGCCCTATCTCGGCATTGTGGCTCTCGGCCCGCTGCGCGGAAAGAAGGAGAGAATGGGAAAATGAGAAAATGAGATAAAGGAATAGTATACGTTTCACTGTTATCGCCTTTTTTTAATCTTTAATTCAATGCTTAATTCTTCTTTCTTAATTCTTAATTATTTCCGCAGCCTCACGGCGAATATGCTCCCACGTCGGTTCGGGCAAGCGCGTGCCAACGACCTGGATGATGTGCTGCGAGAGCAGCGACCCCATGCGCAGGCACTGCTCCAGTCCGGCCCCCTGGGACAGGGCATAGAGGAAACCGCCGGCAAAGAAATCGCCTGCGGCCGTGGTGTCGACGACGTTCACTGTCCGCCCCGGCACACTGGCGCACTGGCCGTTGTGCATGCCCAGGCTGCCCCGCTTGCCCACCTTCACCACGGCCCACCCGGCCATGGAGGCTATCTCGCGCAGGGCCTCCTCAGGAGCCTTGCCCTGGGTGAAGGCAGCGCTCTCCTCCTCGTTGGCAAAGACGATGTCGATGTAGTCTGCCACCAGCTGACGCAGCAGCGGAAGGTTTTCGGCCACTACGTTAAAGCTGGCCAGGTCGATGCTGGTGGTCATGCCCATTTGCTTGGCCACCTCGCAGATGCGGCGGATGAGGGCATTGTCCTGCACCAGGTAGCCCTCGATGTGGAGCAGGTCGTAGCCCAGGAAGCTTTGTTCCGTGATGTCCCCGGGAGCCATCTGCGCGGCCACGCCCAGATAGGTGGCAAAGGTGCGTTCGGCATCGGGCGAGATAAACGTGTTGGCCACACCGGTCATGCCGTCGCGACTGACGAGTCGGGCCTCGATGCCTACCGAGTTGCAGTTATCTGCAAAGAAGCGACCCATGTCGTCCAGGCCCACCCTGCCCACGAATCCGGGGCGAGCCCCCAGATTGGCCAGTGCCAGCATGGCATTGCCGGCACTGCCGCCCGTGGCCTTGGCGGGGTGCCACGCTTGCATCTGGGCCGAGAGCTCACGCTGCCGGTCGCCGTCGATCAGTTGCATAGCGCCTTTTGCCAGGCCCAACTGACTCAATTGTTCGTCGCTCTCCAGACGCACCAAAACGTCCACCAAAGCGTTTCCGATACCTATAATTTTCATCTTTTCGTCGAATTTTCTGCAAAGATACAGATTTTTTTTGATATTTGTTTGGTGTATTCAAAAATTCTTCTTACCTTTGCACTCGCATTTGGGAAACAGATGCAGACATCCTGCTTCAGTAGCTCAGTTGGTTAGAGCACCTGACTGTTAATCAGGGGGTCGTTGGTTCAAGCCCATCCTGAAGCGCAAAAGCCGAGATTCGTCTCGGCTTTTTCTTTTTACCCTCATCAAGGGTCTCTTTCGGTCCTACTAAGGTTGGGGTTCAGACAATACTAAGGTTGGGGTTCAGACAATACTAAGGATGGAGCTCAAACAATAGTAAGGTTGGAGCTCAAACAATAGTAAGGTTGGAACCCGGTCGACGTATGGTCTGAAAGGGAGCCTCGCGAGGGAGGGAAATCTATGCTACTGAAGTTCGGTGGAAAAGGGGGCTACCTGACGAAGTTCCTGTTCCAGGGTCTCCAGGCTGGGCATGTCGCGGTCGTCGTGGATGTAGCGCACCGTGCAGTCGGCATCGCTGATGTAGATGTGGGGGATGCGGCTTTGGGCAAAGAGGTAGAACACGGCCTTGTCCTCCTGCGCCGAGAAGGGCAACTCCAGATGGTGGTTGCTCCAGTAGGCCAGTATGTCGTCCCGACCCTGGGCCCGCGATATGCAGGCCATGCGGAAGCGTGGGTCGCCGGCATGGGCCAGATAGAAGGCATTGAGCACGGGCAGCTCCTGCTGGCAATCGGTACATTCGGTGTTGAAGAAGACTATCACGCTGGCCTTGCCGCGCAGTGCGGCCGGGGACAGCTGACTGCCGTCATCCATGACGACCTGAAACGCAGGAAGCGTATCGCCCACCGCCACCTCTGGTGTGGAGGGCGTACGCTCCTCAGGTTCGTTGATACACGACGACAAGAGAAGGAATAGGGAAAATAGTAACGCTCCGTACCTCATCTTACCTTCCTACCTTTACATCGGTGTTGCCCGACACCTTGGCCGTGGAACCCAGGCCACCACCGAAGACGTTGCCCGTGATGTTGGCTCCCTCCACCGCAGCCGTGCTCCGGTCGCCGGAGACGTAGGTGACGTTGGCTTCCGTACCAATCTTCACGGTGGTGTTGCCCTTGACAGGTGCAGCATTGCCGCCGCCATAGACCGTACCGATGGCGCCGATGGCACCCTTCGTGTGGGCAGGCAGTGTCACTTTGGTGTTATCGCTCAGGGTCAGCTCGGTTCCGGGGTATGCCGAGTCGCTATTGGCGTTCACACCTACTCGTTCGTTGATGTTCACCGTCGGGTTGCCCGTAACCTCGGCTTTCTCACCCAGACCGCCGCCAAAGACACGGCCGATGCTGGTGAACGACTTGATATTGACGACCGGGTCGGCGGATTGGCTACCTCCGTCCATGACCGAATAGGCAGCCTGGTTGCCACAGCCGTAGAGCTCGCCGATGGTGATGGGGTGACAGCCCGTCTCCTCGATGTTGACGGTGATGGAACCCTGGATTTCTCCGCCCTTGTTGTTACCGCCGAAGACGCGGTCGAAGTGTCCGCTCGTGATGGTCAGCACCACATCGCTGCCGACATCGGCATCTCTGGAACCACCATAGATTTCTCTCAGGTATGAGATACATCCCAGATTGATGTTGGCGTTGCCGTCCATGTATGCCTCGTTGCCGCCGCCATACACCTCATTGATGACCAGCGGACAGGGACTGCCCTCTTCGTCCAGGTTCACCTGGGCCGTGGTACGCACGTTGCCCTTCGTGTTCGATCCGCCGAAGGCATTGTGTATGGTACCGCCCCAGATGGTGGCCGAACTGATGCCCGTGCCATAGTTAGAGGAATTGAGGAAACCCACATCGGCACCGTTTTGGGATACCCAATTCGTGCCGTCGCGCGAGATCAGGTCCTTACCGTTACCGCCGCCAAACACGTAGTCTATCTCGTAGGCACCCAGCACCACCACGTCGGTGGATGGTGTGGCAGCAGCATTGCCGCCGCCATAGACATATTCGATGCTTACCTCCTGACATCCGTCGATGACCACCTGCAGAGGCTGGTTGGCGCCGGAATGGGCAGCCGTGGAATATTGTCCTGTGGCCGTGGGGTTGGTAGGATTGTAGGCTGCCAGGTTGCCACCGCCGTAGACGGCCTGCAGCTCGTAGGAGTGGTCGCTGGCAGTATGGCTGGACAGTTTCTCCTGTGCCGTGCGCTGCTGTCCCGTGGTGCCCGTGGTCTTATTCACCCGCACCAGCACGGTGCCCTTGGGCGAACCGTTCAGGTTGTTGCAGCCAAAGATGCGTCCGGCATCCAGGATGAGCGAACCGTCAGCGTTCTGGACCTGCGTTCCGTCAGATTTCTCGGCATAGCTCTTCACCAGTATGACACCATTCTGCGTCAGTCGGACATTGCCGTTGACGTCGGCAGCCGTCTCGCTGTTGCCAAGGCCGCCACCGTAGGCATCGCCATAGATGGTGCCGCTGTTCAGGTTCACATACGTATGGTCTTCCGTACCGCTGTTCACCTGACCCAGTGCCGAGCCGCCATAGACGTCGCCATAGATGAGGGCAGCACCTGTGGTCACGCCCGAATCGTTGATGGTACCAATGTTGACTTCGACGTTGCCGCTTGTCCTGGTTTCAGAACCATAGCCGCCGCCGTGCACGTTGGCCTTCTCCGTAGCTGTAGCACTACCCACCGTGCCGTTGACCAGGGTGACCAAAACATCGCCACCGATGGTGCCCGATGAGTTGCAACCGCCATAGATGCCCTTATGCACCGTGCCGTTGGCCATATCGATGGTAGCATTGCCACTGACACCGGCAGCATTACCACCGCCAAAGAGCTTGGAAGCCGTGTTGTTGGCCACCTGGTAGAGTATCTTGGTGTTGCCCGTGACAGCAGCTGCATCGCCACCGCCATAGACGTCACCGGCGATATCCACACGCTTCGAGCCAACGTTTTCTCCGATGGTCACGATGGGGTTACCCGTCACAACAGCCGTTGAGCCCAAGCCGCCGCCAAAGACATTATAGTTGATGGTTGCGTTCTTGATGGTCACCTGCGGATAGTTAGGAGTAGCCGTGGGGGCCGAATAGGCAGCCTTGTTGCCGCCGCCGTAGACATTGCCCAGATAGCTGGTGGTACAGCTTGTATCCCAGTCTACCTCGACACTGATTTTACCGGTAATTGTACTACCCGTGTTGTTGCCGCCAAAGAGGTTCCCGATGCGTCCGCCGGTCATTTTGAGGGCGATGTCGCCAGTGATGGGGGCATTGTTCGAGCCGCCATATACATAGTCTATCATGTCGTCTTTGCCCATGCAGCCAATGGTGATGGATCCAGCCTTGCTTCCGGCCAGGTTGCCGCCGCCATAGAGTTCGGTAACCTTCATTTGGCAGGGGGCTCCACCATTTTCGCCCTGGCTCTCGGCACTCACCGTGATGGTGCCGTCGATGGTGCCCTGACTGTTCGAACCGCCGAACACCTTGCCGATGGTGCCACCATATATCTTTGTCTGCACATTGCCCGTAACGTTGGCAGCCGTAACGGTACCATTACCGCCACCAAAGACATTGCCGATGACGTTGCCACCCCAGATGGTGACATCCGTGGATGCCACAGCGGCCGCATTACCGCCACCGTAGACGTACTCGATGCTGTTGTCGCAATTGTGCACCGTCACCGTGGGATAGCCATTTCCATAGGTGTAGTCGGCCTTGTTGCCACCGCCATAGACGGCATAGAGGGCGTACTCACCAGCCGTGGGGGCCGGGTCGGTGCCATAGATATCGACCGTGACACTGCGCTGCGGTGCACCATTGATGTTGTTGGCACCATATACACCGCCCGAACCGTCGGCACTGGTCTTCTTCACCGAACCACCATACACCTTCACCTGAACGGAACCATAGACATTGGCAGCAACATCGCTGGTAGCGCCATTGACACCATTTTTCTGCCCTAAGCCGCCGCCATAGAGCGAGCCGTTGATGGTGCCCTTGTTCAGGGTTACATAGGTATGGAGTGCATCAGTAGCAGTCGTACCATTGACGTATCCCAGGGCCGAACCGCCATAGACATCGCCATAGACGACGACACCGGGCGTGGTCTGCGTGGTTGTACCCAAAGTAAGATCTACGCTGCCGCTGACACGTGTCAGCTGACCATATCCGCCGCCATGGATGTTGGCCGTATGGGTAGCATCTGTGCCCACCTGACCGCCGTCGATTTGCATCGTGACATTACCAGAGATGGTGCCAGTATAATTGCTACCACCATAGACACCACCTGCACTAACTTTACCATCCTTCATGGTGATTTTCACAGTGCCACCGTCATTCTGACAAGCACCGCCAAAGACACCACCAGAGATAACTGCTGAATATTCCGTTCCATTGACACCACCAGATTTGCCATCAACGGTACCGCCAAGGACGTAAATATTAGAAGTATTCCTTGTGAAGCCATAGGAGCCACCTCCGTAGACGCCACGCTCGACATAAGCCTCATCAGCAACTACAACATTGGTATTGTAAGTCAAAACCTGTCCAGAGCTACTCTCATTACTAAAACCGCAACCGGCTCCAAATACGTTACCACCAATAGCTCGATTTAATACCCGATTCGAATTATTGCTATCAACATTCGTTTTACCACCAACATATAGATAAGTAGCACCCGTAAGGGCTCCGTTTGTAGTTCGAGTTCCGTTGGCACCACCAGCTACCCAGCCATTTATGGTGCCACCAGTGAATACCATAGTGCGAATACCCTTGGCATTTGCGAATTCCGCAGCACCATAAACGACACCATCTATTTGTGCAGTGCCTCTTACACGAAGATCAAAAGCCCTGTCTGTTGTTGATTGGTTGTTGCTTTCATCCATACCGCCAGCAATTCCATCAATACGCCCACCTTCCATACACAGGTATCGCCTGCCTGCATTGTGAGTATTACCGACTGAAAAATAATACGTATTATCACCACCAGATCCCGTGTAATTATTATCTACCGCAACAGTAGAGCCCAAATTACCACTCTTTATATAGGTACGTGCGTATAGTGAATTGGAAGCTCGGTTTAACTGAATACCAGTACCCAGATACATGTTAGCACGAACTAATAATTTTGTGTTATCGTTCTTTACACGATCATAGTCACAACCCAATATCAGCAATTGGTCACAGCGCCTTGAATCATCCAAGCCACTTGTAAAATTATAAAGATTATTGTAGGTACCGCTTTCGATTTTCACGGTTTGTACACAATCCTTATCACCGTTACACCCACTTAATTGGCCACCATTAGCAGAATTGACAATACCTCGCCCCATGGTAAAGGTGTAGCCTGCTGCAGTGACATCACCTGTACTATTCATATTCACGAACTCCACCTTGGCTTTGTTGCCATTAGCAGTGATTGTGCCTGTGAGGTTACGATTGAAACTTACCGTTCCATCAGGGTACCGGGCCGAAACGGTACAGTTGGCAGGAACGGTAATATTGCCGATATCCCGGGTTGCACTTAATACCCAGAAATTGGTTTCATAGGTTCCGCCATTGAAGGTCTGTGCAGTATTACCTGTCTTTACAGTTGCTGCAGTCCATGTAGCTTCGAAAACAATTTCGGCAGAGGTGCAATTGGGCGTATAGTTTGAGTCAAGACCAGTAAAGTGTATCGTGGCATCGAGAGGCAATACAGCATTGTTGCCATATTCTTGAATATATTCTCCGCCTTGGATGACCTTCCAACCTCCAAAACCATAATACGTACTTCCATTCTTAGGACGCTTACTAAAGGGATTGGAAATGACGGTGTAGGGATAATTGCCCGTCATGCCAGGCACCGTCTTCTCCAGAGTCTTCAAATAAACCATGGTGTTTTGGTCTTCCCCCGTCAGGGCAGAGATAGCAACTGCCGAGGCATTCGTAACGCTTCCACCGCTATACGTAATCTTGACATTGCGGGGGTCTGGCGATGAAAGATAGTCGGCAGGATAGCCCGTTGGGAGATTAGCGCTCGACTGGTAGTAACTCCAGTTATGGTCTTCGCGGTCATCGATAACAACTTTTTTATCGACGGTTATACCAGAGTTCGCAAAATCTTGTATGGCAATTGGAGACTCCTCATAACCTTCCTTATAGGCAATGGCCTTGACCGTTGAGGGGTTCGATACACTGAAAGGACCGATATAGACTGAGCCATCGGTGGTAGAAGGATCTTGACCGTTCCAATTAACACGAATGGTTGCACCTTCGGTAGCACAGGTGATGGAGACTATGCCTGCCGAAGAAATGGTGATGACAGGTCTTTCACATAAAGGGGCAGTATAAGTTTCACTGGTGACAGTGGAACTCATGCCGTCGCGAATGGTAATAGCCTTGACCGTTACAGGGTACTGCAATTTTTCTATGTTGAATGGACCTGAGTACGCTGTGCTTGAAGAAGTGGGTGTTGAGCCGTCGGTGGTATAATAGATGGTGGCATCATGAACATCCGTAGCCAAAGTAATATTATTGGTAGTACGGGTAATCGTAGGTGCAGCAACCATTGATGCATAAAGAATGACCTTTTTGGAAACCGTTACAGTAGAACCATTCTGTGTGACAGAACAGGTAAGTGTCATCTCTATGTCGCTTGCAGGCAGGCTGCTGACCGTGATAACGCCTGTCGAGGTATTGACTGAGGCATAAGAGCCACCACCCGTCAGAGACCACGTGCCAGAAGTCACGTTGGACGCTGCAGGTGCGGATGTCTTTATTCCATTGTTGTACCAATAATAAGGCCCACGGTAGCCTTCGAACTTGTGATATTGGCTGGTGAAAGTACCCGAAATGGTGTACGGCGATGTTCCTATTTCTTTCAAAACATCCGCACCAGATATGCTTCCAGAGAGTGATGCAGCATTGTCAGTATAGGCATAAAGAACTGTATAGCTTTCTCCAGAACCTGGGTTATTATTGTTTTCGACTGACCACTGATTATTAGCAAAACGCAAATATCGATTATTACCATGGATTCTACCATTGCCAGCATTAGTCCATGTATAATAATTATTATTAAATCTTAATCCATAATTAACGCCCCCCCAATAATTATCTTGTCCATAAGCAAGATAATAACCATTATTTTGGAATTCCGTTACTTGATTAATATTTGATGAATTTCCTGTAAATATACACTGGGCGTAGTAGGTACCAAAATCTGTTGTGTTTGCCGCTAGACGAGCAATAGTTCCATTATTATTACGCAGGAAATATGGCGTATTATTATTAGGGAAATACAAAAATACATACTGCTGCGCCCATGCCCCCACACTTACCAACGTGAGGAAGAGGGGGAGCAAGCGGCGGAAAAGGGCCTTAAAGTTGAATATATTTCTGGATTTCAAACTGTACATTGTTGTTATATTTCGTTACTGTTCGTATTCACTCATTGGTCGGATGCACTGGGGTCAACGGCCCTCCACACGATACTTCTTGGTCTGGAGACCTGAGCCCACTACGTAGATGCCGGTCTGACGGATGCGCGTCTCTACGGTCTCGCCCGGATTGACGGTGAAGACCTTGATGAGGGCTCCGGCGGCATTGAAGATGCGCACGTCGGCGGCATACTCCAGCGACGACTGCACTACGATGCGACCCTTCTGGGCGGAGATGTCCAGACGACCACCGACGCCATCCAACGAACCCTCGTCCTCGCCTTCGAACGAAGAGCGGGTGGAGTTGAACGTGATGTGGCTGGGTGCCGGGTGGGGCGTTGCAGGTGCCTGATAGGTGAAGTAGGGACGGAACGGCACGGGAGTGGCTGCAGCACTCTGGTGCTCGTAGGCACTGCCTTCGGCGTTGAGCAGGTAACTGCCTGCGGCCACGCTCTTACTCATGTAGTTGGCACGGAACGTGTAGTCCTCACGGGTGACGGCATGGTCGTTGAGCTCTGTGTCGCTGACACCGATGGTGGCATTCGCGACTGAGGCGAAGGTGACGGTCTGACGCGAGAGGGGTTCCTCGACACGCACGTAGGTGTTCTTCGGAATGAACTCGCCCGAGAGGTCGAACTCGTAGTACATGGAGCCGGGGAAGCCTATCAGGTAGGGCGTGCCGTTGGCAGCGCAGGGATAGCCGGGATAGGTGCGCTCGGCGGCATAATATTCGCCATGATACTTGTCGGAGTTGTGGTCCTTGAACTCGTCCTTCGAATAGTAGTAGTCGTAGAGGAACGTATTGGTCACGGTCTTGCCATCGCCACCCACTGAGATGGGTGCATTGAAGTCGGCGGTGTAGAAGCCGTCAATGTCGTTTTCGTTGTCGTCCTTGGCCTGCTGGAGGTTGCCGTTGAACTCGCGCAGCCAGTATTCGTGTCCGGTGTCGTAATCCTGTGTCCAGGGTGCACCGGCCGTGGCCTTGTAGAAGTGTGTGATCTCACCCTTCGTGTTGGTGGTGACGAGGTCGGCCGTGAAGGGCAGACTGACGCCTTCCCATCCCTTGGCGAGGTCGACATAGTGGGACGGTATGCGCTGATACCACATGCGTTTGCCGGAGGCGAAGGTGTAGGATATGGGGGCATTGAAGTCCTGACGGTCGACAAGGAAGTGGTCGACGGGGGCGGTGTAGCTCGTGCCGGAGGCATCCGTGCCGGAGGCATTCTTCACGACGCGGTGGCCGCGGATGCTGGCGGTGCGTGAGTACCGGTCTACGGTCTTGTACTTGCCTTCGGGGTCGGCCTCCGAGGTGGAGAAGTAGTCGCTATAGACGGGATCCTCGAGATAGTCGGTGATGACGCCATAGGTCTTGGAGGCAGCGGTCGACGTAGAGGGCTGCGGGATGTAGGCCAGCAGGTTGCTGGTGAGGTCGATGTTCTGGAAGTCTACCAGTCCGTCGTCGTCGAGCAGGGGCGGGAAGAAGTGTCCGTTGGCCTGTCTGCCCAACTTATAGCCACCTGCTACATCACCATTGCCACCTGTGAAGTCGATGGCCGTCATGCCCTGGTAGGCAATGTGGTTGCCGTCCTTGGACTTGGCAGCGAAGATGGCTGCGGGGTTGAAGTGGGCCTTGTCCATCTCGGCACTCTGGAAGTATGCCGGTGCACGGTAGACGCGGTTGCTGCTGGCGGATGCCTGCAGGCGACTGCCGGACTTGTTGATGTGCGACGGTGTTTTCTGATGGTCGCGGGTCGTAACATGGCCGTAGGTGAGCATCTGTCCGAAGAAGATGTAGTCGTCGGGCCAGATGGGGCTGTAGTAGGTGCTGGTTTGCTCTACGATGAGTCGCTGGTCCTCGGTGGTGGGTACGGTACCGCCAGAGAAGGTGAAGTCGACGTTGCTGTAGCGAGAGCTTACATAGTCGTAGTCGAACTTGTCGGTCACGGGGAAGGTGCCGTCCTTGAGCTGGGGCTTGTTCTCGGCATCGAGGTCGTCGGCGTCGAGATACTTATAGGCATAGCCGGTGGCCGAATTGTGGTCGTAGTAGCGCTTGTTGAGGTAGAAGCCGTTGAGGTCGTAGGCCACTTCGCCATTGTAGAAGGCCTTGAGCGGCATCTCTGTGGCTTCGCCATGTGCCTTATCGGCTTCCGTCATGGAGAAATCGAAGTTGTTCTCCTCAGGATAGTAGCAGTTGACCATCTGCATGAGCTTGCCGGCATACTTGTCTCCGTTGCGGGTAGGTTCGTTGAACAGCGGCTTCACACCGGAGGTCGGTGCTTTATCGGTCTTGACCCAACAGTTCTCGAGGTAGCCGGTACCGGTGTCGACGATACCTGCGGTCTGGAACGTACCGGTGACGCCAAGGTTGTAGACGTTGCCACAGAGGTGGTGGAAGAGGGAGTTGTTGAGTCCGTTGATGGAGTAACCCTCGCCATGCAGCGTTCCTTCGAAGCAGTGTGCATCGGTGCCGATGGGCTGCCAGTCGTAGCCTTCGCCCGGCGACATGTTGTCGTGGAGGAAGAATTCGAGATTCTGGCCTGCTCCGATGCTTTCTGTGTTGACACCATAGTGTCCGGCCAGGGCACCTGTGGTGGCAGGCTCGATGACGTTGCCATTGCCGTCGGTGCGTGGCTGCAGTGTCAGGTCGAAGAGATCCTTGAAGAGGAGCAGTTCGTTGGCACCGGTGGAATTGTGGTTGTCGATGTAGATCTTCGGGGGACGCCGGGTGTCCTTGTGGTCGATGTACATGTGGTTTTCCTTGTCGGCCATGACATCGGCGATGTCGTGGTAGTTGCCCACGCTGAGGGCTACGTAGTTGGAGTAGGTCTTGCCCAGGTAGGTCTTGGTGTAGTAGGCTATCTGGTAGTTGTCCTGATACCAGTATACTCGGGTGCTGTTGTTGGTGAAGGGGGTGCCGTTCTTGTGTGCGGCGGCATCGTCTTTGTTGGCAAATACTTCCCATCCACTGCTGAGTACCTCGAAGGCTCCGGTGGTAACCTGGGGCACCTTCATGCCGACGGTGGAGCCTGGCAGTACGGTGTTGGGCTTGGTGATCTCTCCAATCTGGGGCACACCGCTCTTGAACTGGAGGTGGATGTTGACGATGTGGCGCTCGCTGATGGGCGTGATGTTGGTGCCGGACTCGTCGCTCTCCTCATATTCATAGAGGTAGGCCACGGTGATGATCTTCTCCTTCGAGAGGTCGAAGATGTCGCTCTCGCGAGAGACATACAACGTGCTGGTCTCCAACGGGGCAGCGCCAATGATGGTGAATGCCAGATGGGCCTCGGTACCTGTGCCTATGACGGTCTTGTTGACCAGATTGTTATAGGTGGGGGCATCGATGATGACACCCTTCTCGACGAGGGCGCCATTGGCTGCACTATAAGTAGTCTGGATGAGGGGATAACTGGGGTTGGTCGAGGTGATACCGTTGACGTAGGTGACATCCTTTCCCATACCGTTCTCATTAATATTGTAGGCATCGCGGCAATAGTAATACTTCACGGTAGAGTATATTGTACTGCAGCCTCGGTCGTCGGTAATGGGATTGTCACTTGCATCCTTGAGGGGCACTCCTGTGTTCGTACCAGCTTTGTCAGCCGGAACGGTGATGACATCGACCTTACCCTTCTGAGTGTCATCGAGGGATTGATACTGATTGAGGCTGAGGACTGTGCCAGGGGCATAGGGGATGTCGCCACGGATGAAGTCCTCACGCACAACGTAGTAGTTACCTGGCGAGGTGACATCGAGAGGAGCGTAGTGATACTTCTCGTTCGGAACTTCCTCATACCGCTGACGGGTGACTATTTCGCCAATTGATATTCTTTGGGAAGCACCAACTTTATCGGTCCATTCCAGGTCAGTAGTGCCATTGTACCGTGCTGTATAGTCCACCGAAGTGGATACGGAATAAATCTTCGGGTCGAGCGGTGTGGCGCCATCGTACATGGGAGTGGTGCCGTTGGGCTTGTATCCGTCGTACTGATACTTGAAGCCTTCGGTGCCTCCGTAGCTGGGATCGATGAGCAGGTCGAAGGCATCGTAGTTGAAGACGAAGTGGTTGCGGTCTTCGGCCGACATGCCGCTCCAGGCCTCCAGTGCCTTGTAGGCCTTGCCGGGCGTGTAGAGATTGCCTCCGTAGTAGCCACTCTTTGTGCAATAGTATGCCTTGGCGATATAGCCGCTGTTTTGCGAGACGAAGTCGTTGACTTCCTCGTCGGTCCACGTAGGATTGGCCCTCTTCACCTGAGCCTTGATGTTGCTCTCGGAGAGGACATCGCCTGCATAGAGGTATTCTTGTTCGCTGAGCTGCAGGGTGCTGGTAATCACCTTGGCCTCGACGACATTGACACCCTCCTTGATGACGGGGCCCCAAACGGATTCGTAGTCGGCCTTGGCAATGGCTACTCCGGCATTAAGGGTCATGCCGTTGACGGAAATCTCCTGAGTGGTCACCCATGCCTCTTCGAAGTTGGCCTGGTCCTTACCGGTAGCTTCGAGAGCTGATGCGGACAGCGTCTGATAGGTGTCATAGATTTCGTCAGCAATGATGTCGTTCTTTGCATATTCCTTCTGGCCATAGATGCCTTCCTTGGAACCCTTCAGGTGATAGGTGGGACCTCCGATGTACTGCAGTTTCTGGGCATCGGTGAGGGCATTGTACTGGATGCTATCTTTCTTGTCGGTAAGGACGGTGCTGTTGGTATAGTACTGGTTCCATACCGCGGGATTGTCAATCTTGTAGGTCAGGACATAGCCCTTGTCGTGACTGACGTTGTTGGAAGAGCGGACGAGGTAGGACACGGGTTTGTCGGCATTCTCCACATAGGTTTTGGTCTTCGTATCGTAGACGTAGGTCGTGGCCGAGCTGTTGAGCAGCAGCGTGTTGTACTCATCCTCGAGCATGGTGTAACCCTGAGGATACTCCGTTTCGCCAATCTTGCACTTCTCGATGATGGTGTAGGTTTTCTCCTTGAAACGGCTCTGCTGCTCTTCGGTCAGCTGGCTCCAATCCCACCAGGTGATGGGCTCGTTCAGGGAATAGCGCTTACCATTTATCTCTACTTTCTCGTCGAGGCCCAGTCGCTGGCCTTCTGCATTCAGATAGGCATAGAGGTTGGGCTGCACCTCACGCAACGTCATCCTACCGTGGGAGGCTGCCGAAATGGTCAACGGGATGCTGACCTTCTCGGAATAGGACGTAGCCGAACCGGTATAGGCAGAGATGTACTGGTCGTAGACATAGATGTTACCCTTGATGTACCAGTAGTGGGCCGGCGATGCATCTGCGCCCTTGTATTGGTTGTGCATGGGATAGCAGTCGTCGACAATCTGCTTGGTGTTGTGTACGAAGTTACCCGAGGTTTCAATCTCCTCCAGCAGGGACTCCGCCTCATCGTACTCGAAGCGACGGTAGGTGACGGCATACTCGTTGAGGGGGTTGAGGGTTACCTTTTGCCAGACGGGCAGGTTGTCGGGATTGCCGTAGCCGTGCCACTTCATCTTGCCATGCTCGTTGCGGGCATAGACGTAACCGCCACCCAGGCCCTGCTTGACATTGATAAGGTCGAGTTCGACCACGCCGGTGATGTAGCCCCAGTTGGTGCCCGTGGAGCCTGCCGTAGGTTCGTTGATGAGTTCCAGATATACACCGGAAGCCAAGGCCACCTTGTTGTGGCTGGTGGCGTTGTTGCGATAGCGGTCGGTCTTCTTGGCCAGTTTCCAATCATGATAGCTTCTTCCGTCGGCAACGTTGGGAGAACTTTCGGACACATCGGTGGTGCGTTCATAGAAGAAGGCATTGTCGCTGGTCAGGTTGCCCAGATAGTTCACGATGTTGTAGATACCGAAGTAATTGCCATGATAGGCACCGTCCGTCCCTGCATCAGCAGAGATGATGGAGTTGATCTTGTTGAGCGACACCTCACCCACACGGTTGATGGTGTAGTTGGTGTAGTCGGCCACTTCGGGCACACGGTCGCGGGCACCCTGCAGCACCATACGGCTGCCCCAGATGCCTACGAAGTCGGCACGCTGCACGGTGTTCAGCAGACGGCCGGCATAGATGGTGCAGACGCCCATCTGTTTCCAGTAGGCATCCGTGGGATTACCATCTCCGTCCACATAGCGGGTACCTTGGAACAAGTTTTTCAAGTCGGAGAGTGTGAATTTCTTTCCTGGCTCGTAGGTTGTATTGTTCTTGTCGGTGACACTGGTTGTGTTCTCATACTGCAAATCGAAGTAAGCACGCTCGCGGTCGGTAAGTTTATCGTACTCGGATTTCTCCAGTTCCTTACCCATGCCATAATAGTCGGTGCCATAGTTGCTGATGTGCAACTCGCGGAAACCATCCACGAACGTGAGGTTACCATCGCCATACAGGCCACCGACATGTTCGGTGCCGACGGTTATGAGGTCGCGATGATAGACGTCGCGCAGACTGGCCGTGGCATTACCATAGACGGTATTGGTGTTGACGAAGATCTGGTCACTACCGGTAGATACATTACCACCGGCAAAGACGGCATTGTAGATATGTACGCCGCTGATGTCGAGACAATCCCATTTAGCGCCGTCGGTCGACTTGTTCTGAAGCAGGTTTAGGTACTCGTTGGGCACATAGTCGCCGGCATTGAAGGTGATTTGCGTCTCCCCTGTGGTGGCAACTACGAGGTTTCCATTAGCATCCCGGACGTATTCACCTTTCGGCGTGGTCTCAAGTCTGCTGAATGTAATGCTCTTGCCCGGCAGCACCTGGCAATAGGGGGCCACTTCTACACTGGTACAGGTGACCATGCCACGGGAGATGGCTTCCTGGTCGGCATTTGCTCCGGTGCTGATGGGGCCGTCCTCATCGTAATACTTATAGTAGAATCCACCGCCGTTCTCCGGCAGGCCATTCTGATTCGAGATGGCATCGCCTCGTGTGCCCAGTTTCTTACCTTGAGAACTGTAGACAAAACCGATATCACCGCCACCGAATACATTACCGTAGCCAAGTTCCATATTCTCGGTAGTACCTATGATGCCACCATAGATGTGGACATCGGTCTCACCGAAGACATAGCCCTTAGATTCGAGGTCCATCTGAGCCAGGATTTCGGGCTGATCCTTATAAAGCTCAGTACCATCTCCGCCCCAGTTGTCGTAACCACGGCCACCGCCGAATACGTTGCGCAACACATGTCCGCCATAGACATAGACATGCGTGGCACCAGGCTTATAGATTTTGGCATTGGCATTGTTGATAGGTGCTGCTGCAGCATCCGCCTTAACGGTGCCACGACCGATAGGGCCGATTTCGCCACCACCATAGACACTGCCGCGGACGACACCCTTGTACAGAGCGACATTGGCAATCTCAGTGTAGCTGTTGGCTATATAGCCACCACCGAACAGATTACCCGAACGCTCCAGGCCGTTCTTTCGCTTCTCGGGGTCTTTGTTATCCCAGTCGTCCATTTCCTCCACATAGTCTGCCTCAGCGAAGGTGGAGGGATTGGTGCCTTCGTAGCGATAGCCGATGTAGCCATTGTTGACGTTCAGGTTGGTCGTACCATAAATGGCACCACCTTCTCCACCGCCATACGCACTACGCAAAATAACTGGAATGCCGTTCTCCAGGCAAGTTCCGTAGAGGTTACCGATAACCACATTGGTACGTCCGTCAATATCATCGTCGGCTACGGCCAAGGTGGCGGATCCATGATAACCTACATCACCCTTCCATCCGCCACCATAGACATTACGCACCTGACCGCCCTTGATGTAGGCATTGGTGGTAGCTATAAACTCTGTCTTTGCGGCAGGATAATAGCACATGACGGGACCACTCTCTCCGGCGGCGTAGACGTCCTTCGCTACTATGCCACCCAGTACATCGATGTACGTGTCACCACTCACTACAGCCTTGGGACCATAACCGCCGCCATAACAATATCCGAGTACGGTAGCCCCCTTGTAGACATGAAGGTTGGTATTATACTTCTCCGATCCATGCCCACGGTCGCGAATCTTCCCGTCAGCAATGTCTTGCGCCATCTCGTTCCAGGGAGCAAGTGCATTCTCGTGATAGTTCTGCGTATACCCATCACCGGTATAGTCGCCACCGAGCGTGAGGTCTAACGATTTCCCAGCAGCCTCCAGCTCAGCCTTCCATGCAAGCAGCGACGGTTCATTCAATACTTGTCCGTTGCTGCCTCCAGCCCATGCCTTATACACTACAGCACCGTCATTCAGGTTGATATTGGTGTAATGGGCCCAGCTGTTCTCACCATATCCGGCACCATATATATAACCCTGATATTGAGCCTCTTTATTAGACCATACGGTATCATTGATATTGACTTCCGCAAAGAGTGTGCGACGGGCGTTGTTGTTTCCGCCATAGATACCACCCGCTTGTGCGTCATGGCTGCTGTAGTTGACATGCGACTCGTAAACGTCGCAAGGCTTATCGTTGACCAATCCATAAGCACCACCGAAGATGTTTTTAACCGTGATGGTGGAGTTTTCGGGTACGTTCACCACGGTGCGGCGCGTCACACCTTCCTCGTAACTGCCACCATATACATTAGAAATGCGACCATGAGCAAGATCGATGATGGCCGACACTTCATCGAGATGTGCACCATCGTCGGCCGTTGTCTCAGCCTTCGGACGCTCCATGCCCAGGCCACCATTCTGTCCGGCACCGAACACCACCATGTCACCGAAACGAGTCAGGGTCTGCGGTATATCTATCAGGACGTAGCTGCGCTCCTGCATGTTGTCGCGATCGGCATCGAAATAGCCGTCATCAGTACGCATATAACCCTCGCCCGCACCATATACTCGGTTTACAGTGTTGTAAGTGCTATTATCGACATCGGCAAGGAAATTGACAAAGGCATTGGTCAGACGTGGCTTGGAGAATCCGTCACGGGCACTGCCCAGGTTATATCCGGCATTCGAGGGGTCTGAGATGGTGCCTGTACCGCCTGTGGTATAGGTATATTCGTCGAAGCGCGGCTGACGGTAGTCGTAATCACCATAGCAACCGCCGAAAATGGAGTTCACATGACCGCGACGATACTCAACATAGGCAGAAGCCTTGGTTGTCAGGGACGACTCGGTGACACTTCCGTTGCCGGGGTCGGTGGTCTTCGTATAGCCGTGTACCATTTCACGGGTTGCCGTGTTCACACGATTCATGAAGTCGCCCTCGCCCAGAATCTTGCCACCCAGGTCGTTGCCACCATAGAGATGGTCGCGCACATAGGGGAAGCCCACTGCGCCGGCACGGTTGCGGCCCACGTAGGTCTCGGTGTGTCCGAGGATGTCGGCATTACAGCAGCCGGCAAATGAGTTGAAAATGCGTCCGTTGCCCAGATAGACATGGGTGTCACCTACAACGGGGCCTTCGAAACCACCGCCGTAGATAAACTCTGCCTCAGCCATGTCTTTTTCAGCCTCAGAAATAGTTTCACCTTCCTTGGGAGACGGTACACCAGTCACAGTACCATTCATATTAATATAAGTACTGTATCGGGGGTCAGTAGTTGTGGCACCTTTCTTGCCGATGGTGCCTTCCTGGCTACCACCGTAAATCTGGAAGGTAAAGCCCTTGTTCAGGTTGATGTTCGTGCTACCCCAAATCTCCGTGTCGGCACCATAGCCGCCGCCAAACACGCTCAGCGCATCGCCGAGTGGGTCCATACCCTGCTCATCGAGGAGGACTCCGGAGACGCGTTGCGAAATGGTCATACTTGAATTATCATGGTTCTCATAGAGAATATCGCTACCGCCAGTAGTCTGGTCGAAGACCATATCCTTATCCACGAGGGTAGCGCCGAGGTTGATGATGACGTTACCGATGACACGTCCGGAGTTGTAGCAGCCGCCGTAGACATTGCCGCCCTTGAAGCGACGGTTGCGGTCAGCGTCGGTGACCGTACCGGTTCCTTCTGTCACAGGGGCAATAGCTACAGTATTGTTATCTGCACTTACGGTGTTCCACTCCAGCACACGCTCCGACAGCTCCGTGGTCACATTACCGGCAGCATCCAGATACTGAAGATTGCCGTTAGCATCCAATACGGGGTCTTTGTAGCTGTCGCCCGTGCCTCTAAGCACCTTCCAGCGCTTGGGCTGTATCTTCAGGTTGGAGAGGTTCAGTTCCAGCACATCGCCGATGGTGCCTCCGTTCTTACCGCCCATTTCGTTTGCCTGCTCTTCCTTCGTGCCCAATACGCCACCCAGGAATTCGGCATTCACAGCCTGCTGTGCCGGACTGCCAGTAGCGCCTAATACAAGTCCCTCTTGACTTGGCACATTGGCATTGTTACAACCAGCCACCAGCTTGTCGAAGATAACCACCTTATAGTTGAAGGTGATGGACGTCTTGCCCGGCATGGTCATACTGCCCACGTTACCGCCGCAGAAGAACGAACCGAAATAGGTCGTATAGTCGATGTATTTGGGATTCGGGTCATTGCTTTTCTCTCCGTCGAACACCACAGAGGGCTTCTTCTGCATTGCGCAACCGTCCATGTACTTGGCAAACGTAGATGCGTCATTCAGATTCAGGCTGGAGAAGTCCACCCTCTGCTTCTTTTGGTTATGGACATAGCCTGCATACTTCACCAACGGACCGGTGACGGAGTTGTCCACCATCTGTGCACCGTTGTTACCCAGATATACTTTGTCGCAGATGGCATAGGAACCAATCTTCAGTTCCACGATTTCGTTCGTGGCACCGTCCCGCCTCAGCAGGGTGGCACTGTTACCACCGCAATAGATGGAGCCTCCGACTACGGTGTTGACCACCTTAGTCTCCGAAGAACCCGGTGATACGGGAACCTCCTTACCCACTACACGGATGGACACCTGTTCCACATGGGGCCGGAAGTTGTAGAGCGAATCGATGGAACTGCTACCCTTGTCGTAGTAGAAGTCGCCCCAGATGACGTCGTCCTTCAGTGCCGGATTGTCGGTATAGGCATACGAACCGTTACCGCCGCCATAGACATCGCCGCTGATGCTGGTGTAGATGCCGACGGCCGTTCCGCCGAACACGTTACCCGTGATATCGTTACCGCCATAGACGTTCTTAATCGTACCGCCGCGCACGAGGACGCGAGCCGACAGGCCCGAAGGGAAATTGTAGCCTGAGAGGTTTCCCACCTGTGCAACCACATTGCCATTGGCATCCTTGGGCAACACATTGGCCATACGGCAACCGCCATATACATTTTCCACATCAATATTCGATGTTTCCGGAATATCCAGCAGGATACCGCTGGGCGAGGTCATGTCGCCCTGGTTACCACCGCTGTACAGATTGTGGATGCTACCCTTTGCCAGGTTCCATGTAGGCATGATGGCCATGTCCACCTGGTTGTTACCGCCAAAGACGCGAATGAAATTTCTCTCGTTGGTGTAGGTAGACAGGTTGATACCCATCGACAGCAGACGGACGTCGTTCGAATTCAAATTATCCTCGATATTCGGATTGTTGATGTCCTCGGGCGAGGTGACACCATCTACAATCTTCGTGCCGCTGGCATTATATTCACTGAAATTCAGCTTCAGCACATCGGTTGCGTGGGTCACATCGCTTCCGTTGTTAATGCTGATGACGGCATGCTCCTTCACCGTGGCATTATTACCACCGGCAAATACATATCCGAACGTTCCGCCGTTCACCTGTACATAAGCGTTGTCCACCTCGGGCTTTGCCAATACGGCATCAGAAGTGGCTATCATCTGTCCATCCGAATTGCGGATAATGTTGTAGCCCGTAATATTGTCATTCCCATCCTTCACGGCCTCATAGGTATAGGCACCATTACCGCCGCCAAACATCTGTCCAATGAAGATATGGTAGCCCGTCTCTTCCTTTGTGGTATGGATATAGGTTTGGAAGGAATTGTCCACGCTGCTGATGTCCGGATTCGTTATCCGCACGGCATCGCCTTCATTAAGTCCCTCGCCCACGGTTCCGGAAATATCGTTGCCACCATAGACGAAGTTGACCGTAAGGTCGTGCCTCTGGTCCGCGCCGTCCACATGCACCAAAGTACTCTTCGCCACATTGGCCATACGGGCACCGCCGAATACGCCGCCGTGGATGTTTCCGCCACGCAGTGTCACCGTGGTCTTGCCGTCCAGGTCACCCTTGTTTCCGCCGCCGTAGACATCGCCACCGCTGACGGAGTAAGTCATTTCATCGGTAGATTGATTGACATTGAGACTGCCGATGGTACCATTATTGATTTCCACGTTGGCATCGCCATCCACCTTTCCTACTTCTCCACCGCCAAAAACACTTCCACCAATGGTGATAGTCTGAGCCTCACTGAATGATATATTGAGAATGAAAAGTGTCAACGCCAGTATACACCGCATTCGGCAAGGCACTTGGGGTGTCTTGCAGAGGAGGGTATAGATATGCAAACAATATTTTTTCATTTCTTCCTTTTTAATCTACAACTTTAAATGTCGGCGAATCGAGGTCTTGTTCTGACAATGAATACAGGTAGGTCGGGCTGACCATGATTTCGTAGGTGAACTGCTGTCCGGGGGACATCGCAATAGTCGGCGACAGCGTGTTTTCCGAAACCTGATTGGGCCGGACAAGATTGCCTTTCCGGTCATAGACGTCGTACAGCGTCCTCAACTTAAACTTCTGCACCATACCCGGAGCGAAGCAACCGCGGATGGGTTTGGCTGTGGTGGTCAACTCCATGGGTTCTTCCTTATCATCATCCAGCAGTCGGGCCGGATTGTCGGGAGTGCCGGTGGCCGTCGTGGTGACACTGATAGAACCGCCATTGGCCGCTGCCAGTGGATTACCCTGGCCGGAAACCAGCGTCACAACGGCTTTTACCTTTTTCACTGCGTTCTCGGCGTCAGCAGGCAGGAGTTCCACTCTCTTCACCTTTATCGTGCGCAGTTTGCTATATTCTGCGTCTATACTCATCAGGAAGTTCAGTCCACAGAAGATGTGGTCGGCCAGCAGATAGGCATACTTCTCATTGTCTTCCTCTTCGAACCGGATGCCGAACTCGCCCAGTCGTGTTTCCATTGCCAGTGCGTCGTCCGTAATCTGCCGCGTATTGTTCGAGGCACCTTGCACACCCACTATCACGCAAAGGTCGTTGGGCGTGATGGCATCAATTTCATTAATGGTCAGCACCGCTCCGTTGCTATAGTTGCCATTATAGGGAGCAATGTTCACCGGTCCCACACCTTCCTTAGGCAGGAAACCATAGAGGAAGTATTCGCCATTGCTATCTATCTGCATACGCGTAGACCAACTGCGGACCTTAGGTTCGCCAGTATCCGTAAAGGAGAACAGTCCCACCTCGGGCGCTTCGTTGCCGGCCTTTGCCAAAAGACCCTCAATCTGGGCATTCAGGGGCAGCAATGGCTGATACAGATCGTTATAGGTAAGGAAATTGGCGGGTAGGGCACGCGTCACCTGGTCGTTTGTCTCTGAGTAAACCTGCTGTCCCAGCACGAGGTGCAGCCGACGCTGTACGCCGGAGTGGTCATTATCCTCAGAACAGGAGACTGCCAGCATTGCCGTCGTCACCCATGCGATTATCCCTATATAACGTCCTATACGTTTCATTCTTCCTTCTTTCTATTTCTAACTTTCTGGTTTACCAGTTATATACTTCATGTTTCTCCACATCGATGGTGTACCAGTTGCGGACACCGATGTCCACGATGTTCACTGTGCGTACTCTACCACCCTCGAACAAGACCAGTATGGTCCACGAATGGTTGCGGGTGAAGTCTCCGGCGCGATCCATCTCGAATACGGCCGTGCGGTCGGGAGCCGATACGTCGTCGTCGCTGACCACACGGTAGGAGATGGTACCCTGCAACCTTCTGTCGCTCTCGCGCAGATAGGTCAGACCGAACTCCTTCAGTTCTTTTGGTTCGGCGGCAAGGGCATTCTCAAGCAAGGTAGCATATTGTGCAGCCGTACCATGTTGGCTTTCGTTGTAGAGCCACCATGCCGGGTTGGCAGACACGGGAATGTCGGCCGCCTGCAGACTGCCGAAGTTGGCAGCTTCCGACACATAATATCCGGAACTCAGATGCATGCGATTGTCGGCCAGGGGATTAGCGGGATTGATGGATTTGTCATGCGGCTCAGTCAGCATCACGTACTCCTGCTGGGCAATCTGGCTGCCTTCCAGTTGGATACTTGTGATGGCCGACAATTGCTTGTTCCTGTCATCTGGGTTATCGGCGCGGCACAGCAGGAAGCGAATCTTCGACACCATGCGCACCAGGTTGACCGTGGCCATGCTGCCCTCGTTGGCGATTCTCAGGGCAGGGAACGTACCCTCGATGGCCTTATCCTTCAGCAATCCCGACATGGGCAGGCCGGCAGCGGGCACCGAGTGAACCAGGTTGCCGGCAGACGTTCCGAAGTATCTGCCTTCCAGCACTGCCGTCTCCAGTTCGGTCCGGGTGGTTTGGCGTGTAAAGGCCAGTCCGGTGTTGGATTCCAACACGTTGGCCAATGCATATACATCCACGTTCACGGGATGGTCTGCAAACTCCGGGCTTACAAGCACCCGGAAGACGGAACTCTCTCCCGTGAAGGTTACATTCTCTTCTTCCAGATAGCCCACGCGTTCGCCACTGTCATGCTTGTACACCCACAGCTGCAACTTATTCACCGCAGTTTCCTCGGGCGATATTGCAGTTTGGTATCCAACATCCGCACGGGTGACAATGGGAGCCGACGGGGTATAGACATAAATCGTCAGATAGCACTCTTCGGGTTCTTCCACTATCTCCTCTTCTTGATGCGAAGCACATCCAGCCAGCAGAATCACTGCCAGCCAGAGGGCCAATATCCGTGTCAATCTTTCCTTTTTCAACGTTCTAATTCTCTATCTTCAACTTTATCTCAGCACCACTCCGGTTTCGGTGGCTCTTATCCAGTCGGTATCCAGTTCCACACCCAGTTCCAGACGGGCGTTCATCAGGTCGGGCATCACATTGTATGCCTTCGCCAGTGACTTCACGCGCAGGTCGACCTTGGTCTTATAGTCCTGGGTGAAGATGCGCTTCATATAATCCTGCGTCTGCGTTGCAGGCCGCACCAGTTCGCCCACCAGATAGAACTTCGTATTCGGATAGACCACTCCGTTGTGGCCCATGAAGGTAATGCCGCTCTTGTTCTCGAACTCCAGCACCACGCGCACCGGCGTATCGTTCTCCTTGGACTGGAAGGTCAGCGTATAGAAGGGTGTCGATGCTGCGGTAGACAGGGTGATGTCGGGCAGGTTATGGTCGTAGATGATATACTCGGTCAGGTCATCCTCCTTCGGCTTGAAGTTGAATTGCTGCTGGTACTGCCCGCTGATAATGATTCCGGTCAGGTGGAACGAGTTCGCAACCGGTATCTCCTTGTCCATGGCATCCTGCAACGTATTGTGCAAGGTGCGCACGTTAGCCTCCAGACAACCCACGCCGTAGTGCAACGGATTGATGATGACGGCCGCCTGCGTATTGGAGGACACGGCGGCATTCTTGCGTTCGTACAGGTTCAGCACTTCGTCCCAGGTTTTACCTACGTATTGCGACGCGGTCACTTCCTTGTTGGAGGTGTGAATCTGGCTGTTGGCATAATAATACAGTTCTGCCGGATAGACGAAGCGGTCTATTCTGTTGATGTCGGCAATCGTGGTCGTCTGGGTCTGCGGCTCGAAGTTGCTGCCGTTCCACTTCAGCACGGCTGCACCGTCGGGCAGTCCGAGGCTGCCGGGATAGTTGGCCTCGACCCTGTCATCCACATCGCCGATTGCGGCCAGTATGGCCGCCTTCATTTCGCTGTTGGGCTGCTTGTTGACGCCGTTCTTCAGCTCGTTCACCAGCGCCTTCACATTGGCACTGGAGCCTGCCATCGGTTTACCCTCGCCGGTGAAATACTGGAACAGCATGTTCAGGTTGGCATTCTCGGCGGCCGTCACGTCGCGCCAGTACTTCTCTCCTGCCTTGGTGTTGGCAATCAGGTTGAGGTAGGTAGCGATAGCCGTAGCACCGCTGGGAACGACAGACGCTTCGAGTTCATATATTGGATCGGGCGAGAAGGTAATCTTGGAGGTCAGCATGCGCTCTGTTGCGTATGCTGCGGGTATGATGGAGCCGTCCACAGCCTTGTCGCCTGATGGCACTGCACGTGCATAGCAGAGGAACGAAGCCGTACGTGGTTCCAGGTTATAGGTGCCACCGTGGAAGTAGTAGTTACCGGTGATGTAGGGCACGCTCTGGATGAGTCCCAATGTGGGAACGTCGTTCTCGGTGATCGGCCCCTGCACCGTATAGGGTATGCAGCAGATGTCCTGGATGTCGCGATAGTTCTCGCCTATTTGTGCCGTTTCGTAGGACATACGCGTAACGTTTCCGTTCTGGCGCAGTGTAGAGACGGTCATGGCCAAGTTCACCCTCACGTCCGAATCGCCAAACTCCTCAGGTCCGGATTCGGAAGAACAGGCTGCAAACAGCATGGCAGCAACAACAATACAGAGGCTCGGAGAGAACCACATCCCTCTGGGCCTTTGTATTGTCATGTTCTTGTTGCTCATCATATATGTTTCCTTAGTCATTAACATCTTCTTTAGAGGTCTTTTCCTCATGTGCTTTGCGCTCCTTTCGGATGTGACGCTATTGTCAGATTATAAAAATCCCCCTGCCCCTCTCTTGGGGGCACCCCGTGCGGAGGGGCAGGGGGAATATTGATTATCTCAGATTAGATGCTGGGGTTCAGAATCAGACCCTGGATCCACTGCAGGTTGACAGAAGCACCGATTTCGATGCCCGGGCTGGTCAGGTCGGGCACACCGTTGGTGGCGTTACCGAGACCAGAGGGAACGTTAGGCGTATCGGGATAGTTGCCGGTAGTGGTGTCGGGAGTAACGGGGCGGTCTACAGTGCCGTCGCCGTCGGTATCCCAACCGGGACCACCATCCTTAGGATCGGTGATGAAGGTATCGGGAGTGCCGTCGCCGTCGATGTCATAGGGATCGGGAGTGCCGTCGCCGTCTACGTCAACGCCAATGGGAGTGCCGTCGGGATCCTTTACGTATACATCGGGTACACCGTCGCCGTTGCGGTCAACCTCCGTACCACCATTGTTGATGGTCACGGTGAGCTGGGTCACGTGGTCCTGCATCACGATCTTATCCAACGAACCATTCACGTAGTTCGAGGCAGTCGTGGGATCCAGCTGGCAAGCCAGATAGAAGGTACCACCGGCGGGGATGATACCATCTGCGCCCATGAAGTCCTCACCGCCGTTCACCAGCTGGAGGGCCATGTTCACAACCTGGTTGCTGCGGGTCTCCAGAGCCAGTGTCTGGTTGGGAGAAGTGGTAACGTTCACGTTAGCCACGATGCCGGCGGGAACCTCGCGGTCGAAGAGGGTACGGTTCTCGTTGCCCTTCGGGGTGAAGTCGTAGCCTACAGTGCTCTGGCCACCGATGAGCACACCCGTGAGGGTATAACCCGAACCGATGGTCACTTCCTTACCGTCACCGTCGTAGTAGGTGCCGGGGCCCATTTTTACAGCGGTCTCAACACGGCCTACGCCATACTGAACCTGGTTCTGCAGAGCTACAGACTGGGTGGTGTTGCCTACAACATCCTGAGCGGCACCGTAAACTGAAGAAATCACGCTCTCCCAGTTACCGGCGTTGTCGTACTCGGTAGACTCGATTTCGTTAGAGGCCTTCAGCGGAGTGTTCGTGTAGTACCACAGGTTAGCGGGATATACATACTCGGCAATGGCCACTCTCATGTTGTTGTTGTAGTTGGCAGACTGGTCAACGAAGGCGTTGAGGTCAGCATTCCAACGGATGCGGGCAGCACCGTCGGGCAGACCAATCTCAGAGGGATAACCCTGATACTGCGACTTCAGTTCCAGGGGCATGCCGTCTACGGGTGTAGAAGCACAAGCTTCCATGATGAGGGCCTTCATGCGCTGAGCCAGGGCGTAGGTGCGGTCGGATTCATGGATGTGGTTCAGCGAGCTGTACAGACGGCTCAGGGCGATGGAAACGCTCTTCGTAGAAGCGGTGGTCAGACCGATGAAGTTCTTGTAGAGGTTGTGCATCAGCTCCATGGGAGTGGTGCTCCACTTGTCATCGGGAGGAGTCTGGTCGGTGGTCAGTGCATTGGCCAGGTTGGTCAGCAGGTTCACGATGTTGGCACCGGCGGCAGAACCGGCCTGGGGGTCAACGCTCTCGTTAATCTGCACGGGGCTGAACATGATGAGACCGGGATTCCAAACAACGGCAGCGTCGTCGAAGCCCGTGTAGTTCAGATAGCCATACTTAAACTTGTCAGCCATGCTCTCGATAGCAACCTCGGCGGTGTTGTCGATGGCCTTACCGTAGAACAGGAAGTTGTTCGTACCAACGGGCACGTACTGGTCAGCATAAACCTTGTAGTTCAGCAGACCGGCCGACGACAGATTGTCGATGGGGCTCAGGCGCAGGATGTTGGTGAGCTTCGACGAAGTCTCTGTGGGCACTTCGCTGAAGGAGATCAAGCGAATGTTGTCGATGCCGCGGAACTGGGCAGCGGTACCCAGATTCTGGGTGATGCCATTCGCCATACGTGTGCTCACAACCGTGCGTGGCAGCGAGAACACGAATTCGGGCTTAACGCATGCCTTGCCGTTCTCATCGAGAACCACGTTCGACATGTCCTCAACGAGGGCATCCGACGAGCATGCAGTGAAGCCAACCGATACTGCAGCCACCATAGCAGCAGACAGTACAAAGCTTGTTAACTTTTTCATTCTTAAAAATTTAATTTGTTTATCACTAATTTAATTATCACTATCTTAATTATCACTAATTAATTTCTTCTCTTCTCTCAGGCTCCGTCCCCGCCGTCCGTTTACAGCGGCACTTCGGGGAAGACGATGCCCTTGTTCCACAGCAGGTTCACACTAAGTCCGATTGCCGGAGGCGTGTCGTCCCACTCCATGTTGGGTATGCCGTAGGTGGCCGTGGCCAGTCCCTGTCCGACGGTGGGCGTAGCGGGATAGATGCCCTCGCTGTCGGGTTTGATTTCCACATCCACGTGTCCGTTCCCGTTGAGGTCCCATCCCACGATGTCTATGGTGCCGTCGCCGTTCAGGTCTTCGGTGACGATGGCGTCCTTCTTGCCGTCGTGGTTATAGTCGTACGGGTCGGCCACGCCGTCGCCGTTCATGTCCACGCCCACGGGGTAACCGTTGCTGCCCATGACATATACGTCGGGTATGCCGTCGTGGTTGTTGTCGGTGTCGGGTATGCTGTCGTTGTTGATGTCGCGGTTGCCGGGCACGATGGAGAGGTTAGCCGTGGTTACATAGTCCTTGCGGAATATCTGGTTCAGGTTGGTATTGTAGTTTTCGGCCGAGCGCGGAGCCAGGTTGGCCACCAGATAGAAGGTGGCACCATGCACGATGCGCCCGTCGGCACCCTGGAAGGTATCTCCGTCGTTCACCAGTTCCAGTGCCAGCAGCACGTCGCTGTTGGGGTCTGTCTCCAGTCCCAGCGTATGGTTGTAGTCGGTCCACAGGGTACGGGTGACATGCTGGTTGCCGCTGCGCAGGTCGCTGTCGTAGAGGGTGTACTCCTTGGCGCCGGCCTTGGGCTTGAAGTTGTAGTCCACGGCACGCTGTCCGCCCACGATGATGCCCTTCAGCGTATAGCCCTTGCTCACGTCCACCTGCCGTCCGTAGGCGTCGTAGAATACGGTGCCGTCCAGGATGACGCGTGTGTCCAGGCGTCCCACGGCATACTGCACCTGCTCCACCATGGCCACCGACTGCGTGCTGCCCGACACTTCGCGGGGAGCGTCGGCATAGACGCTGTCGATTACCTGTGCCCAGGTACTGACGTTCAGCGAGTCGAGGTTCTGCAGCGAGTCCGAGGCCACCACGGGAGAGAAGACGTGGTAGTAGAGGCTGGGGGGATAGACATAGTCGTTGAGCGAGGGAATGTCGAGTCCCTTGCCATATTCCTGGAAGTCGGGGAATTCGAAGCGCTGCTGGCTGTCGTTCCATACGATGCGTGCTGCGCCGGAAGGCAGGTTCAGGTCGGCGGGATAGCCCTGGTAGTTGCTGATGAGGTGCAGTTCTTCCTTCTGCACATCAGGCTTGCCCGTGCAAACGGACTCTATCTTCTGCATCAGCAGCTGGGCCAACTGTCCGCCGGGAGCGCTGGCAGGCATATTCGAGAGGATGCGGTAGACGGTACCCAACGTGGCCTCCACGTTGAACGTCGAGGAGGTGCGCAGAGCGGTGAGTCCGCGATAGGCCTCGCGCATGGCCTCGTGTGTAGCCGTGCCCCAGTGGTTTTCGGGGGCAGGTTCCGGCCCGGTGATGTTCAGCAGGTCGTTGAGCAGAGCCAGCAGGGAGTAGCCTGCCATGCTGCCGCCCATCTTGTCCGTCGAGGTGCAAATCTGCACGGGGCTGAACGAGATGTCGGCATTGGAGTTATTCTCGTGGTTGCCCAGGCCCTTGGCCGTCAGCACGCCGTAGTGTCGGCGGTCGTCGTGGCTGGTGGCCGGACTGCCTGGTGCGGCATCCACGGCGCGGCCGTAGAAACCGAAGTACGTGGTGCCGAGGGGCACGTCTACGTCTTTGTAGACCGTATGGTTGGTCTGCTCCAGTCCTTCCAGCAGGTCCAGGCTCAGGGTGGGCAGCTTCACGGTTCTGCCCAGTCTCTGGGTATTGGCTCCCGGTGCGGTGTTGAAGAAGAAGAGATGTATGTCGTCCAGTCCGCGGAAGGTGGCAGCCGTTTCCTCGTACTGCACCACGTCGGGCTGCATGCGCGTCGTCTCCTTGGGTGTGCTGATGATGCGCTGCGGCAGTGAGAATGTGAACGTAGCAGCCGTCGTGGGCACCTCGACTTCCTTCCATTCGTCGTCGTCGTGCTCACGGCATCCGGCCAGCAGTGTCAGGGCTGCCATCAGGATGCTACTTCTCAATATCCACTTACTCTTCTTCATTTCTTCAGTCTCCTCCTATTCTTCTTTACACACTCGGATTGATGACCTGACCGGGTTTCCAGTCGAGTTTCACCGATGTGGTAACTTCCACGTTGGGCGAGAAGATGCTGCCATCCTCACGCATGAATGCATATATAATCATCACCTCACCGGCACGGAGCGGTTCGCGCACGTTGATGACGGTGCGGGTGATGGAGCCGTTGGGCAGGGTGACGTAGATGTATTTACGCCAGATGCGTTCCTCCTCGTCGGCTCCCGTCTGGTCGTCGTCGGAGCCCACCACGGCGCGGGTGTGGCTGTGTGCGGCGAGTGCCGTAGAGTCGCTGGGGAAGGTGACGGTGTAGAACACCTCACGCTCCACGGGGGGCGAGGTCACGCGATAGTCGCGTACGATGGGGTTGCTGTTGAACGTAAAGACGCTGTCGTTCACCAGGAATCCGTCGGCAAAGTCGGTGCTGTACACCTTTATATCGTTGTAGGCCACTTTGTCTGTGCGCACCACCAGGATGCTGGCACTGTTGACCATATAGAGTGTCACGTCAAAGTTCTGGTCCTGCGTACCCGTCACATTCATGTCCTTACGTGCCGAGAACAGGCCAGTGTTGTGTCCCACGATGGTGTCGCCCAGTTGTTGCGACAACTGCGAGCTATTCACGTGGGCAATGTTTTGTATTTTTACTTCATTTTCCTCCTGGATGTTGGCCAGTGCCAGATGGCGGTAGTCATTGGCCTCCAGTTCCATCTCGTAAACGCGCTGGTTACCTCCCAGCACGGTATCGATGTGCTGTGCGATATCCTGTCCGACGTAGAAGCTGAGGTCAACGTCGTTGGCATACTCGCGGAAGATGTTCTTCAGCGAGTCCTCCAGCAGGTCGGCCACTTCGGTCTCGAAGCGGCTTCGCAGCACGGTCTGCACCTGCGTGCTCAGGTTGGTCTTCAGGGTCACTTCGTAGTGAATGCTGAAGTCGATGTCACAGCCTTCCCTGTCCTCATCGATGATGGAGCAACTTGCAGGCAGGAATAGCAAAAAGACATAGAGCAGTCTCTTGAACACGTTTATACGCTCAAGTCCACAACCGGTAAATGTCATCTTTGCTCTTTTCATTGCGTTTTTCTTATTCCTTATTAATATTATATGTGTGCGCGTCATACGCAGGCGTGCACGCACGCATTACTATGGTCGAGCCTCCGGCATTAGTATTGTCCGAGTCTCAAAGTCGCGTCGTCGGTGCTCCATCCCCGAGGGGACGGAGCACAGGCGACACGTAGAGTATTACTGGCCGAGAACGACGTTGTCGAAGGTCAGACCGCTGCGCCACTGCAGGTCTACGTTCAGACCCAGTGAGATCTGAGATGAACGCAGGTCGGGCACGGTGTTGTAGGCACTCTGCAGAGAGTTCTCGCCGATGACGAAGTTGGCCACCGTCATGAAGTCCTGGATGAAGACGCGGCGCTCCTTGAGGGTGCTTCCGTCAGCTGCGTGAGGAGGCAGGCAGGCGATACCTGCTGCGGGCCAGTCAACACCGGCTTCCAGCTCAGCTGCCGTAGGATTGGCAGGATCTGCGGGAGCGAGGGAGCCGGCGTTAGGATCGAGCTTACCGATGATGTAGAAGATACTTTCGTTGCGGATGATGTTGTGCTTGCCCCAGAAGTCCTTACCAGAGTTGTTCTGGAACTCGAGACATACATAGACAGGACTCTGGCACTTGCCCTTGAGTGACTCATTCCAGTTGTCCCACACGAGGGTGTAGTTGGCCTCAGATGTGCCGGTTGTGGGGATAGCAGAGTTAACAATAGCCTTGTCGTAGATAGCGTTGCTGAAGGTTGAACCTTCAACGGGGAGGAAGTCCCAACCCACCTTAGTAGGCATACCACCGATGAGGATACCCTTCAGGGTGAAGGTGCCGTCGCCGACAGTAATCTTGGCATTGGGCTCGTCAGAAGCACCAAGCGAAGGATTCTTAGCCACCTGAATGGCGTGGTTGTTGTCGTACAGCTCAGCTGTACCATACTTCACGGTGCTCTTCAGCATGGCAGTACCATAGTTGATGTTGTACTGCATGGCCACCGAACGGGTGGTAGAAACTACGTGTGAGTCCTTCGTCCAGTTCTTGCTGGTCCATGAGCCGTCGGTCACCCACTGTGTGATGCCCTGAGGATATTCAGCCTCTACAACAGCCTGATCGGTAACACGCACGGGAGAGTTGCCCCAGTAGCAGAGTTCGGCAGGATAGAACACATTGTAGCAAGAGGTTGTTGCTCCGCCGCCATTGAACAGGCCGACATTTCCGATGTGGTGGAACTTCACGGAACCGGGAGTAGTTACCCAACCGTTATCGTCAACAGATTCAGTAGCCTCTGAAATGGCAATCTGCGTACATCCGGCAGGAAGGTTGAACTTCTCAATGGGGTATGACTGAAGGGCAGTCAGACCACTGGCACCACCAAGTCCATCAACATTGCCCGTGTAACCGAGGGCAGTAACAATCGTGTTGTAAGGTTTCCATGTCATCGACGGAGCCGTTCCGTCCAGAATAGCGGAAATATTGTTCTTAATCTGAGTGGCCAGTGCCTGAGCCTTGGCTTCGTAAAGAGAGGTAGGTTTCGTCTTGGAACAGTTATCCATAATCACATAGATATCGCCCAGCATACGGGCTACTGCAGGACCTGAACCGGCACGAACTTCACCGTCCTTGACATTGCAAATCTCAGCCAGCGTATTACCCAGGATTTCACCGATGGCACACATAGGCGTGCCGTCAGCCGGAGCTCTGGGAGCAGCCTTTACAGTAACACCCGTGCTGGGATTGCCAACCACGGTGACAAACTGGAACCATGATAGTGTAGTGGTGAAGTGTTCTACGCCGTCTTCAATAGTACCATTACCATTGGCATCATACTGCACATCTTCGTTGGTAATCGATGACGCGAGCACCCAGTTGAGGGCAGCGGAGAGCAGGTCGCCATAGTTGCGGAAGACCTGGTTGTAGCCGCTGGCATTGGTCACCACAATCCGCTTCACAGCGAAGTCGTACTTCGTCAGGTCGGTAGCATTGGCATTCGTCACCTGAGGAAGGTAATCGATACTACCCTGAGCGAAGCCGTCGGTTGCTGACTTAGGGGCCTTACCATAGAACATCAGCACGTTCGTCTCAGTGGGCAGGGCCAACTCCAAGATACGATGACTCTTCGTACCGTCTGTCGTAGCCTGGCCGGTACTGTAGACATTACCCAGCGAGAAGTGCTTGTTGGCAACAGTAGCGACATCGTGAATATGGCTACCGTCAGTCAAGGATGCAGTACGCAGGAAACTCAGCAGGTGGGCATCGGTGATGCCACGGAAGGCACCAGTCGTTGTGGCCTGCGTGTTGGCAGAGTTCATACGGGTCATCGGGCTCGTCGTGGTGTTCACGTTCATGACGAAGCTGGTGTTCACCGTGCCCGTTGCGGGATCGTAGTTAGGATTGTCGATGACTTCCTCTTCGGAGGTACATGCGGCAAAACCTACGCTCAGCAGTGCTATAGCACCTGCATAAGCAAATTTCATTACTTTTTTCATAAACACTAATTAAATTTAATTAAGTTAATAATATTCTCTTGTTTTTTCTCGTTTTGGGGTTTTGGTTTCTCTCTGTGTTCTGTTTCTTTTCTATCCGGTCAGTGTTTTTTCATTGTTTTATGGTTTTTAGCATTTCAAGATTGTCGCGAGCATCTATGTTACCATTCTGGGCGGCACGTCGGAAGTATTCCAGTCCGGCATCGTGCTGACCCGTCATGTAGAGGGCTACACCCAGGGCATTCCAGGCGCGTGGGTCGTCCTTCATCTGCTGCAGCAGGGGCAGTGCGTCGGCATAGCGCTGCTGCGAGAGGAGTTCGGAGGCGCGGTTGATGTTCTGGGCGTTGAGGTCGGGCACCACATCGTAGTAGATGCGCAGGTAACCGGCGTTGCGCTGTTCGGGCAGCAACTCCGTGTGTATGTACTTATAGAGGCGGCCGCCATTGATGCGGCGCAAGCGGCGTTCGCGTGTGGTCTGGTTGGGCTCGTGGTCGATGACGGCCAGGGCGGCCTTGATGGCTGCCGAGTCGGAGGGCAGTTCGTCCTGGAGTTGGTCGCGCAGTTCGGCCCATGCCTCGCCGCCGGCGCTCACCTCGAAGAGTGAGTCGGGTGCACCGGTCTGCTCCTGGACGTATCGCTTCAGCGACTGGCCACGCAGGCCGGAGAGGCGTTCGTTGTAGTCGACGGGACCCTCGATGGAGGAGAGACCTACAATCTGAATCTTACGGACGAGCGACATGGAGTCGGTGAGCACCTGGCGCGTGATGTTGACGATGCGGTCCAGGGTCTGTGCGTTGTCGCGGTAGGGAGGCTCCAGGAGGTCGGTGTCGTAGTTGTAGTGTACGAAGAGTGCGCCGGGTTCCTTACGCAGCACGCGGGTGCGGTCGTAGGGACGGTAGTTGGCCATGGGCTGCAGCACGGGATTCTCGGGTTGCAGACGCGTGGCAGCGGCCACCACGGGCACCACGGGACGGAAGGCCGGACGGAAGACGACCTTCTCGGCAGGCATGGTGTCCACAATCTGCACGGGAACTTCCTCTTCCACAGGTTCCTCCACCTTGGTGCGACCCAGGTAGTAGCCTACGTTCAGACCCAGTTTGGGGAGGAAGAATATTTTGTCCTCTGTGCCCAGGATGTTACCGCAGCGTCCGCATTCGTATTTGTCGTACTGGGTGTAGGCCACCGCACCGCCTATCTCGGTCTCCATGTGCCAGTGGTCGGAGAGTCGCCAGTGGTAGCCGTAGCTGAGTCCGACGGCGAAGAGGTCGCCCTGACGGCGCTCGTGGCGCAGCGACTTGTAGATGCCAAAGGGCAGATGGATGTTGCCGACGTTGTAGTGGCTGTAGACGGCGTGCATGCCGATGAAGTGACGAGCGAAGGTGCTGTCGCTGACCCAGAAGCGCGTGTAGGGGGAAACCATCAGGTGGCGCCACTTGCGGTCGCCATTCTTGCCCATGTCCCAAGCATTGAGTCCGGCGTTGACACCTACCGACCAGCGGTGGTTGACGCGTGCCTCGATACCGAGGTTCGGAGTTAATGTAGCATCGTAAAGGAGGTTGTTCTTGATGGCTGCAAACTGTGCCCATCCGGAGTTGCTAACTGCAAACCCAAATGCCAGCAAACACAAAATTCGGTTTACTCTTCCTCGCCAATATTTCAGCCTAGTCTTCATGATAACAATCTATTATGCCTATTTTCTGCCTATTATCACTTCACCTTGTTCCGTTTTGTGTATAGTATTACTAAATACACGTAACTCCTGCGCGCGCGCTCGCACTCGTAACTTTTAAAATATTACATCTGGACTGCAAATTTACGAAATTATTTCCTTTTTGCAAACAATTTAAGCAAAAATGAAAGTATTTACCCCCCCCCCGTTAACAATATTTAACTTTATTCTTCGTTTATTAGGGAGATTTTACTGCCGCAAGGGGTTCTTTTAGGTCAAGAATTAGAAAATTAGAGAATTCAAGTTTCGGATGTAATAATTTACTCAAGTTTCGCATGTATCCTAAAATCTTATTATCTAGTCGCCTATGGAGAGTAATCGAGTTCTACTCGCTTCGCTCGTCGAAGTAATCGGCTTGCCGCTTGGCTCGTCCAAGAAATCTTTCAAATCTGTACAAATCAAACAAATATTTATTTAAAAAGATTTTTGAAAGATTTTGAATAGATTTGTAAGATTTCTGCCACGCAGTGGCATATAATATAAGATATTCAGCACTTGCGAAAGTCAAGTAATTTATGTCAAGAATTAGAGAATTAGAGAATTTTATTAAGGTGTCAGCAACTGAATTATCAAGAATTCGAGAAAAGTTTTTGCCTTGCAAAAA
>ODAJ014763204.1_pt1 | contig 61162 bp, 56 predicted proteins | sample 1539241 | NCBI WGS metagenome assembly ODAJ01 (sample SAMN02144231, study PRJEB22623) | gut metagenome | biome: sheep rumen | host: Ovis aries | place: New Zealand | reverse complement strand
TTTCTGCGTTCAATCCATACAAAAAGGGAACTTTTTTCAGAAGTTCCCTTTTTGCTGCTCAAGCTGTCGACACTTTGTCGACAGCTTGACAGGGAGGCCATGGGCCTCCCTGTTTTGTCGCTCCGGGAGAATTGCGGCAGATGCTCTGTTTTCCCCCGATTTTGCTTGACAAATTCTTCCCACCATGATATCATTTTGATATCATAAAGAAACAGGAGGACAAGACGATGACAGAGAAAATTCTGAACAACAAGAAAAACGGCATGGGGATGCTGCTTCTGCTGATCCTGCTGTATCTCGGCGCGCTGGCGCTGGTGATTTTCAGCGGCGTGCAGCTTGACGACGGGCGCATGGGCTTCATCCCGCTGATGGTGCTGGGCGTCCTCTGGCTCGCGATCGGCTGGATCCCCTTCTGCGGTCTCAAGGTGCTCAAGCCCCAGGAGGCGCTGGTGCTGACGCTCTTCGGCAAGTATATCGGCACGCTCAAGGAGGAGGGCTTCTACTTTGTCAATCCCTTCTGCTCTGCGGTCAACCCCGCCGCCAAAACCAAGCTCAACCAGTCCGGCGACGTGGACGGCGGCCAGAGCGGCAACGCCGCGGCGCTCAACGTCCTGCTGACCGGCCAGGGCGCCGCCGTGCAGGCCGAGAGCGCCAACAAGAAGATCTCCCTCAAGGCCATGACGCTCTCCAACTCCCGCCAGAAGATCAACGACTGCCTCGGCAACCCCGTTGAGATCGGCATCGCCGTGATCTGGCGCGTCGTTGACACGGCCAAGGCCGTCTTCAACGTCGACAACTACAAGGAATATCTCTCCCTGCAGTGCGACAGCGCGCTGCGCGACATCGTGCGCATCTATCCCTACGACGTGGCCCCCGGCGTGGACACCACCGGCGACGGCATCGCCGACGAGGGAAGCCTGCGCGGCTCGAGCGAGCTGGTGGCCCGCCGCATCCGCGACGAGATCCAGCAGAAGGTCGGCGGGGCCGGCATCGAGATCATTGAGGCCCGCATCACCTACCTCGCCTACGCGCCCGAGATCGCGGCCGTGATGCTGCAGCGCCAGCAGGCCAGCGCCATCATCGACGCGCGCAAGATGATCGTCGACGGCGCGGTCGGCATGGTCGAGATGGCCCTTGAGCGCCTGAGTGAAAACAATACCGTGCAGCTCGACGAGGAGCGCAAGGCCGCCATGGTCTCGAACCTGCTGGTCGTCCTGTGCGGCAACCGCGACGCACAGCCGGTCGTCAATTCCGGCTCGCTGTATTAAGCAGCCATGGCGGAGAAAAAACAGGTGCCGCTGCGCCTCAACCCCAAGCTCTATGACGCGCTCAGTGCCTGGGCGGAGGACGACTTCCGCTCGCTCAACGGCCAGATCGAATATCTGCTGACCGAGTGCGTCCGCCAGAGGAAGAAAAACGGCAAATACGTCTCGGACGAGATCGACGTTCCGCCCGAGCTGGACATCAGATAGGGGGTTGTGATATGCGCATCCCCTCCCGCGCCGAGGTCGACGCCTTCTGCGGCAGCCCGGGCACACGCTGGCAGCGTGTGCTCGGCTTTGCCGCGCCTGCGCTGCTGCTCGGCTCGATCGTGTTCGTCCTGATCCGCTGGCCGCACTTGCCGGCGCAGATCCCCATGCATTTCAACGCGCGCGGCGAGGTCGACGGCTGGGGCGGGCGCGCATCGCTGCTCATCATGCCGCTCATCGGCCTTGTGATGGACGCTGTGCTCGCCCTCTCGATGCGTTTTCCGAAGACCTGGAACGCGGGCGTACGCATTACACTTTATAATCGCGCGCGCATCTACCGCATCCTGCGCGACATGATGGCGGAAACGCGTCTCGGCATGGCGATCCTTTTCGCGGGCTTCGCCGTCTATCAGAGCCTGCTGCCGGAGCATTTTTCCGGCAATATCGTCGGCATCCTGCTCCTGCCGACGCTGATCCCGCTCGTGCGGTATTTTATCCGACTGGCAAAAAAGTAAAACCCGGAGGTAGTATCATGCTTGAAATCAACCACCTGACCAAATCCTACGGCGACAAGAAGGCCGTCGACGACCTGACGCTGCGCATCGCGCCGGGCGAAATTTACGGCTTCATCGGTCACAACGGCGCGGGCAAGACCACCACGCTCAAGTCCTGCGCGGGCATCCTGCCCTTCGATTCCGGCGAGATCAAAATCAACGGCGTCAGCGTCACGGAGCGTCCGCTCGAGGCCAAGCGCGTGCTGGCCTATCTGCCGGACAATCCCGATCTCTACAACTATCTCTCCGGCATCCAGTACTTAAACTTCGTGGCGGACATCTTCGGCGTGGAGAAGGAGCTGCGCGCCGAGCGCATCCGCCGCCTGGCCGACACCTTCGAGCTGACCGGCGATCTGGCGCAGCCGATCTCGGCCTACTCCCACGGCATGAAGCAGAAGCTCGCGATGATCTCCGCCTGGCTGCACGAGCCGAAGCTGATTCTGATGGATGAGCCCTTCGTCGGCCTCGACCCGAAGGCCTCGCATCTGCTCAAGGAGATGATGCGCGCGCACTGCGACCGCGGCGGCGCGATCTTCTTCTCCACGCATGTGCTGGAGGTGGCGGAAAAGCTCTGCGACAAGGTGGCGATCATCAAGGAGGGCCGCCTTGTCGCCAGCGGCACGATGGACGAGGTGAAGGGCGACGCCTCCCTCGAGGACGTGTTCCTGGAACTGGAGGAAGACCATGGCGCTTAAAGCACTGTTTCGCGTGCGGCTGCTGGGGCTGAAGGCCTCGCTGACCGGCGCAAACCGCAGCAGGCGTCAGCGCACCAGGGCGCAGCTGATCGGATTCGGCATCCTGATGCTCTACACCTTCGGCTACTTCGCCTTCATGCTGTACGAGACCTTTTCGATGCTGGCCGAGCCCTTTTTCATGATGGGCCTCGGCGTGATCTACTTTGCGCTGGCCGGGATCATGAGCTTCAGCCTGATGCTCGTCGGCAGCGTCTTTTCCGCCAAGGCGCAGCTCTACGAGGCCACCGACAACGATCTGCTGCTGTCGATGCCCATCCCGCCGCAGCACATCCTGCTCAGCCGGATGCTCCTGCTGCTGGTGATGGCGCTGATCTTTGATCTGATCGTGGCGGTGCCGGCGCTGATCGCGTGGTTTCGGGTCACAGGCATCCGGGCCGCGCCGTTTGCTGCCTCGCTGCTGGTATTTTTCGTGCTGCTGCCGCTGCTCTCGCTGATGGTCTCGGCGCTGCTCGGGTGGCTGCTGCATCTGGCGACGGCGCGCGTGCGCAACCAGTCGATGCTGACCGTGCTGCTCTCGCTGGTCTTTCTCGGCCTGTATTTCTATGCCATTTCGCAGGTCAATGTCTGGATCAGCGACATCGCGGTCGATCCCGCGCCGCTGGCCGAAGCGATCGGCGGCGTGGCGCCGCTGGTCTGGCTGGGCCGGGCCTGCTCGGGCGGCGATCTCGCCGCGCTCGGCGGCTTTGTCTGCGCCGTCGCCGGGCTGCTGATCCTCGGCTGGCTGCTGCTCTCGCGCAGCTTCCTGCGCACCGCCACCGACCGCCGCGGCGCCGCGAAGATCAAGTACGTCGAGAAGGCCGCGGACGCGCTGCCGGTGGGCCGCGCGCTGCTGCGGCGCGAGCTCAAGCGCTTCGTGTCCAGCCCCTCCTATATCCTCAACGGCGCGCTCGGCGCGATCATGGCACCGGTCGCCGCCGTCGCCCTGATCCTCAAGCGCGAGACCCTGCTGCAGCTGCTCGAGGTGCCCGGCGTCGGGAAGATGCTGCCGCTGATGCTGCTGCTCGCCCTCTGCTTCCTCGCCGCCACCACCATCATCACCGCCCCGAGCATCTCCCTTGAGGGCAAGAGCCTGTGGCTGCTGCAGTCGATGCCGGTCTCGCCGCGCGAGGTGCTGCTGGCGAAGCTGAAAATGCACCTGCTGATCGGCGTGCCGCCGCTGCTGCTGCTCGGCGCAGTCGCGGCCGGGCTGCTGCGGACAGGCTGGACGATGACGCTGGCGCTGCTGCTGATCCCCTCGCTCTGCTCGCTGTTTTCCGGGCTGCTGGGCCTGTTTGAAAACCTGCGGCACCCGTATTTCGACTGGGTCAACGAGACGATGGCCGTCAAGAGCGGCATGAGCGTCATGGCGACGATGTTCATCGGCTGGGGCGTGGTGCTCCTGCCGGTGCTGGTCTGGATGATCCTGTCGCTCCCCGCCGGGGCCGTCACGCTGGGCTTTGCGGCGCTGCTGCTGATCCTCTCCCTGCTTCTCTGGCGCTGGCTCACGACCCGGGGCGAGGCCAGATTCCGCAGCCTGTGAATGAAAATTTCCCCTCAGCGCCGCGGCGCTGAGGGGAAATTTTTGAATTTCTTTGAAAAGGTGTTGACAAATGCGGGAGGATTTGATATTATAATCCAGCCGTGGCCGAGTGGTTCAGTCGGTTAGAACGCCGGCCTGTCACGCCGGAGGTCGAGGGTTCAAGTCCCTTCTCGGTCGCCACTCATGCCCCTTTTTAAGGGGCATGAATTTTGCTGATATAGCTCAGCAGGTAGAGCGCATCCTTGGTAAGGATGAGGTCCCCGGTTCGAATCCGGGTATCAGCTCCAGAAACAGCCACCCCGGCGGGGTGGCTGTTTTTTCGTATACCCTTGTATACCATCTGAAAAGAGGATTTCCATATGAAGCTGATCCGCCTCATTCCTGTGATTCTTCTGGCTCTGATGCTCCTGTCCGCCGTCGGCGCGCTGCTGCACGGCGATCTGTCTCTGTTTGTGCGCAACCCCGCGCCCTCCGTCACCGCCGCCCCGACCCCGGAAGCGACAGCTGCCCCCACCGCAGAGCCGACCCCGCAGCCGACCGCAGAGCCCACGCCGGAACCGACCCCCGAGCCCACGCCCGAGCCGACCCCGGAGCCGGACTGGCCCGCGGAACAGCTTTCCCTCTTCTCTGATCCCGGCCAGAACCTCCCGGCTGCCATGCTCGACGGCGACTATCTGAGCTATATCGACATCCCCGGCGGCAAGGTGCTGACACTGAAGGCCGAGCGTCCGATCGCCGGGCTGTATCTGATCTGGAACGACCATCCGCTGCCCTGGACGCTGGAGACGCCCTCCGGCAGCCTTGACTGCGGCGCCGAGGGCTATATGCACGAATATGTCGCCCTGCCGGAGCCGTCGGAGACGGTGACGCTTCACTTCAACGCCGCGTCCGTCGCCCTGTCCGACGTCTGCGCCTTCTCCGCCGGCGTGCTGCCGGACTGGGTGGAGCGCTGGGAGCCGCCCTGCGAGCAGGCGGACCTGCTGCTCTTCTCCACGCACTTTGACGACGAGTTCATCTTCTTCGGCGGCATCATCCCCTCCTATATCGACCGGGGCTGCACCGTGCAGCTGGCCTATCTGACCTCCTCCTATATCGGCAGCGAGCGCTACCGCTGCCATGAGGTGCTAAACGGCCTCTGGACGGCCGGCGAGACCCATTACCCCGTGACCACCGGCTGGCGCGACCTGTATCCCGACAACCTGAACGCGGCCTACAACATCTACGGCGCGCGGGGCTTCACCCCCTTCCAGGTGGAGTGCATCCGCCGCTTCCGCCCGCAGGTCGTGGTGGGACAGGACCTCGGCGGCGAATACGGCCACCCGGCGCATATACTCGGCGCGATCACGCTGGAGACCGCCGTGCAGCTGGCCGCCGACCCCGCGGAATACCCCGAGAGCGCCGAGGCCTACGGCGTGTGGGACACGCCCAAGCTCTACCTGCATCTCTACGGCGACACGCCCACGATGCTCGACTACGAGACGCCGCTGGAGACCTTCGGCGGTCAGACCGCCTATGACGTGGCGATGGCGGCCTACGCCAAGCACGTCTCGCAGCAGATCTGGACCTTCACGGTCTATTCCTTTGATTCCCCGGTGGACAGCCACCGCTTCGGGCTGGTGCGCAGCCTGGTGGGCGAGGACGAGGAACGCAACGACCTGATGGAACACCTGGAAGTTCGAAATTAAGGGACTGTCTTAAAACGCTCCCGTTTTGTCATCCTGAGGAACGAAGTGACGAAGGATCTTTCTTTTCAAAGTTTTTTAAACCTTTTGGGGAAAGATTCTTCGCTTCGCTCAGAATGACACGGAGTTTTTGAGACAGCCCCTTTTTGCTTTCCTCCCGTCAGGGGCTCCGTTTCAGAAAACTGTTGCCAAAGGGAGCTTGCGCGGTTAAAATAGACATAGAATAGAAAAGGAGGAACGCCCATGCGCAGCAAGTATTCCGTCAAGCTGAAAACCGTGGTGGAAGAGCACCATCTGCGCCCGCTGCACACCTCGAAGGACTACGATACCGCCCTGCTCACCACCGCCGACGTCAACCGCCCGGCCCTGCAGCTGGCGGGCTTCTACAACTACTTCGATCCCCACCGCCTGCAGATGATCGGGCACGTGGAGAGCACCTACCTCAGTACGCTCTCCCCCGCGGAGCGGCTGCGCGCCTACGAGCGCTTCATGCAGTACGACATCGCCGCGCTCGTGATCTGCCACGGCGTCAAGCCCTCGCCGGAGTGCATCGCAATGGCCGAAAAATACGACCGCAATCTCTTTATCACCGACGAGGACACTTCCGAGTTCATGGCCGACGTGATCGTGTCGCTGCACCGGCATCTCGCGCCGCGCTGCACGATCCACGGCGTGCTGGTGGAGATCTACGGCGAGGGCGTGCTGCTGATGGGCGACAGCGGCATCGGCAAGAGCGAAACGGCGCTTGAGCTCATCAAGCGCGGGCACCGCCTGATCGCCGACGACGCGGTGGAGATCCGAAAAATCAACCACCAGCGCCTGCACGGCAGCGCCCCGGAGCTGATCCGCTATTACATGGAGCTGCGCGGCATCGGCGTTATCAACGTGCGGCACATCTACGGCGTGGGCGCCGTCAAGCCCGAGGCCGGCATCGACCTCGTGGTGCTGATGGAGCCCTGGATCGAGGGCAAGGCCTATGACCGCCTGGGTCTGACCGAGGAGACGGAGACGATCCTCGGCGTGGAGCTGCCGAAGGTGACGATCCCGGTGCGCCCGGGGCGCAACCTCGCCGTGATCCTGGAGCTGGCCGCGATGAACAACCGCCAGAAGAAAATGGGCTACAATGCCGCCGAGGCGCTCACCGCCGCCCATGACGCGGCCATCGACGCGGGTTTTTAGTTATCAGTTTTTAGAGGTTATTTATGGAAAATCTGGAACTTGCCATACAGGAAATCAGGGAAAAGCTGCCGGGAATGACGCTGCTGGAAAACGAGCCGATGGCAGCGCACAGCAGCTTCCGCATCGGCGGCCCCGCGCGCGCGCTGGCCGTGCCCTCGGACGTGACGGGCTTTTCCAAGCTCTGCGCGATCATGCGCGAGCACCACGTCGCGCCCTTTATGCTCGGCAACGGCAGCAATATCCTCTTTCCCGACGAGGGGCTGCCCGAGCTGCTGCTGGTGAGCACCGAGAAGCTGCAAAAGCTCTTTCTGCTGCCGGACGGCGCGATCTACGCCGAGGCGGGCGTGAGCCTGTCGAAGCTCGCGGCTTTCGCCTGCGAGCAGGGGCTGACGGGGCTGGAGTTTGCCTCCGGCATCCCGGGCACCGTGGGCGGCGGACTGCGCATGAACGCGGGGGCCTACGGCGGAGAAATGAAGGACGTGACCGAGAGCGTTGTTTACTACTACCTGCCCGAGCAGATGCTCTATGAGATCCCCAGCTACAACTGCATGTTTGGCTACCGCAGCAGCATCTTCCAGAAGAGCGCGGGCATGGCGATCCTGAGCGCGGTGTTCCGCCTGCAGCCGGGCGAAAAGGCGGAGATCTCCGCCAAAATGCGCGAGCTGAACGAAAAGCGCCGCGACAAGCAGCCGCTTGATCTGCCCTCGGCAGGCAGCGCCTTCAAGCGCCCCGAGGGGCATTTTGCCGCGGCGCTGATCGACCAGGCCGGGCTCAAGGGCTATACCGTCGGCGGCGCGCAGGTCAGCGAAAAGCACGCCGGCTTTGTCGTCAACCGGGGCGGCGCCACGTCAAAGGACGTGTACGCGCTGCTGATGCATGTGCGCAACACCGTCTATGAGAAATTTCAGGTCGAGCTGACGCCGGAGATCATCGTTCTCCCGCCGGACTACGCGCTCGTTGACGACACGCCCGCGCCGAAGCGGAACCTGTTCATCGATCAGTCTGATTTTCCGATCCCGGATACCAGGCAGTAAGGGGCGGCGCTATGGAATTTCTGATTATCACCGGCCTGTCCGGCGCGGGCAAGAGCCGCGCGGCGGACGTGCTGGAGGATCTGAACTACTACTGCGTGGACAATATGCCGGTGGCGCTGATGCCGCGCTTTGCGGAGCTGTGCATGGCCACCCGCGGCCGCTATGAGCGCGTGGCGCTGGTGACGGACGTGCGCGAGAAAAACGGCTTTCACGAGCTGCTGCGCACCATCGACGACTTGAACGCCATGGACTGCAGCTGCCGCATCCTCTATATGGATGCCGACCTCAAGACCCTGATCCGGCGCTACAAGGAGTCGCGGCGGCCGCATCCCCTCGCCTCCCGCGGCGTGTCGGTGGAGGAGGCGGTGCAGCGCGAGGCGGAGCTGCTCGCCCCGGTGCGCGACCGCGCCGACTACATCGTGGACACCTCCGCGCTCACCCTCGGCATGCTGCAGAACCGCCTCTTCGCGCTCTTTGCCGGGGAGGATCAGCGGCGCGGACTGGAGGTGACCGTGATGAGCTTCGGCTACAAGCACGGCATCCCGATGGAGGCCGACCTGGTCTTTGACGCGCGCTTTCTGCCCAATCCCTATTATGTGGACGAGCTGCGCACGCTCTCCGGGCTCGACCTGCCGGTGAAGGAGTTCGTGTTCAGCTATCCGCAGACCCGCACGTTTCTCGAAAAGCTGCAGGAGCTGCTGGATTTCCTGCTGCCGCTGTACGCGGAGGAGGGGAAGCTGGGTCTCACGGTCGCCATCGGCTGCACCGGCGGGCGGCACCGCAGCGTCGCCATCGCCTCGGCGCTGAGCGACTATTTCCTCGCCCACGGCGTCAACGCCGTCAACGTCAACCGGGACATCGATAAATAGTTTTTAGTGTTTAGTTTTTAGTTTTTAGAGGCATCCTATGTCCTTTTCCTCGGAAGCAAAGGCCGAGCTGTGCAGGCTGCGGCCGCAAAAAAAGAATATCGCCGTGGCCGAATGCTACGGGATTTTGCTCTACGGCAACAGCTTTTCCTCCCGGGAGATCCGCCTTGTGACCGCGCAGCCGGATTTCGCGGCGCTGCTGCCGAAGCTCTTTCGCCGTGCCTTTGCCCTGGACTTTGACGAGCTCCCGCGTGAAAACGCCGGGGGCAAGCTGCGTTTTGCCGTCACCGCGCCGGAGAAGCTGCGCGCGATCTTCGCGGCCTTCGGCCTCGAGCCGGAGAGCACGCTCTCCCACCACGTCAATTTCGGCGTGCTGGAGGAGGACGAGGAGCGCGCGGCCTTCATCCGCGGCGCCTTTCTGGCCGGCGGCAGCGCCACCGACCCGGAAAAGGGCTTTCACCTGGAGCTCTCGACGCCGCACCGCAGCGTCAGCCGCGAGACGCTGAGCCTGCTGCTGGACATGGGCTTTGAGCCCCGGGAGGCGATGCGCGGCGCAAACTCGCTGCTCTACTTCAAGCGCGCCGACGCGATCGCGGATTTCCTCACCGCCATCGGCGCAATGAACGCCTCGATGAGCGTGCAGACCGCGAAGGTCGAAAAGGATATGCGCAACACCATCACCCGCCGCGTCAACTGCGACTCGGCCAACGCCGACAAGGTGGTCACCGCCGCGCAGGAGCAGCTCGACGCGATCCGGCTCATCGTGCGTGAATACGGGCTGGACGCGCTGCCTGATCCGCTCCGGGAGACGGCCCTGCTGCGCATCGCCAATCCCGAGGCGAGCCTCGCCGACCTCGCGGCGCTGAGCATGCCCCCGGTCAGCAAAAGCTGCCTCAACCATAGAATGAAGAAGATTTTGGGCTTTGCCGCCGCGCAGAGGGAATAATTTTGGTTTTTAGTTTTTAGCGTTTAGTTTTTAGCAGTCTGCCGGAGACGTTCTCTAAAAACTAAAAACTAAGAACTAAAAACTGCCAACAAGGTGATCTTATGTCCTTCGTCCATCTCCATGTTCATACCGAGTATTCGCTGCTCGACGGCGCCTGCCGCATCGACCGGCTCGCCAAACGCGCCAAAGAGCTGGGGCAGAAAGCGCTCGCCGTCACCGACCACGGCGTCATGTACGGCGCGGTGGCCTTCTACAAGGCCTGTCGGGCGGCGGACATCAAGCCGATCATCGGCTGCGAGGTCTATGTCGCCCCGCGCACGCTCCATGACAAAGAGCACGGCGTCGACAACGCCTACTCCCACCTCATTCTCCTGTGCAAGAACGAAACCGGCTACCGCAACCTCTGCTATCTCGTCAGCACCGCCTTCACCGAGGGCTTTTATCTCAAGCCCCGCATCGACTGGGCGCTGCTGCATGCCCACGCCGAGGGCCTGGTGTGCCTCTCCGGCTGCCTCGCGGGCGAGATCCCGCAGAAGCTCGTCCGCGGCGACTACGAGGCCGCGAAGGCCCGCGCGCTGGACCTGAAGGCCCTCTTCGGCGAGGATTTTTATCTGGAGATCCAGAACCACGGCATCCCCGAGGAGCGGCAGGCCGCCGAGGGTCTGGAAAAGCTCAGCGCGGAGACCGGCATCCCGCTCGTCATGACCAACGACGCGCACTACATCGAGAAGGACGACGCGGTCACGCAGGACGTGCTGCTGTGCATCCAGACCGGCAAGACCGTGGACGAGCCCAACCGCATGCGCTTTGAAACGCAGGAATTCTACCTCAAGAGCGAGGAGGAGATGCGCGCGCTCTTTCCGCGCCATCCCGAGGCCGCCGACGTGACCGCCGAGATCGCGGACAAATGTCATTACGACTTTGAGTTCGGCCACTACCACCTGCCCCGCTTCAAGCTCCCGGAGGGTGAGACGGACAGCTTCGCCTATCTGAAAAAGCTCTGCGAGCAGGGCTTTGCCGAGCGCTTCGCCGGGCGCTCGGAGGTGCACGCGCAGCTTGACTACGAGCTGGACATGATCCGCAAGATGGGCTTTGTGGACTATTTTCTGATCGTCTCGGACTTCATCGGCTACGCCAAGCGCCAGGGCATCCCCGTCGGCCCCGGGCGCGGCAGCGCCGCGGGCAGCGTTGTGAGCTACTGCCTGCACATCACCGACGTCGATCCGATCAAATACAGCCTCTTCTTCGAGCGCTTCCTGAATCCGGAGCGCGTCAGCATGCCGGATATCGACGTGGACTTCTGCGTCAACCGCCGCGGCGAGGTGATCGACTACGTCAACCGCCTCTACGGCCACGACCACGTCGCCCAGATCGTCACCTTCGGCACGATGGCGGCGCGCGGCGCCGTGCGCGATGTGGCGCGGGCGCTCGCCATGAGCTACGGCGAAGCCGACGCCGTGGCAAAGCTCATCCCGAACGGCCCCGGCGCGCTGAACATCACCCTCGACGAGGCGCTGCAGCTGAGTAAGCCCCTGCGCGAGATGCAGGAGAACGATCCCGCCGTCAAGCGCCTGCTGGACACCGCCAAGGCCCTCGAGGGCATGCCGCGCCACGCCTCGACCCACGCCGCCGGCGTCGTCATCACCGAAAAGCCGGTGTATGACTATGTGCCGCTGGCGACGAACGACGAGTCCGTTGTCTGCCAGTACCAGATGACGACGCTCGAGGAGCTGGGGCTGCTGAAAATGGACTTCCTCGGCCTCCGAAACCTCACGGTACTGGAGGACGCGGCGAAAATGGTGCGCAAAAAAGAGCCGGGCTTCCGGGTCGAGACGATCCCGGAGGACGACGCCGAGAGCTTCCGCATGATCGCCGACGGGCACACCTCGGGCGTGTTCCAGCTCGAGAGCGCGGGCATGACCGGGGTCTGCACCCAGCTGCGCCCGCGCAGCATCGAGGACATCACCGCCGTCATCGCCCTCTACCGCCCCGGCCCAATGGACTCCATCCCCCGCTTCATCGAGTGGAGCCAGCACCCGGAGAAGGTCAGCTACAAGCACGAGCTGCTGCGGCCGATCCTCGCCGTCACCTACGGCTGCATCGTCTATCAGGAGCAGGTCATCCAGATCTTCCAGCAGCTCGCGGGCTTCTCCCTCGGGCAGGCGGACATGATCCGCCGCGCGATGAGCAAGAAAAAGCACGCCGTCATCGACGCCGAGCGCGTGGCCTTTGTCCACGGGGACGAGAGCCGCGGCATCGAGGGCGCGGTGAAGCGCGGCGTGCCGGAGAGCGTCGCCAACAGCATCTACGACGAGATCCTCGACTTTGCCAGCTACGCCTTCAACAAGGCCCACGCGGTCAGCTACGCGATCGTCGCCTACCGCACGGCTTATATGAAAAAGCACTATCCGCGCGAGTACATGGCCGCGCTCATATCCTCGGTGCTCGACAGCAGCACCAAGGTCGCCGAATATATCGCCGAATGCCGGGAACTGGGCATCCGCCTGCTGCCCCCGGACGTCAACGAGAGCGACGCGGATTTCACCGTCTCGGGCGAGAACCTGCGCTTCGGCCTCGTGGGCATCAAGGGCATCGGCTGGGGCGCCATCCGCGCGATGGTGGCCGAGCGCGAGACGGGCGGCCTCTTCCGCAGCTTTGAGGATTTCTGCCGCCGCATGGCCGACAAGGACATGAACCGCCGCGCCATCGAAAACCTGATCCGCGCCGGCGCCTTCGACTCCCTCGGCTGCAAGCGGCGCGCGCTGCTGCAGGCAGCTCCCCTGATCCTCGACAGCATCAGCCGCGAGAGCCGGGACAACATCGACGGGCAGATGGATCTCTTCGGCGGCGGCGACGAGAGCGCCTCCGAGCCGAAAAGCATCCCCCTGCCGAACGTGGAGGAATACAGCCAGCAGGAACTGATGCAGATGGAAAAGGAGGTCACCGGCCTCTATCTCTCCGGGCACCCGATGGACGGCTACCGCGACAGTCTGCGCCGCCTGGGCGCGGCGCCGATCGGCGCGATCCTGTCCGACTTTTCCTCGGCCGAGGGTCCCCGCCGCTTTGCCGACGGGCAGAGCGTCACGGTCGCCGGAGTCGTCTCCTCCGTGCGCACCCGCCCGACCAAAAACAAGTCGCTGATGAGCTACGTCGTCCTCGAGGACGACAGCGGCGCCATGGAGCTGATCGTGTTCCAGAAAACGCTGGATCAGGATGGGAAATATCTCACGGAAAACGCCGTGCTCACAGTGCGCGGGCGCATCTCCGCGCGCGACGACAAGGAGCCGCAGCTGATGGCCGAGTCCCTGCTGCCGCTGGACCGGGCGATCGCGGACGCCGCGCGCGCCGACGAGGCCCGGCGGGAAAAGACGCTCTTCGTCAAGCTCCCCTCCCGCACAGACCCCGCCATGCACCGCCTCGAGCTGCTGCTGACGATGTTCCCCGGCAAAGAGCCGCTGGTGATCTGGTGCGAGGCCGAGCGCAAAAAGATCGGCGCGCGCTGCCGCATCCACCCGGCGCTGCTGCAGGAGCTGCGGGAGATGCTGGGCGAGGATTGCGTCGTGGTGAAATAGAAATTCGGAATTCCGAACGGATGGGCGCGCAGATCGTCCGTCGAGGGAAAAACGGCTGTTTCCGGTTTTTTTGCGGGAATGCAAAAATTTTTCTTGCAATTATGGAAACTGTCTGCTATATTAGTATAGCTTCATTCCAAAAAGAGCAAGGAGGTGCTTCAAATATGGCAAAGTGTCAGTTCTGCGACAAGGACCTGGCCTTCGGTATTCAGGTCTCTCACTCCCACAGACGCTCCAACCGTACCTGGAAGCCGAACGTGAAGCGCGTCAAGGCCATCGTGGACGGCTCCCCCAAGCACGTCTACGCCTGCACCCGCTGCCTGCGCAGCGGCAAGGTCACCCGCGCTGTCTAATTGAACATGACCCGATCAAAGCCTGTCGTTTTCCCGACGGGCTTTTTTCGGTTTTCTGCCTCCGCCTTCCCCGTGCAGGGGGAAGAACCTCGCTTCGCTCGGGGACCTCATCAGTCAGCTTCGCTGACAGCTTCCCCGTGCGCGGGGAAGCCTATATGGAAGGAGATTATAATGAAACAGCTTGAACAACGCATTCTGCAGGACGGGAAGGTGCTGCCCGGCGGCATTTTGAAGGTGGACGGCTTCCTCAACCACCGGATCGATCCGCAGCTCCTCTATGACATGGCGCTCGAGCTCAAGCGCCTCTACGCGGGCGAGGAGATCAATAAGATCCTCACCATCGAGGCCAGCGGCATCGCCATCGCCTCCATGGTCGGCTTCGTGTTCGGCTGCCCGCTCCTGTTTGCCAAAAAGAGCAAGACCCGCAATATCTCCGACGGCGTGTGGTCGGTCGAGGTGGAGAGCTTCACCCACGGCAACACCAACACCGTCGTCGTGTCGAAGGAATATCTCGGCGAGGGCGACCGCGTGCTGATCGTGGACGATTTCCTCGCCACCGGCGCTGCCCTCGTCGGGCTCAAGGCGCTGTGCGAGCAGGCGGGCGCCGCGGTCGTCGGCGCGGGCATCGCGGTGGAAAAGGTCTTTCAGGGCGGCGGAAACCGGCTGCGCGCCGAGGGTCTGCGCGTCGAATCGCTGGCAAAAATCGCCTCCATGAGCGATACCGGCCTTGTTTTCTGTGAAGATTGAGGAGTTCCGTCGCTTTGCACAAAGGATTGCCGAAAAAAATAGCAAAAATATACAAGGACGCCCCTTGACATTTTTCGCGCTTGCTGATAAAGTTTAGCCATCAATTGAACAGCGTCTTTCGATATAAGCAAATAATATGGTTTTGAAGTTTCTACCCGGACACCGTAAATGACCGGACTATCGAGAACAGCGCTGGCGGGTTTGGCCTTCTCTCTGCCCCCGTCGGTGCTCCTGTTTTCCTTTTTTCCCGTCGGTCATTGCGGTCTGTCGCGTGAACCGGCGTTTTTTCGTTCTTGTCCGCTGCTGCGGTTAAGATAAATTTTGTATAATGAGGAGACAACAAATGAAAAAGATCATTGCCCTGCTGCTCGCCCTTGTGATGGTGTTCGCACTGTGCGCCTGCGGCAGCCAGCCCGCCGGAAACGACGCCCCCGCCGAGAGCGGCGCCGCCGTCAAGGCCGGCTTCATCTTCCTGCACGACGAAAACTCCACCTATGACCTGAACTTCATCAACGCCGCGAAGGAAGCCTGCGAGAAGCTGGGTATTGAATACCTGCTCAAGACCGGCATCCCCGAAGGCCAGGAGTGCTACGACGCCGCCGCCGAGCTCGTCGACGAAGGCTGCAACTTCATCTTTGCCGACTCCTTCGGTCATGAGCCCTTCCTGATCCAGGCCGCCAAGGAATTCCCCGAGGTCCAGTTCTGCCACGCCACCGGCACCAAGGCCCACACCGAGGGTCTCGCCAACTACCACAACGGCTTCGCCTCCATCTATGAAGGCCGCTTCCTGGGCGGCGTCGCTGCCGGCCTCAAGCTCAACCAGATGATCGAGGAAGGCACGATCACCGCTGACCAGGCGAAGGTCGGCTATGTCGGCGCGTTCCCCTATGCCGAAGTGAAGTCCGGCTACACCAGCTTCTTCCTCGGCGTCCGCTATGTCTGCCCCAGCGCCACCATGGAAGTCACCTTCACCAACTCCTGGTATGACCCGACCCTCGAGAAGGAAGGCGCCACCAAGCTCATCAACAACGGCTGCGTCCTCATCTCCGAGCATGCCGACTCCATGGGCGCTCCCACCGAGTGCGAGTCCAACAACATCCCCTTCGTGTTCTACAACGGCTCCGCCGCTGACGCCTGCCCCAACACCTTCATCGTTGCTTCCCGCATCGACTGGGCTCCTTACATGGAGTTTGCCATGAACTGCGTTGCCAACGGCGAGGCGATCCCCGCTGACTGGACCGGCACCATCGCCACCGGCTCCGTCAAGCTGACCGAGATCAACGAGCAGGCCGCCGCCCCCGGCACCGCCGAGAAGCTGGCCGAGGTTCAGGCCGCTCTCGAAGCCGGCACCCTCAAGGTTTTCGACACCGCCACCTTCACCGTGAACGGCGAGACCCTGACCGAGTACCTGGCCGACGTTGACGACATGGGCGACTTTGTCCCCGAGACCAACGTCATTGCCGACGGCTTCTTCCACGAGTCCGAGTTCCGCTCCGCTCCTTACTTTGATATCGACATCGACGGCATCACCAACATCGACGCCTGATTGAACAAATGAAGGAAGATCCCGGCGTTCCCACCGGGATCTTCCCGCTTCAAGCCCTTTGCCTGCGCTGCAAAGGGCAGCGTGGGGGCAATCGTCCCTGCGTTGCCCTTTGCAGCGCGTCGCATCTTGTGATATGGAGGTACCTATGGACAACAAAACGCCCGCCGTCACCATGCGCAATATCACCAAGCGCTTCGGCCCTGTCGTCGCCAACGACAAGGTCTGGCTGAACATCTATCGCGGCGAGATCCTGGCCCTGCTGGGAGAGAACGGCAGCGGCAAGACCACGCTGATGAACATGCTCTCCGGCATCTATTTCCCCGACGAGGGCGAGATCGCCATCGACGGGAAGGAGGTCGTGATCCGCTCGCCGAAGGACGCCTTTGACCTGGGCATCGGCATGATCCATCAGCACTTCAAGCTGGTCGACGTGCTGACCGCGGCGGAGAACATCGTGCTCGGCCTGCCGGGCAAGCTCGATCTGAAGGCCGCCGCCAAAAAGATCCGTTCGATCTGCGAGGCCTACGGCTTCGAGGTCGACCCCAACCAGAAAATCTACAATATGTCCGTCAGCCAGAAGCAGACGGTAGAGATCGTCAAGGTGCTCTACCGCGGCGCGGACATTCTGATCCTCGACGAGCCCACCGCCGTGCTGACCCCGCAGGAGACGGACAAGCTCTTCGCCGTGCTGCGCAATATGCGCAACGACGGCAAGGCCATCGTCATCATCACCCACAAGATGCACGAGGTGGAGGCCCTGTCCGACCGCGTGGCGGTGCTGCGCCACGGGCAGTTCATCGGCGACATGCCCACCAAAACCACCAACGCCCAGGAAATGACCAACATGATGGTCGGTCATCCGGTGGTCCTGAACATCGACCGGCCCGAGCCGAAGGACCCGAAGCCCCGCGTGGAGGTCAAGGGCCTGACCGTGCGCGACATTGAGGGTACGCTCAAGCTCGACGACGTCAGCTTCACCGCCTATTCCGGCGAGATCCTCGGCATCGCGGGCATTTCCGGCTGCGGCCAGAAGGAGCTGCTCGAGTCGATCGCCGGGCTGCAGCCCGTGGAGAAGGGCTCCATCAGCTATATTGAGGACGACGGCACGCGCGAGGAGCTGCTCGGCAAGGACCCGCTGAGCATCCAGAACATGGGCGTGAGCCTCTCCTTTGTGCCGGAGGATCGCCTCGGCATGGGCCTTGTGGGCAACATGGACCTCTCGGACAACATGATGCTCCGCTCCTTCCGCCGCGGTCACTCGATCTTTACCGACCGCAAGACCCCGCATCAGCTGGCCGAGACCGTCGTGCGCGAGCTGGAGGTCAGCACCCCCGGCGTGAGCACTCCGGTGCGCCGTCTATCCGGCGGCAACGTGCAGAAGGTGCTGGTCGGGCGTGAGATCGCCTCCGCCCCCACCGTGCTGCTGACGGCCTACGCGGTGCGCGGTCTGGACATCAACTCGTCCTACACGATCTACGACCTCATCAACCAGCAAAAGGCCGCGGGCGTCGCCGTCATCTATGTCGGCGAGGACCTGGACGTGCTGCTGGAGCTGGCCGACCGCATCCTGGTGCTCTGCGGCGGCAAGGTCAGCGGGATCGTACCCGGCCGCGGTGCGAAAAAGCGCGACGTCGGCCTGATGATGACCAAACTCGGAGGTGAACAGACGCATGAATAAGTCCAAACGCGAGCCTCTGTTCCACATTGCCCGGCGCGGCGCCCTGTCCTGGGGCACGACCTGGGCCATCCGCGGCGGCGCGCTGCTGCTGGCGCTGATCGTCTGCGCGCTGATCACCACGCTCGTCACCGGCGAAGATCCCCTGCAGGTCTACGTCGCCATCTTCAAGGGCTCCTTCGGCACCAGCCGCAAGGCCTGGGTGCTGCTGCAGAACATCGCGATGCTGCTGTGCGTGTCCCTGGCCGTCACGCCGGCCTTCCGCATGCGCTGCTGGAACCTCGGCGCCGAGGGCCAGGCGCTGATCGGCGCGCTGGCGGCGGCGGCCTGCATGATCCTGCTGCCCGGCAAGCTCCCCAACTGGGCCGTGATCGTCTGCATGACCGTCTTGAGCATCCTCGCCGGCGCCGTCTGGGCCGGCATCCCGGCCTTTTTCAAGGCAAAATGGAACACGAACGAGACGCTTTTCACACTGATGATGAACTACGTCGCCACGCAGCTCGTCGCCTACTACTGCGTGGTATGGGAATCCCCGAAGGGCTCGGGCAACATCGGCATCATCAATCCCAACACCCAGATCGGCTGGTTCCCGCAGATCGGCAGCTACAAGTACCTGCTGAACATCCTCATCGTGGCCGCGGTGTGCGTGGCCATGTACATCTACCTCAATTATTCCAAGCACGGCTATGAGATCGCCGTCGTCGGCGAGAGCGAGCGCACCGCACGCTACATCGGCATCAAGGTCGACCGCGTCATCATCCGCACGATGCTGCTCTCCGGCGCGATCTGCGGTCTGGCCGGGCTGCTGCTGGTCGGCAGCACCAACCATACCCTCACGCCCACCATCGTGGACGGACGCGGCTTTACGGCGGTCATGGTGTCGTGGCTGGCCAAATTCAACCCCATCTGGATGATCCTCACCAGCTTCCTGCTGGTCTTCCTCTCCCGCGGCGCGGGCGAGATCGCCACGAACTTCGGTCTGAACCAGTCCTTCGGCGACATTCTGACCGGCGTGATCCTGTTTTTCATCATCGGCAGCGAGTTTTTCATCAACTACAAGCTCATCTTCCGTCGCTCGGCGGGAAAGGAGGGCTGAGCCATGTTTGATATCATCTCCTTTATCCCCCGCGCCGTCGTGCAGGGCATCCCGCTGCTGCTGGGCAGCACCGGAGAAACGCTGACCGAGAAATCCGGCAATCTGAACCTCGGCATCCCCGGCATCATGTATGTCGGCGCGATCAGCGGTGTCATCGGCTCCTTCTTCTATGAGCAGTCCCACACCGGCGCGAGCTTCAGCAGCCTGGCGGCCATCCTGATCCCGCTCTGCTGCTGCCTGGTCGGCTCGCTGCTGATGGGTCTTCTCTACTGCTTCCTCACCGTGACGCTGCGCGCCAACCAGAACGTGACGGGTCTGGCGCTGACCACCTTCGGCGTCGGCTTCGGCAACTTCTTCGGCGGCTCGCTCATCAAGCTCTCCGGCAGCTCTCTGCCCTCCGTCATCCTCACCGCCACCAGCAACGTTTTCCGCCGCTCCCTGCCGGTCGCGGAGTCCATGGGCTGGTTCGGCAAGCTCTTTCTGAGCTACGGCTTCCTCGCCTATATCGCGGTGCTGATCGCCCTCACCGCCGGTTATATCCTCAGCCACACCCGCACCGGACTGCACCTGCGCTCGGTCGGCGAGAGCCCCGCCACCGCGGACGCCGCGGGCATCGACGTCTCCCGCTACAAATACGTCTCCACCTGCGTCGGCAGCATGATCGCCGGTCTCGGCGGCCTGTACTATGTGATGGACTACGCCAGCGGCGTCTGGACCAACGACGCCTTCGGCGACCGCGGCTGGCTCGCCATTGCGCTCGTCATCTTCACGATCTGGCGCCCGAATGTGGGCGTGCTGGCCTCCTTCCTCTTCGGCGGCCTGTATATCCTGCACATGTACATCCCCTCCGGCATGAACCTCGCCGTCAAGGAGCTGTATAAGATGGCGCCCTATGTGGTGACGATCATCGTGCTGATCTTCACCTCCATGCGCAACAAGCGCGAGGATCAGCCCCCCGCCTCCCTCGGTCTGCCCTACTTCCGCGAAGAACGGTAAGAACAGAACCGGGCTGAGACTTTCGTCTCAGCCCGGTTCTGTTAGTTTTTAGTTTTTAGAGCTTAGTTTTTAGCTAAAAACGAAAAACTGATTATGAAAAAACATTTATTATTTCATAATCTCTCCAGTCCGCCGTCGTCGGCGGGCTGTTCTTTTTTCTTCTCCTCGGGCTCGGCCTTTTCCTGTACGGTCTTTTCCCGGAGCTTGCGCAGCAGGATGAAGTCCGCGATCGCCAGCAGCATCCCGGCGCCGAGGAACACCGCCTGCATGCCGGTGCTGCGCTCGTCGGCGACCACGACGAGGCTCATCACCACGCCGAACTGCATCCAGAACAGCGTCCGCTTCCGGTCAAACTGCCGATAGGCAAAGCCCGCCAGCCGGAAATAGGCCAGCAGCAGCGTGCTGACCGCCGCGACCTCGATGAGATAGGCCCAGACGACGCTGTTGATGGCGTTGGCGACATAGTCGTACACCAGCCACACGGAAAACAGCAGGATCGGCGCGAGCGCCGGCAGCCGGAGCAGCCGCTCCGCGCGGGGCTTGAGCTCGCGGTTGGCCAGACCCAGATAGAGCGGCACGCAGATGCCGGAGAGGATCGCGAGCACGCCGAGGACGCGCAGCAGCACGACCTGCCGTTCCACCTCGCTGCCCCGGATCATCAGGACGCCGCCGAGCATCATGACGGCGCCGGCCAGCCAGCGAAGGACGAGATAAAGGCGGCCGCGGTTTTCCAGCGCCTCGTGATAGCCCTTCGGCAGCGTGAGCGGCCGCAGCATCTCATGAATTCTCTTGCGCAGCAGCCAGGCCGCCACGATCAGATACAGCGGCACAATGACGTTAAAGACGCTCGGCCCGCACAGGCCGTTATCGTCAAAGGCCAGCTGCAGCTGCAGCCAGCGGAGGAACACCCCGAAGGCGCCCGCCGCCAGAATATATACGGTATTTTCCAAAGCCCTGTTCTGCATAATCAAACTCTCGTTCCCATAAGGTGAATTGAGGCGCATGTGCCTGTCTGAATATTTTACCTTTCTTTCCCCGTTTCGTCAAGGGAGGCAATGATGAAGAAAACGATTTTGCTGTCTTTGCTGGCGCTGCTGCTGTGTCTCTGTCTCCCCGCGCCGCCCGAGAGCTACGCCGCGCCGCAGAATTCCGAGCCGCCGGTCACGCTGCCGCCGGTTTCGGAGACGCAGGCGCCCGCCCCATCCGCGGCGCCGCCCAGCTTTCCGCTGCCGGAGACCGTTTGCCTGCTCTCCGGCGGGGAGCTCCTTGAGCTGAACCTGGAAGACTACCTCTGCGGCGTACTGGCCGCCGAGATGCCCGCCTCCTTCCCCGACGAGGCGCTCAAGGCACAGGCGGTGGCGGCCCGCACCTACACGCTCTCCGCCGCCTCCGCGCACAAGCACGGGGACGCCGCGATCTGCGCCGACCCGGGCTGCTGTCAGGCCTGGCTGAGCGACGAGGCCCTGCGGGAGCGCTGGGGAGAGGACTACGAGCAAAACGCGCAAAAGCTCCGCGCCGCCGTGGAGCAGACGCGGGGGCAGGTGCTCTGCTACGGGGACGAGCCCGTGTTCGCCGCCTTTCATTCCTCCTCCGCCGGCGCCACCGAGGACTGCGGCGCGATCTGGAACCCGCGGCCTTATCTGGTGAGCGTCTCCAGCCCGGAGACGGCGGAGGACGTGCCGAATTACGTCAGCACCGTGTCCTGCTGGCCGATCGACTTCCGTGACACGCTGCTGTCGCTGCGCCCCGAGGCGGATTTCTCCGGCCCGGTCAGCGGCTGGCTCGGCGATGTGCGGCGGGATCCGAGCGGGCGGGTGGCGGAAGTGATCCTCGGCGGCGTTTCCTTCAGCGGCACGGAGCTGCGGCAGCTCTTCCGGCTGCGCTCCACAGCCTTTGAGCTGAGTCTGACGGACGACGGCTTTGTCTTCACCGTCACAGGCTTCGGCCACGGCGTGGGCATGAGCCAGTACGGGGCCAAGGTCATGGCCGAGCAGGGCACGGACTATGCCGACATCCTCGCGCATTATTATCCGGGAACCGTTTTGAGTTTTTAGTTTGTAGTTTTTAGTTTTTAGAAGAACGAGTGGGAGGCGGTGAAATTGGAGTTCATTCCGAAGAATAATTGCTTTCTCATTGCTTATGTTCTTTTGGATCACTCGTTTTATCTTTTCGGGATACAAAATACAGGGCTGTGACGAAAGTCACAGCCCTGTTGCTAAAAACTAAAAACTATATTCTAATCCTCTCGTAGGTGCAGAACTGATAGCGGACGCCGTTCTCCTCCTGCCAGGGGCCGCGTTCGGTGCAGACCCATTGCTTATCCTCGTCCAGATTCGGGAAAAAGCTGTCCGAGTGGGGAATAAGATCAATTTTTGTCAGAAAAATTCGCTTTAGGTGGGGATAAAACTGCTTATAGATGCTGGCCCCGCCGATCACCAGGCAATTCTCATATGTTTTCGCCGCCTGAAGCGCCTCCTCGGTGGAGTGGACGACGGTCGCGCCGGGAATGTCGATCGCCTGCCGGGTGACGACCAGGTTCGTCCGTCCTCTGAGGGGCTTTCCGCCGGGGAAATCCCCCAGCGTCCGGCGCCCGACGATCACGGCGGCTCCGGCGGTTTTTTCGCGGAAATGGGCGCGGTCGGCCCTCAGCACCACAGGCTGTGTGCCGCCGTCGCCGATGCCCCAATCGGCATAGACCGCAACGATGGCATCCATGGCTCAGACCGCCACGGGGATCTTCCCGTTGAATTCGGAGTACTGGTAGCCCTCCATTTTGAAGCTGTCGCGGGTGAACTTATAGAAATCGTCCACGCTCGGGTCGATGATGAACTTGGGAGCAGGCTTCGGCTCGTTCTGGATGATCTCCTCGATGGCGGGCACATGGCGGTCGTAGATGTGGCAGTCGGCAATGACGTGCACAAATTCGCCCGGCTCAAAGCCCGTGACCTGCGCGATCATCATCGTCAGCGCCGCGTACTGCACCACGTTCCAGTTGTTCGCGGCGAGCATGTCCTGGCTGCGCTGGTTGAGGATGGCGTTGAGCTTGTTGCCGCTGACATTGAAGGTCATTGAGTAGGCGCAGGGATAGAGCGCCATTTCGCTCAGATCGGCGAAGGTGTAGATGTTGGTCATGATGCGGCGGGAGGCGGGATTGTGCTTGAGATCCCAGAGCACCTTGTCCACCTGGTCCATGTCTCCCTCGGGATAGTGGTGCTTGACGCCGAGCTGATAGCCGTAGGCCTTGCCGATGGAACCGTTCTCGTCGGCCCAGGCGTCCCACACGCGGGTGCGCAGCTCGTGGACATTGTTGCTCTTGGCTTGCCAGATCCACAGCAGCTCGTCGATGGCGCTCTTCCAGAAGGTGCGGCGGATGGTGAGGATCGGGAATTCCTCGGCCAGATTATAGCGGTTCACCACGCCGAATTTCTTGACGGTGTGGGCAGGCGTGCCGTCCTCCCAGCGGGGACGCACCTCGCGGTCGGTATCCCAGACGCCGTTTGCCAGAATATCCTTACAGTTCTGAATAAATATTTCGTCTGCTCTGCTCATTGATTCTCCCTCCTGATTCAAAAAAAACAGTTGTACCTGATGATTTTATCACAGTCACCGACGAATGTCCACCGGAATAAGATGTTTCGGAGGTGATGCGAGTGAAAATTGCCATGATCGGCGGCGACCGCCGCGCGGCGATCCTCTCCGGGCTGCTGCTGCGCGAGGGCGAGCGGCTGCAAAGCTATGCGCTCGAACGGGCGGGGCTGCCGGAGGAGATCCCACGCGCCGAGCATCTGCCGGCGGCGCTCTACGGCGCGGACGCCGTGATCCTTCCGCTGCCCGTGGAGCGGGGCGGGCTGCTGAACGCCCCCTATGCCCGCCTGCCCTGCGCCATGGAGGAGCTGTTCGACGCGCTCTGGCCCGGGCAGCTCGTCTTCGGCGGGATGTTCTCCGAGCCGCTGCGGGACAGGGCGGCGGCAAACGGCCTGCAGCTTGTGGACTGGATGCGCCGTCCCGGCTTTGTGACCGGCAACGCGGCGCTGACGGCGGAGGGTGCCGTGGGTCTGCTGCTGCAGCTGAGCGAACGGAGCCTGTTTGGCAGCCGTGTGCTGGTGAGCGGCTACGGGCGCATCGGGCGGCTGCTGGCGCGAAAGCTCGCGGCGCTGGGAGCTGCCGTAACGGTGGCAGCCCGCCGCGAGGAAAACCGCGCGGAGGCGGAGGCCATGGGCTATGCCGCCGTGTCCTTTCAGGCGCTGCCGGGCGGCTTCGATTTTGTCGTGAACACGGTGCCGGAGCGCGTGCTCGGCCAGGACCTGCTCTGCTGCCTGCCAGAGACGGCGCTGCTGCTGGAGCTGGCCTCCGCGCCGGGCGGCTATGACCGGAATCTGGCGGAAAATCTCGGGCTGCGCTGCCTCACGGCGCCCGGTCTGCCCGGAAAAAGCGCGCCGTACTCGGCGGCCGAGCTGATGCGGCGGGAATTTCGACTGGCATTGAAGGAGGAACGGGAATGAAAAAAAGGCTTGGGCTCGCGCTCTGCGGCTCCTACTGCACCTATGAGGCGCTCTTTGCCGCGGCGGATATGCTGAAGGACGACTATACGCTGATCCCCATCATGAGCGAGACCGCCGCACATACCGACAGCCGCTTCGGCACGGCGCGGGAGCATCTGCGCCGCCTGGAGGCGCTGGCCGGGCGGCCGGTCGTGACGAGCATCGCGGAGGCAGAGCCCCTCGGCCCGAAGGAGCCGCTGGACGCGCTGCTGATTGCGCCCTGCACCGGCAATACGATGGCAAAGCTCGCCCGCGGGATCACGGACAGCAGCGTCACGATGGCGGCCAAGGCTCATCTGCGCAACGGAAAGCCGCTGGTGATCGCCTTTTCCACCAACGACGGCCTGAGCGGCTCGGCGGAAAACATCGCGCGTCTCCTAAACCGGAAAAACGTCTATTTCGTACCCTTCCGGCAGGACGACCCAATCAAAAAGCCCTGCTCCCTGCAGGCGGATTTCTCCCTGCTGGGCGACGCCGTCGCCGCCGCGCTGGAAGGACGGCAGTTGCAGCCGGTGCTGCGGGAAATTCGGAGTTTGGAATTCGGAATTCAGAATTAAAAAATTGGTCATAACCCGGACTTGAAATTATTTCAATTCCGGGTTTCATTTTGAATAGATCGGTTACTATATTTATATTTATATCTTCCAAATGCCTTGCAAAGAACCGGGTATTTTGCTATAATGGGTAGGATAAGGAAACTATCGCCAAAGAGGTGTTTTTTGTGAATTCTCTCAACGATATCTGGCAGGCCGTGCTGGACACGCTGTCCGCCAGGCTGACGCCCACCGCCATGAATACCTGGTTTGACGACTGTACGCCTGTGGGACTCGACGGCGACAGTCTGGTGCTGCACTGCCCCAGCGAGTTCAAGGCCAACATCATCTCCACGCGCTACGGCGAGATCATCAAAAAAGCCCTGAGCGAGCTCTTCTCCCAGGACTTTGAGCTTCAGATCCTTGTCGGCGACGAGATCAACGACTATAAGACCGAAAAGGAGGAATCCACAATCCTCCCGGAAATGGCCGGCTACACCTTTGAAAACTTCATCGTCGGCAACTCCAACAAATTCGCCCACGCGGCGGCGGTCAGCGTGGCCAAGAACCTCGGCAGCTCCTACAACCCTCTTTTTATCTACGGCAACTCCGGCCTCGGCAAGACCCATCTGCTGCGCGCGATCGGACATTACATCCAGAGGAATTTCCCGGAGAAAAAGATCGGCTACATCAAGGGAGACGACTTCACCGTGCAGCTGGTCAAGGCCATCAAGGACAACACCGGCGAGGAATTTCGCAACAAATACCGCAATGTTGACCTGTTTCTGGTGGACGATATTCAGTTCATTGCCGGAAAAGAGGCCATCCAGAACGAATTTTTCCACACCTTCAACAATCTCTACGAGGCCGGGCACCAGATCGTCATCACCTCAGACCGGCCGCCGATGGAGATGCGCCTGCTTGACGACCGTTTGCGCACCCGCTTTGAAGGCGGATTGATGGCGGATATCCAGCCGCCCGATCTGGAAACGCGCATGGCGATCATCCGCAACAAGGCCGCCCAGCTCGGTCTGATCCTCTCCAATGAGGCCGTGGAGACCATCGCCGAGAAGATCACCTCCAACATCCGGCAGATCGAAGGCGTCATCAACCGTCTGACCGCCTACAAGGAGATTCTGAACGAGGTCATCACGAGGGAATCCGTCCTGCGGGCGATCGCGGACGTGATCCGCGACGGAACGAATATTCCGACGCCGGAGATCATCATCCGAGAGACGGCGCGTTACTTCTCTCTGACCCCGGAGGAGATCCGCGGACAGAACCGCTCCAAGCAGGTGGCCAAGGCCCGCCAGGTGTCGATGTATCTGATGCGCTCGCTCACAAATCTCTCCCTGCAGGAGATCGGCGCGGAGTATCAGGACCGCAACCACGCCACCGTCCTTGCCTCCATCCGCAAGGTGGAGGATTTGGTCAAGGCAGACCCCGTTATGGCCGCCACCATCCGCGATATCACCTCCAATATCAATTCCTGATTTCCCCACATTTTTCTGTGAAAAGTGGAAAACGGCGCTGTAAATGCTTTTCTTTCCGTTTTTCCTGTTGAAATTTTCAAAATTTCCGACATTTTTATCAACACCGAAAACGCAGACAGCGGCTTGCTTTCTTCCCCTTTTCCACATTTTTTTCGCCTACTACAACTACAACAAAAAAATAAGACTCATTCATAGATATCCAATCATTTTTTTCCGTAGGGAGGAACATCAATGAAATTCAGCTGTGAAAAATATCTGCTTCAGAGCGCTGTGACGATCGCGTCCCGCGCCGCCGCCTCCAAGAGCCCGATCCCCGCGCTGGAAGGTCTGCTGCTGCAGGCCGGCGCCGATCTGCGCGTGACCGGCTATGATCTGAAGGAGGGCATTTACACCACCATCGGCGCCGATATTGATGAGCAGGGCGCCATCGTCGTCGGCGCGCGCCTCTTCGGCGAGATGATCCGCCGCCTGCCGGACGGGATCGTCACCGTGACGACCGACAGCAACAACACCGTCAACGTCAAATGCGGCCGCAGCGACTTTCATTTCATGGGCATGTTCGCCGGGGATTACCCGGAGATGCCCAGCGTCGACGGCGTCAACAACATCACGCTGCCGCAGAAGACCCTGCGCAGCATGATCAATCAGACCATTTTCGCCGTCGCCACCAGCGACGTGCGCCCGATCTATACCGGGACGCTCTTTGAAATCGAGGACAAGGCGCTGACCATGGTCTCTGTGGACGGCTACCGCCTCGCCAAGCGCTGCGAGGAGATCGAAGAAGGCAAGCTCGAAAACTGCAGCTTTGTCGTGCCCGGCTCCGCGCTCAGCGACGTCGAGCGCATCTGCTCCGACGAGGAGGGCGAGGTGCAGATATCCGTCGGCAGCAAGCACATTTCCTTTGTCGTCGGCGAGACCGTCGTCGTCACCCGCCGTCTGGAGGGCGAATTCCTCAACTATCGCAAGTCCATTCCGGAGAATTTCCGCCATGTGATCGAGGTCGACCGCGCCGAGCTGATGAGTGTCATCGACCGTGTGGCGCTGATCGTCAGCGAGAAAAACTCCTCTCCGGTGCGCATGCGCTTCGGCGACGGGCTGATCGACTGCCTCTGCGTGACCCCGGTCGGCAAGGCCGAGGACCAGTGCTCCTGCGAGGGCAGCGGCAGCGATCTGGAGATCGGCTTCAATGACCGCTATCTGATGGACGCGCTCAAGGCCTCCGGCACCGACAAGCTCCATATCTGCCTAAATACCGCCGCATCTCCGAGCGTGATCGAGGCTGCCGACGGCAGCAAGGCCTTCACCTATATGATCCTGCCGGTGAGACTCCGCGCGGGAGAATGAGTTTTTAATTTTTGGAAATATGGAAACCATCACCATCACAACCGAATTTATCAAGCTCGACGCGCTGCTGAAATACGCCGCACTCGTCGGCACCGGGGGCGAGGCCAAAACGGTCATCGCCGAAGGGCTTGTCACGGTCAACGGCGAAGTCTGCACGATGCGGGGCAAAAAGATCCGCCCCGGCGACAAGGTGCGCTTTGACCGCTTTGAGCTGCTGGTCGAGCAGGCATGAGGATCGACAAAATCGCCCTCAACGGCTTTCGCAACTACGAGTGGGAGACCGTGGATTTCGCCCCCGGCACCAACGTGATCTCCGGGCCGAACGCGCAGGGCAAGACCAATCTGCTCGAGGCGGTGTACATGCTCTCGGCCGGGCGCAGCTTTCGCACGCGCTTTGACCGGGAGCTGATCGGCTTCGGCTACAGCGCCTCCGAAATTCTCGCCGAGGTGTACAGCCACGAGCGCGAGCAGAGCATCCGGCTGCTGATGCAGCAGGGACAGGCCAAAAAGATCCAGGTCAACGGCGTGAAAAAGACCGCCGGGGAGCTCAGCGAGATCGTCAACACCGTGCTCTTCTGCCCGGACGACCTGAATCTCATCAAAGAGGGAGCCGCCGTCCGGCGGCGTCTGATGGACAACGCCATCAGCCAGATCCGCCCCCGCTATGCCGAAATTCTGGCGGAGTTCAACCGCCTGTACGAGCACAAAAGCCGCATTTTGAAGGACTGGCGGGATAAGCCCTCCCTGCTCGACACGCTTGACGAGTTTTCCGACGCGATGGCCCGCGCCTCGGCGCACCTGATCCGCTACCGCGCCGCCTTCGCCGCGCGGCTGCAGGAGGCCGCGGCGCCGATCCACCGGGATTTCTCTGGCGAGGGCGAGGAGCTGAGCCTGCGCTACTGCACCGTCAGCACCGTCAGGGACCCGGGCGCCGGCGTGAAGGAAATCTATTACGACATCTGCGAGCATCAGGAGCGGCACCGGCAGGCCGAGCTGGAGGCCGGACAGTGCCTGACCGGCGCGCACAAGGACGACCTGGAGATCAGCATCAACGGCCGCATCGCGCGCAGCTTTGCCTCCCAGGGCCAGACCCGCACGGCGGCGCTGTCGCTCAAATTGGCGGAGCGGGAGATTTTTCTCGCTGAGACCGGGGAATACCCAATTTTATTGCTCGACGACGTGCTCTCGGAGCTCGACACCCGGCGGCAGGAATTTGTGCTCAACCGCATCGGCGGCGGGCAGACGCTGATCACCTGCTGCGAGGACGAGGGCATCTCCGCACGCACCGGCGGCAAGGTGCTGTTCGTCGAGAAGGGAAGAATCAAATTCAATTAGGAGTTCGGAATTCGGAATTCGGAATTAAGGTATGTATCTGCATTTAGGCAAGGGGACCGTGATCCCCAAAAGCAATATCATCGGCATTTTTGACCTGGACATTACCAGCCAGAGCCATCTGACGCGCGCCTTTCTGCGCCGCGCCGAGCTCTCCGGCGAGGTCGCCAATGCCGCGGAGGATATTCCGAAGTCCTTCGTCGTCTGCTGTGAAAACGGCAAAAACACCGTGATTTTGAGCCAGATGGCCGCCGCCACGCTGCTGAAAAGAAGCGAGAGCGACACGGTGTGAGAGAGCCTTCCCCTTACGGAGGGAAGGCTAAAAGGAAAGGATTAGAATCTATGTCAGACAACATCGAACAGCTCAAACAGGAATATGACGCCTCGCAGATCCAGGTGCTGGAGGGGCTCGAGGCGGTGCGCAAGCGCCCGGGCATGTATATCGGCTCCACCTCCTCCTCGGGTCTGCACCATCTGGTATATGAGATCGTGGACAACTCCATCGACGAGGCGCTGGCGGGCTTCTGCACGGCCATTGAGGTCACCATCGAGCCCGGCGACGTGATCTGCGTGCGCGACAACGGACGCGGTATTCCCATTGATATCCAGGAGCAGACCGGAAAAAGCGCGCTGGAGGTCGTTTTCACGGTGCTGCACGCCGGCGGCAAGTTCGGCGGCGGAGGCTACAAGGTCTCCGGCGGCCTGCACGGCGTCGGCGCGAGCGTCGTCAACGCCCTCTCCGAGTGGCTGGAGGTGCAGGTGCACAAGGAAGGGAAGATCTTCCAGATGCGCTTCTCTCGCGGCGAAATCACCGAGGAGATCCATGTCGTCGGCACCACCGACCGCACCGGCACCACCGTGCGCTTCAAGCCCGACCCCGAGATGTTCGACGACGTGGTTTACGACTACGAGATCCTGCACACCCGCATGCGCGAGCAGGCTTTCTTAAACGGCGGCCTGACGATCATCCTGCGCGATGCGCGCGAGGGCAGGGAGCAGGAGGACACGCTCTATTATCAGGGCGGCATCCGCGAATTCGTCTCCTGGCTCAACCGCCACAAGACCCCGGTGCACGACGAGGTCATCTACCTCTCCGGCTCCAAGGGAGACGCGGTGGCCGAGATCGCGATGCAGTATAACGACGGCTACAACGAGACGCTGGTCTCCTTTGCCAACGACATCCACACCCCCGAGGGCGGCATGCACGAGACAGGCTTCAAAACGGCCCTGACGAGAGTCATCAACGCCTACGGGCAGAAAAACAACATCATCAAGGGCGACGACAAGGTCTCCGGCGAGGACGTGCGCGAAGGCATCTCCGCGGTCATCTCCGTCAAGCTCCCCGAGGCGCAGTTTGAGGGCCAGACCAAGCAGAAGCTCGGCAACGCCTATATCCGCACCCTGGTGGACGGCATCGTCAACGACCAGCTCTCCACCTATTTTGAGGAGCATCCGCAGGCGGCCAAGGCCATTCTGGAAAAGGCCATGATGGCCAACCGAGCCCGCGAGGCCGCGCGCAAGGCCAAGGAGTCCGTCCGCCGCAAGACGGGCCTCGAATCCGGACAGATGCCGGACAAGCTCCAGGACTGCAACGAGCGCGACCCCTCGCTGTGTGAGATCTACATCGTCGAGGGCGATTCCGCCGCGGGCTCTGCCATCCAGGGCCGCGACAGCCGCTTCCAGGCGATCCTCGCCATGTGGGGCAAGATGCTCAACGTAGAGAAGGCCCGCGCCGACAAGATCTACGGCAACGACAAGCTCTATCCGCTGATCGTGGCGCTCGGCGCCGGAATCGGGGACGAGTTCAACATCGACAAGCTCCGCTATCACAAAATCATCATCATGGCCGATGCCGATGTGGACGGCAGCCATATCCGCACCCTGCTGCTGACCTTCTTCTTCCGCTATATGCGCCCGCTCATCGAGCGCGGCTATGTGTATTCGGCGGTGCCGCCGCTGTACAAGCTGCAGCGCGGCAAGACGCAGCGCGTCGCCTACTCCGACGAGGAGCGCGACCGCATCAGCGCGGAAATGCGCGCCGACAACCCGAACGCGAAGGTGGACATCAACCGCTTCAAGGGTCTGGGCGAGATGGACCCGCACGAGCTGTGGGAGACGACCATGGACCCGGAGCAGCGCTCCCTGCGCCGCATCACCCTCAAGGACGCCATCATGGCCGATCAGGTGTTCACGGTGCTGATGGGCGAGGAGGTCGAACCCCGCCGCGAGTGGATCGAAACCAACGCGAAATACGTGGTGAATCTGGACATCTGATTTCAGTGTCATCCTGAGCGAAGCGAAGGATCTTAAAAAGATTCTTCGTCGCTTCGCTCCTCAGAATGACAGAGAAAATGCCAATGAATCATTACTATGTTTATATTCTTACAAACTGGAATAACAAAGTAATGTACATCGGTGTAACCAATGATTTGCAACGTAGATTATACGAACACAAAAATCATTTGGTTGATGGCTTTACTGCAAAATACAATATTCATAAGCTGGTGTATTTTGAACAAACCACCGATGTGAGAGCCGCGATTGAGAGAGAAAAACAGCTGAAAGGCTGGATTAGAAAAAGAAAAAATAACTTAGTTGAGACAATGAATCCCGAATGGAAGGATTTATCACAGGATTGGAGTTAAAGCAATGTCATCCTGAGCGAAGCGAAGGATCTTAAAAAGATTCTTCGTCGCTTCGCTCCTCAGAATGACAGGAAGGAATTATTGTACTATGGCACATAAACGAGACTATAAACCCGAGGAAATCGCGTTCCCGAATCAGGTGATCACCGAGTCGGAGCTGGTGCAGGAGATGCAGACCAGCTATATCGACTACGCCATGTCGGTCATCGTCGGGCGCGCGCTGCCGGATGTGCGCGACGGCCTCAAGCCGGTGCATCGCCGCATCCTCTATACGATGTATGAGGGCGGTCTGACCAGCGACAAGCCCTTCAAGAAATCCGCCACCTGCGTCGGCGACGTGCTGGGCCATTACCACCCGCACGGCGACGCCTCCGTCTACGACGCGATGGTGCGTCTGGCGCAGGACTTTTCCATGCGCTATATGCTGGTCGACGGCCACGGCAACTTCGGCTCCGTGGACGGCGATCCCCCGGCGGCCTACCGTTACACCGAGGCCAGACTCTCCAAAATCTCCAACGAAATGCTGCGGGATATCGACAAGGAGACCGTGGACTGGGACCCGAACTTTGACGAGAGCCGCAAGGAGCCGCGCGTGCTGCCCTCCCGCTTCCCGAACCTGCTGGTCAACGGCTCGAGCGGCATCGCCGTCGGCATGGCCACAAACATTCCCCCGCACAACCTCGCCGAGGTCATCAACGCCTGCGTCTGCGTGCTGGACAATCCCGAGGCCACCCTCTCCGACCTGATGGAGCACATCTCCGGCCCGGACTTCCCGACCAAGGGCATCATCATGGGCCGCAGCGGCATCCGCGCCGCCTACGCCACCGGCCGCGGCAAGGTGATCGTGCGCGCCCGCACCGAATTTGAGGAGCACGGGCAGAACCGCGTGCGCATCATCGTCACGGAGCTGCCCTACCAGGTCAACAAGCGCCAGCTCATCAAGAATATCGCCGAGCAGGTGCGTGACAAGCGCCTTGAGGGCATTTCCGACCTGCGCGACGAGACCGACCGCAACGGCATGCGCATCGTCATTGAGCTGAAAAAGGACGCCAATCCCCAGGTGGTCCTGAACCGCCTCTTTGCCCAGACCGCGCTTCAGTCCAGCTTTTCCATCAATATGCTGGCACTGGTCAATAACCAGACCCAGCCGAAGATCCTCTCCCTGCGCCACATCCTCGACGAGTATCTGACCTTCCAGGAGGAAATCATCACCCGCCGGACGAAATACGACCTGCGCAAGGCCGAGGAGCGCGCCCATCTGCTCGAGGGCCTGCTGATCGCACAGGACAACATCGACGAAGTGATCCGCATCATCCGCTCCAGCTACGACAATGCCAAGCAGAACCTGATGGAGCGCTTCTCCCTGTCCGAGGTGCAGGCGCAGGCCATCTGCGATATGCGTCTGATCCAGCTCCAGGGCCTCAACCGTGAGAAGCTGGAGCAGGAATACAAGGAGATCGAGGGCAAGATCGCCTATTATCGCGAGCTGCTGGCCGATCCCGAGAAGATCAAGGCCGTGCTGAAGGACGAGCTGATCCAACTTCGCGACAAATACGGCGACAAGCGCCGCACCGAGATCCAGGAAATCGAGGATGAGATCGACATCGAGGATCTCATCGAGGAGGAGCAGTGCGTCTACACACTGACCCACGGCGGCTATATCAAGCGCCTGCCGGTGAGCGAGTACCGCGCCCAGGGCCGCGGCGGCAAGGGCGTGCGCGCGATGGCGACCAGGGACGAGGACTATGTGTCCACGCTCTTCACCGCCTCCACCCATGACAACATCCTCTTCTTCATGAACACCGGCAGGGTCTATGTGAAGAAGGGCTACACGATCCCCGAGGCCGGACGCGCGGCCCGCGGGACAAATCTGGTGAACATCCTGCAGATCGAGCCCGGCGAGAAGGTCAGCGCGATGATCCGCGGCCGCGGCTTTGCGGAGGATCAGTACCTCTTCTTCGTCACGAGAAACGGCACCGTCAAGCGCATGGCGCAGTCGGCGCTGAAGAACATCCGCGCCAGCGGCATCCGCGCACTGAATCTCGACGAGGGCGACGAGCTGATTGCCGTCATCCCGACGATGGGCGACGAAAACATCCTCATCGCCACACGCAAGGGCATGGCCGTCTGCTTTAAGGAGACCGATGTGCGCCCGATGGGCCGCACGGCGGTCGGCGTGCGCGGCATCCGCCTGCGCGAGGACGATTACGTCGTCGGCGCGGCCAGCACCGGCGAGGGCGAATGGCTCCTGAGCGTGACCGAAAAGGGCTACGGCAAGCGCAGCTCCGTGGAGGAATACAGCGTCCACGGCCGCGGCGGTCTCGGCCTGAAGAACTACAACGTCACCGACAAGACCGGCGAGGTCACGGCGGTGAAGATGCTGCGTCCGGGCGACGACATCCTGCTCATCTCCGACGACGGCACCATCATCCGCATGGCCTCCGAGGGCGTGAGCCTGCTGGGCCGCTCGACGCAGGGCGTGCGCCTGATGCGTCTGATGGAGGGCAGCCGCGTCATCGACGTGGAAAAGACCGAGCGCGAGAGCGAAGAGGACAAGCCGGAAACGGAGGAATAAGCTATGTTTGAGCAGCATAAGCAGAGATGGGGCAAGCCCAACTGGATTGCGGGCGCGGCCCTGATCCTGGCCTATTTTGCGATGAATCTGCTCTTCCCGGAGCTGGACACGCGCTGGAAGCTGCTGGCGGCGATCGCCTTCGCCTTTGTCGTGAGCGCGGTGGTCTATGTGATCCAGAAGAAAAAGAAGGAAAAGGAAGACGAAAAGAAGCTGCCGCCGATTTGAATTCGGAGTTCGGAATCCGGAATTGAGGGAGGGTTTGACGTGAACAATCAGCAGAAGAAAAACAGTAAGGGTACGCCCTGGGGGGTTCTGATCGTTTTGTTGATTTTTGCCCTGCGTGCGCTGAGAAACGGCAACTACGGCATGGAGGCCGTCCCTGTTATCCTGGCTGTCTGTGCCGTGATCGCCGCCGTGATCGCGATCGCAAAAAGCGCCGCGAAAAAGCGCAGGGATGGCGCGACGACCAAGGCCGCGGCCCCGGTTCGGAAAACACCCTCGGTGGAGCTGCATCGCCCGGTGCCGTCCATGCAGCGGCGCGAGCCGGTGACGGCGCAGCGCCAGTTCCCGCAGCCAGACGCTTACTGCGTGAGCTGCGAGCTGTCCGGCGAGGATCATTTTGTCCGCGATCGCAAGCGCCGCCTTGCGCAGCTTGACGAGTGGCTGAAAAACGGCCTTGTGGACAAGGAAGAATACCGCGTGCTGAAATATCGCTTCGAGCGGGATCAGTAAAGCCTTCCCCTTGAGGGGAAGGTGCCCCGGTGCGCAAACCGGGGTGGATGAGGTGCAGCCTGTTTTTCCACCTCATCAGTCTCGCTTCGCTCGCCAGCTTCCCCTCAAGGGGAAGCCAATAAGGAAATGCTTATGAAAACAGTTGAAATCTACACCGACGGGGCCTGCAGCGGCAATCCCGGGCCCGGCGGCTGGGGCGTGATTTTGCGCTATAACGGCCGGGAAAAGGCCATCTCCGGCGGCGAGGCGCAGACCACCAACAACCGCATGGAGCTGACCGCCGTCATCCAGGCGCTGCTCGCTCTGCGGGAGCCCTGCGCCGTCGAGCTCTACTCCGACTCCAAATACGTCATCGACGCGCTGGACAAGGGCTGGGCCTGGGGCTGGCGCAAAAAGGGCTGGGTCAAGAGCGACAAAAAGCCCGCCTTGAACCCCGATCTCTGGGCCATGCTGCTCGATCTGACCCGGCAGCATGAGATGCACTATCACTGGGTCAAGGGACACGCCGAGAACGAATACAACAACCGCTGTGACGCCATGGCTGTGGCGGAGAGGGAAAAATTCGCATGAATTACAACGACAAGCCGCTGAGCATTTTCATCCGCTACATCGCGCGGCAGAAAAAGCTCTTTGCGATCGACATGGTCTGCGCGCTGCTGGTGGCGGTTATCGACCTTGTCTTCCCCTATGTGTCGCGCACCGCGATGCGCAGCTATCTGCCGCAAAAGCTCTTCAAGGTCTTTTTCCTTGTGATGGCGATCATGGCGCTGGCTTATCTGGTCAAGGCCCTGCTCTACTACGTCATCACCGTCCTCGGCCACCGCATGGGCGTGCTGGTCGAGGCCGAGATGCGCCGCGACCTCTTTGAACATATGCAGAAGCTCTCCTTCCGCTTCTATGACCAGAACCGCACGGGCGTGCTGATGAGCCGCATCACCAGCGAGCTGTTTGATATCACGGAGCTGAGCCACCACGGGCCGGAAAACGTCATCATCTGCTCGCTCACCATCGTGGGCGCCCTGGGTGTGATGTTCGCGATCCGCTGGGAGCTGGCGCTGGTGCTGACGGTGGTGCTGCCGCTGTGCCTGTGGTTCACGCTCAGCCAGCGTCTGCGCATGAAGCGCGCCAACATCGAGGTCAAGCGCAAAACCGCCGAGATCACCGCCGCCATCGAGAGCAGCATCTCCGGCGTGCGTGTGGCGAAGGCCTTTGCCAACGAGGAGCAGGAGGGCCGCAAATTCGACCGGGCCAACGATCTCTTCAAGGCCTCCAAGGTCGAATACTACAAAACCATGGGGCTCTTCATGAGCGGCATGGAATTTACCACCGGCATCGCGCAGGTGCTGGTGATCACGGTGGGCGGCCTGCTGATCATGGCCGGGCGCATGGATGCGGTCGATCTCATCACCTTCACGCTCTATGTCTCCACCTTTGTCACCCCGGTGCGCAAGCTCGCGCAGTTTGCCGAGCAGTATATGCAGGGCACCGCGGGCTTTACGCGCTTTCTGGAGATCATGCGCACCGAGGCCGACATCCAGGACGCCCCGGACGCGAAGACGCTCTCCGAGGTGCGCGGTGAGATCGAGTACCGCGACGTGAGCTTTGCCTATTCCAACGGCATCCCGGTGCTCAGCCACATTGATCTGAAGCTGGCCCCGGGCAAGACCCTCGCCCTCGTCGGCCCCTCCGGCGGCGGCAAGACCACGCTCTGCCAGCTGCTGCCCCGCTTTTACGAGGTGACGGGCGGCGCCGTGCTGGTGGACGGGCAGGACGTGCGCTCTGTCACGCAGTCGAGCCTGCGGCGCAATATCGGCATTTTGCAGCAGGACGTTTTTCTCTTTGCCGACACGATCCGCGAAAACATCCGCTACGGGCGCCCGGAGGCCAGCGACGAGGAGATCGTCGAGGCCGCCAAACGCGCCGAGATCCACGACGAGATCATGGCGCTGCCGCAGGGCTACGACAGCTATGTCGGCGAGCGCGGCGTGATGCTCTCCGGCGGGCAGAAGCAGCGTATTTCGATCGCCCGCGTCTTTTTGAAAAACCCGAAGATCCTGATCCTCGACGAGGCGACCTCGGCGCTCGACACCGTGACCGAGCAGCGCATCCAGGCCGCGCTCGAGGAGCTGAGCGTCGGGCGCACGACCGTGATCGTCGCCCACCGCCTGTCCACCGTGCGCCACGCCGACGAGATCGCCGTCGTGGAGGGCGAGCAGATCGTCGAGCGCGGCAGCCACGAGGAGCTCGTGGCGCAGGGCGGCGTCTACGCCGCGCTCTGCAGGGCGCAGAGCCTCGGTTAAGGCCTTCCCCTTGAGGGGAAGCCAATCAAGGGAGGAATTACTATGCTGAAACTGCGCGTCTGCGGACACCGCGAGCTGGAGCATATTTACACGCTCTTTGAGCTGGATTTTGAAAAAAAGGAGCTGCTGCCGCGCCTCGGTCTGCACAAAGCAATGCTCAGGGGCGATGTAGAGCTGCTCGCCGTCACCGAGGAGGAGAGCCGCATCGACGCGGCCTACGCCCTCGTCGGCTGCCGGGGGCTCTATGGCTATGTCTGGCTCAAATATCTCGACGTGATCCCGTTTTACCGGGAAAAGGGCCTCGGGATCGAGGCCATGCGCCTTTTGAACCGCCGCTATGCCGACCGGCAGGGCATTGTGACCGAGCTGACAGACTTCTCCGGCGGGGAGGAGGGCGAATCGCTGCGGCAGCAGCGCCGCTTTTTCGCCCGCTTCGGCTATGAGGAGCTCGAAAGTGACCTCACGCTCGGCGGCGTCAAGGATCACGTGATGGTCAAGCCCATCCGCGGCAGCGCCGCGATCAGCCCGATCATCCATCGCGTGATGCTCGACTTCTATTCCCGCGTGCTCTCTCCCGCGGCCTTGGAGCGCATGGTGGAGATCCGGCCGGTATAACGAAACCAGACCTGTCATCCTGAGCGCAGCGAAGGATCTTTCCCGCAGCCGCCGGTAAAGAAAGATTCTTCGCTTCGCTCAGAATGACAGATACGCCTGACTTTCTTAACAAGTGTGAATTTCTCCCGTTTCCACTGGACAAGGAAAAGGGATGCGTGTATAATGGTTACAAATAAGTTACAAAAGAGGGGGATCTTATGAATTTCGGCAAGGTGAAGGCCGTATTTTTCATTATCGTATTTCTTCTTGTGCTGGCTCTGGTAGTGCACTGGGCGCTGGGGATCGACGCGAAAAAGCACGCCGACGACGTTTCGGAGGACGAGGGGCAGACGGTGCTCGAGCCGCAGCAGCCGGAAACGCAGCCGGAGACGCAGCCGCAGCAGAATAATCCCGTCCCGGCCCAGAACCTCCCTTCCGCGCCGACGCCCGCGCCGCAGCAGAATAATCCCGCGCCGCAGCAGCCGCAGGCCACGCCTGCGCCCGCGCCGACGCCCGCTCCCGCGCCCACCCCGGCCCCGACCAAGGAGCCGCAGCCGGCCGGACAGAATCTCGGCAGCGGCAGCTTCCGCTCCGATACCGGCACTGGCCTGAACCTGCTGTGCGACTGGAGCGCCGTCAGCATCGAGGGCAACAAGGCCGAGGTCACGCTGCGCATCGGCGTGGAATCCTCCACGATCTATCTCAACGAGTGGGCCGACTGCATCCATCTGCGCGTCGGCGACCAGACCGGCACGATGACGCAGCCCGCGCTGAGCTATGAGGGCGGCCGCACGACGACCGAGTTCGGCACCAGAACCTTTACGGTCGATCTGAGCGCGGCCAGAAGCTTCCCGGTGGCTGTGGAGTGGCACTATAACGGCAGCTACGGCGGCACGCAGCTCGAGGTCATCGAGTGCGGCGGGACGATCAGTTTTTAGTTTTTAGCTTTTCGTTTTTAGAAAGAGAGAGCGCCCATGCGAACACAGGAACAGGTTAACGAGATCGTGCGGAGGCTGTTGGCGGAATATCCGGAGGCCAGCTGCACCCTGGACTATGCCAAGCCCTATGAACTGCTGTTTTCCGTGCGGCTTGCCGCCCAATGCACCGACGAGCGCGTGAACATGATCACCCCGGCGCTGTTCGAGCGCTTCCCGACACTCGAGAGCTTCGCGGAGGCGGACGTGGCGGAGGTGGAGCAGTATGTCCATTCCTGCGGCTTTTTCCGCGCCAAGGCGAGGGACATCGTGGCTTGTGCGCAGGTGCTGCTGACAAAGTACGGCGGCGAGCTGCCGCGCACGATGGAGGAGCTGACCGCCCTGCCCGGCGTGGGCCGCAAGACCGCGAACCTGATCCTCGGCGACGTGTTCCGCGTGCCGGGCTCGACCGTGGTGGACACGCACTGCATCCGCATCTCCAACCGCCTCGGGCTGGTGGACGGCCTCAAGGAGCCGGAGAAGATCGAGCGCGAGCTGCGCAGGATCCTCCCGCCGGAGCATTCCTCCGATTTCTGCCACTGCATCGTGCTGCACGGCCGCGCCGTCTGCGATGCGCGCCGGCCCCGCTGCGAGCTCTGCTGCCTGCGGGAGCTGTGCCAAAGCCGGGAGAATTCGGAATTCAGTCCGCAGGGGAGCCAATAAGGAAGGAGTATTGAAATGACCAATCAACAGAAGCTCAAGAAGCTCTTTGCGCGGCTCGACGAGATCGAGGCCTATTACCGCAGTCTCGGCAAGCTGAGCTTTGACATGGAGTGCTGTGCCCCGGAGGAGGGCATCGAGCCCGCCGGCGAGGATATGGCGCTGCTCGGCCAGCAGGTGCACAAGCTGACCCACGACAAGCGCTTCGAGGCGCTGATCTGTGAGCTGCACGCGGACAGCGAAGGGCTGAGCCCGGTGCAGAAAAAGGCCATCGAGCATCTCTACGAGGACTATGCGCGCTCAAAGAACATCTCCGCCAAGCTCTCCTATGAGATGGATCTGGCCTCCAACAAGGCCTACGGCGCCTGGCTGAGCGCGAAAAAGGCCAACGACTTCTCCCTCTTCCGCGATTCGCTGGCCGATCTGATCCGCTACTGCCGCATGAGCATCGACCTGCGCGACGAAAAGAAGGACAGCTACTACAACACCTGCCTCGACGACTATGAAAAGGGCGGCAGCATCGAGCAGCTCGACGCCTTCTTTGCCGCGCTCAAGGCGCGGATCGTGCCGCTGCTCGAGCGCATCGTCTCCGAGGGCAAGCCCATCCGTGAGGATTTCATGTCCCGTCCGGTGCCGATCCCGGCGCAGGAGGCCATGAGCCGCTGGCTGCTCGAGCTGGAGGGCCTGCGCAAGTCAGCGCTGGTGCTGATGACCACCGAGCACCCCTTCACCACGAATTTCGGGCGTCATGACGTGCGCGTGACGACGCACTACCATGAGGACAGCTTCATTTCCAATGTCTTTACCACCCTGCACGAGGGCGGACACGCCCTGTTCATGCAGAACGAGCCCCAGGAGCTGCATGACAACCACTGCGCCGACAACATGACCAGCGCCATGCACGAGACGATCTCCCGCTTCTATGAGAATCTGATCGGCCGCAGCGAGGCCTTCATCGAATTTGTCGCGCCGAAGCTGAGGGAGCTCTCCGGCGGCATCTTCGACGACATCTCGAACCGCGAGCTGTATGAGGCAGTCAACGTCGCCCGCCCGAGCCTGATCCGCACCGAGGCCGACGAGCTGAGCTACTGCCTGCACATCATGATCCGCTATGAGCTGGAAAAGGCCTTCGTCAACGGCGAGATCACCGTGGACGAGATCCCGGCGCTGTGGAACGCCAAATACAAGGAATACCTCGGCATCGAGGTGCCGGACGACACGCAGGGCTGCCTGCAGGACGTGCACTGGTCGGGCTGGTCCTACGGCTATTTCCCGTCCTACGCCCTCGGAAACGCCTACGGCGCGCAGATCCTGCGCACGATGGAGCAGAACTTCGACGTGTTTGCCGCCGTGCGTGCGGGCGAGCTGACAAAGATCCGCGACTGGCTGACCGAGCACGTGTTCTCCATCGCCTCGCTCACGACGCCCGACGAGTGGATCCGCGCCGTCACCGGCGAGAGTCTGAACGTGAATTACTATCTCGACTACCTCGAGCGGAAGTTCACCGCGCTCTATGAGCTGAAGTAAAACTTCATCATTCATAAGAACGGCAAATCCGTACAAACGTTACGGATTTGCCGTTCTTGAGACTGTCAAAAAACAATAGAAATCGCTGTTAGATAGAGTCGCGGGGGAGCGCGAGGGGGCAAGGCCCGCCTCGCGTTTCAATAACCCGCCGTCTGAAAAAGCCTGATGTTATCTGGCTTTTTCAGGTAATGGCATTTTGCGGCAGAGCAAAATGCCCGGCGGCAGAAGCGCAGTCGAAAAAGTCCCGAAGGGCTTTTTTGACAAGCTGAAGAACGGCAAATCCGTACAAACGTTACGGATTTGCCGTTCTTTTTCTCCGCTCCGGCGCATATACTGTGCCCGAAGGAGGGCGAAGTATGAGAGTTTTGCGTTTGGGCAGTTTCGGGCCGGCGGTGCAGCTGCTGCAGCTGGCACTCAATCGCGCGGGCTATGGCGAGCTCGTGACCGACGGGGTGTTCGGCAGCGCCACCCGCGCCGCGCTGCAGCGTTTTCAGGCCGACCGCGGTCTCGCGGCCGACGGGGTCGCCGGGCCGCAGACCCACCGGCAGCTCCTGCCCTGGTACACGGGCTATCTGGTCCTGCGCGTGCGCCGCGGGGACACGATTTGGGGCCTCGCGCAGCGCTATGGCAGCAGCGAGGAGGCCATCCTTCTGGCAAATCCGGGCGTCGAGCCGGAAAATCTGGCCGTCGGCAGCGAACTGGTGGTGCCGCTTCCCTTCCCGGTGGTGCCGACGACGATCGACTGGTGCAGCGCACTGGCGGCCTACTGCGTGCGCGGACTTGCCGCGCGCTATCCATTCCTCACGGTCGGGGAGATCGGAAAGAGCGTCATGGGGCGGCCGCTGTGGTTCCTGCGGCTCGGCGGCGGGGAAAACCGCGTGCTGTACAACGCCGCGCACCACGCCAACGAGTGGCTCACGACGCCGCTGCTGCTGAAATTTGCCGAGGAGCTGGCTGCGGCCTCCGCCGCCGGTGAGACGCTCGCGGGCTACGCGGCGGCGGAGATTCTGGACTATGCCTCGATCACGCTGGTGCCCCTGGTCAATCCCGACGGCGTCGATCTTGTGACCGGCGAGCTGCAGCAGGGCGAATACTTCGAGTCCGCCCGCCGCATCGCCGCCAGATGGCCCGCGATCCCCTTTCCCTCCGGCTGGAAGGCCAATATTCGCGGCATTGACCCCAATCTGCAGTACCCGGCGGGCTGGGAGCAGGCGCGGGAGATCAAATTCGCGCAGGGGGTGCGCGGCCCGGCGCCGAAGGATTATGTCGGCACCGCGCCGCTGACGGCGCCGGAGAGCCGCGCCATGTACGACTACACGCAGAACCTCTCGCCGGATCTGGTGCTGGCCTATCACAGCCAGGGGCGGGTCATCTACTGGCAGTATCTCGACGTCGAGCCGCCCGGCGCGCGGCGCATTGCGGAGCTTTTCGGCCGGGTGAGCGGCTACGAAGTGGCGGATGTGCCCTTTGAATCGGGCTTTGCGGGCTATAAGGACTGGTTTTTACAGGATTATGACCGCCCGGGCTTTACGATCGAGGTCGGGCGCGGCGTCAATCCCCTGCCGCTCGGAGATTTTGACGCCATTTACCGCGAAAATCTCGGCCTTCTGACGCTCGCGGCGCTCGTCACATGAAGTGTTCGACCCGTTGACGCTGGCGCGGAATCGGACTATAATGAGAGCAGCCTTGCAAAAGGAGGCGATCATGAATGAAACGAATTCTTCCGCTGCTGCTGGCGCTTATCTGCCTGCTGAGCCTCTGCGCCTGCGGACAGAAGCAGCAGAGCGCCGCGCCGCAGGAGGGGATGAGCCAGTCGGCGCCGGCCGCGCCCGATCAGAGCGCCGCGCCCGCCGCTCCGGCAAATTCCGGCAGCTATCGGCGCGTGGAGATCACGGCGGACAACTGGCGGGATTATTTCGTGCTGCGGGAGATCCCGCTCTACACGGTCACACAGGGCGAGGTGATCGCACAGGTCTGCCAGAATTTCTGCGTCGTGCTGCGGGACGAATATGTGCCGCTGCTGCGCCCGGACGGAAATTACCGGGTGGATTTCTCCTTCCGCTTCGATCTGTACATCGACACGATGGATATTGACACCAACACCGGGCATTACGCGCACACCGACGATCTGTTTTATGCGGTGGAGACCACAAAAAACGCGGTCTTTGACCGGGCCGCCCTGCCCGCTTCCGCCTACGGCGGGGATGCGAGCCTCTACGCGGGCTATTCCAACGCCTTCTTCACCGGCTACTGCACGCTGCACACCGGGGATGAGCTGGGCGACAACCGCGCCTGGTCCGGCTTTTACATCGACCTCGATCAGGTCACGCTCGAGAGTGTCTCCGGAGAGATTGAGCTTAGTTTTTAGATTTTAGTTTTTAGTTTTTAGAAGAACGGGCAAATAAACGGCAAGCCCCTGTCATTGCTTTTGGCAGCGATGACAGGGGCTGTTTTTTGTTCTCTATGAAAAACTCAGAAGTCCGCGTTGCCGGTGGTGCGGGGGTGCAGCTCCACGTCGCGGATGTTCGAGACGCCCGTGAGATACATCACCATGCGCTCAAAGCCGAGGCCGAAGCCCGCGTGACGGCAGCTGCCGTAGCGGCGCAGGTCGATATACCACCAGTAGTCCTCTTCCTTGAGGCCCAGTTCCTGCATGCGCTCCAGCAGCATGTCCAGGCGCTCTTCGCGCTGGCTGCCGCCGATGATCTCACCGATGCCGGGTACCAGGCAGTCCGCCGCGGCGACAGTCTTGCCGTCGTCGTTGAGTCGCATATAGAAGGCCTTGATCTCCTTCGGATAGTCGGTGACGAAGATCGGCTTTTTGAACACTTCCTCGGTCAGATAGCGCTCGTGCTCGGTCTGCAGGTCGATGCCCCATTCCACCGGGAAATCGAACTTTTTGCCGCTCTTTTTGAGGATTTCCACCGCTTCGGTGTAGCTGATGCGGCCGAATTCGTTGCTGACGACGTTGTGAAGCCGCTCCAGCAGCCCCTTGTCGACAAAGCTGTTGAAGAACTCCATCTCCTGCGGGCAGCGCTCCATGACGCGGTTGATGATATACTTTACCATCGCCTCCGCGGTGTCCATGTCGTCGGCGAGGTCGGCGAAGGCCATCTCGGGCTCGATCATCCAGAACTCGGCCGCGTGGCGCTGGGTGTAGCTGACCTCGGCGCGGAAGGTGGGGCCGAAGGTGTACACGTCGCCGAAGGCCATGGCGAAGTTCTCGGCGTTGAGTTGACCGGAAACGGTGAGGTTCGTGGCCTTGCCGAAGAAGTCCTGGCTGTTGTCCACGGTTCCGTCCTCTTTGCGGGGCGGATTGTTGATGTCAAGCGTCGTCACGCGGAACATCTGGCCCGCGCCCTCGGCGTCGGAGCCGGTGATGATGGGCGTGTGTACATAGACAAAGCCGCGGCTCTGGAAGAACTCATGCACCGCCTGCGCGGCCACGCTGCGCACGCGGAAGGTGGCGGAGAAGAGGTTGGTGCGCGGGCGCAGGTGCTGGATGGTGCGCAGGAATTCCACGCTGTGGCGCTTCTTCTGCAGCGGATAATCCGGCGAGGAGACGCCCTCCACGCGGATCTCGCAGGCCTTGAGTTCGAAGGGCTGCTTGGCCTCGGGCGTGAGCACGAGGGTGCCGCGCACGATCAGGGCAGCGCCAACGTTCTGGTGGGCGATCTCGTCGTAATTATTCAGTTCGCCCCTCTCAAAGACGACCTGCAGCGACTTGAAGCAGCTGCCGTCATTCAGCTCGATAAAGCCGAAGTTTTTCATGTCGCGCACGGTTCTGACCCATCCGCAGACAGTGAGCTCCTGTCCGGCGAAGGCCTGCGCGTCCGCGTAGATGCCGGAAATTTTCTGACGTTTCATTGGCACTGATCCTTTCTTTATACCCGTTGACAGGTACTCATATTTTTCCCGCGGAATAATAAGAGCTATCATAGCCGCGATGCGGCTATGATAGCATGATTGGCCGGATTTTACAAGGTTTTCTTCTCAGAAAATCCGCTCAGAAAATCAGCTGCACGGGCGCCTGGATGTTTTTGAGCGTCACGTCCTGCCAGAGTCCGCCGGGCTCGCCGTCGCGCGTCCAGGCCACGGGCTTGTCAAAGTGGAAGCGGGCGCTGCGGGTGTGGGCGATGATGAGCTTGTCGCTGTCAAAGCGCTGCGTCAGGACGCTGCCGGCGAGGTTGGCAAGCTCGCCCAGATCACCGGGGTCCTTGACCAGCACCAGCTCTGACAGACCGTCGGAGAGGCTCACCATCTGTTCGGTGAAATGCACGATGCCGGCCACGGACGTGGAGTTGGAGAGGCTGCCGTAGAGCAGGTCGCCTTCGAACTCCCCGTCGTCCCACTCGACGCGGGCGTGATACAGCTCGATGCTCGGCAGGCGCGCCATGCCCTGCAGCACATAGGCCAGGTGCCCCAGCGCGTTTTTTTGGTCCTGCGGGGTCGTATAGCTTACATCGGTGAAGGCCCCGAAGCCCGCAATATAGGCAAAGTGCTCGCCGTCGCCGAATTCTCCGGCGTCATAGGGGTGCGGCGAGCCTTCAAGCATGCGGTGCGCGGCCTCCAGAACGTTGTTCTTCGGCAGACCGAGCGTGGTCGCCACATCGTTGGCGGTCCCCATCGGGAAATAGCCCAGCGGGGGCGGATTGTCGACTTTCATCAGCCCGGAGATCACTTCGCTGAGCGTGCCGTCACCGCCGATGCAGGCGACGGTGTCATAGCCTGCGGCGTTCTTCGCTGCGTACTCCGTCGCAACGCCGCGGCCGTCGGTATAGTACAGATCGACCCGGTAGCCCGCCGAGGCCAGCAGCTGCATGGCTTCTGCAAAATTCAGCTTATAGGCGCTGCGCCCGGCCACCGGATTGACGATCAGCATCAGTTTCTTATCCATGAAAATACGCCTCGATTCCTTGATGCTCATATGTCGCCAGTATAATACGGCGGAGGAAAAGATTGGTGAACAATTTTTTAAAGAAAAAAAGAACACGGATCTCATCCGTGTTCTTTCTCTCTCATGCTTACTCAGCCAGGTCGTTGAGCTTAACGGTCATCGCGGACTTCTTGCGGGCCGCGTTGTTCTTCGGCAGCAGACCCTTGCCGGCTGCGCGGTCAACGGTCTTAACGGCAACTTTATAGGCACTGACGGCTGCATCGCGGTTGCCTTCGGCAACAGCTGCGTCAAACTTTTTCATCATGGTCTTGAGCTCGGTCTTGTCGGCCCGGTTCTTGGCTCTGAGCTGTTTGGACTTCTCGTCACGCTTGGCAGAAGATTTAATGTTGGCCATGTTCGAACGCCACCTCCTCCTATAAAGAATAAAATTTGCGTGTGTACATAACTCGCGTTTAGAAATTATAGCAAAGAAATGCAGGAAAATCAAGAGTTTTTTTCCTTTTTCAAAAACTTTTTTTCCCTTGTAGTTTCAAGACTTTTTCGGGGCAGACTAACACTATATCTGGTGTTTGGAGATGGCAATAAATGGAAAACATGCAAGTGCGCACTGATATGGCCAGCGAGGCTCATCGTCTCGCGACAAACGGGGCAGAGGATTTAAGCCCACTGCCCGGCGTCGCGGCGCGGGAAGAGGAGAAAAACGGCTTTTCCCTGTTTCACGTCGATATTCTCAATGAGCAGGGCGCGCAGCGGCTCGGCAAACCCGTCGGCAGCTACTGCACGCTGGAGACCGAGCGTTTCTTTCCTCGTGGCGACGCCCGGTTCCCGCTGCTTGCACAGACGCTTGCGGAGCTGCTTTGTGAAAAGCTCCCCGAAAAACACGATTCTGTGCTTGCTGTCGGGCTTGGCAATACGGAGATCACGCCGGACGCGCTCGGGCCGCTCTGCGCGCGTTATGTGTTTCCGACGAGGCATCTCAAGCAGCGGCAGCCCTCCCTGTTTGCTTCCTTCTCTGCGGTCACCACCTGCGCCCCCGGCGTTCTCGCGGCTTCCGGGATCGAATCTGCGCGGCAGGTTCTCGCTCTGTGTCGGGAGATCGGGCCCGACTGCGTGATCGTCGTCGACGCTCTCGCCGGCGCCGAGCCGGAGCGCCTCTGCCGCACCGTGCAGATCGCGGACAGCGGCATTGCTCCCGGCTCCGGCGTTGGGAACGACCGCGATCCCTTGTCTCACGATACGCTTGGCATCCCGGTGCTGGCTATCGGCGTGCCAACCGTGATCGACGCGGGCTTTCTGGGAAATGATCGTCTGCGCGGCTGGTTTTTGACGCCGAAGGCCATCGACGAAAATGTACGCTGCGCCGCGCGGCTGATCGGCTATGCCATCGACCTTGCGCTTCACCGGGATCTGACGGTTGATGATATTTTTGGCTTGATTGAATGAATGTTTCACGTGAAACATGTTGAAAATTTGTTTCACGTGAAACATTGCAATGTGGGTCCGATACTGATATAATACCGGCATAGAAAAAAGGAGAGGCGACTATGGCTAAAATCGTGGCAATCGCCAACCAGAAAGGCGGCGTCGGGAAAACGACGACAGCGGTCAATCTCTGCGCGGCCCTGCACCAGCTGGGACGGCGCGTTCTGCTGGTGGACTCGGATCCGCAGGGGAACGCCAGCTCCGGCATGGGCGTCCCGAAGAGCAGACGCCCGAACGCCTACGACATGCTCATCGGTGGACGCGACGCCGAGGATTGTGTGGTACATACAAAGGCCGGAGACCTGATCCCGACCGGGAAAGAGCTCGCGGCGGCCTCCGTGGAGCTGATCGGCGAGGAAAAAAGAGAATACGTACTGAAAAACGCCCTGCTGCCGCTGTATACGGATTACGACTACATTCTGATCGACTGCCCGCCCTCACTGGAGCTGCTGACGGTAAATGCCCTGGTCGCTGCAGACTGTGTGCTCGTGCCGATGCAGTGCGAATACTACGCGCTGGAGGGCCTGGCCGATCTGATGACGAGTATCAAAATGTGCTCCAAACGCCTCAACCGGCGCCTGCAGATCGAGGGGATCGTGCTGACGATGTACGACGGACGCATGAACCTGACAACGCAGGTCGCCGCGGAGCTTCGGAATCACCTCGGCGACAAGGTCTATGAAACCGTTGTTCCGCGCAGCATTCGCCTGACCGAGGCGCCGAGCCACGGCGTGCCGGGCGTGCTGTACGACAAATCGAACAAGGGAAGCAAAGCCTATATGAGACTTGCGGAAGAATTTATCGCCCGTTCAGAGAGGTAAAGCAGATGGCGAAAAAAGAAAAAAGGGGCCTGGGGACGGGCCTTGACGTCCTATTCGCGGCCAACGACGTGGACGAAGAGGAAAGCGAGCTGCTGATGCTGCCGCTGAGCAAGGTCGAGCCGCGGCAGGAGCAGCCGCGTGAGCGCTTTGACGAGCAGGCGCTGCAGGAGCTGGCAGACTCGATCGAGAAATACGGACTCATCCAGCCGATCACGGCGAGAAAGCTCGACAGCGGTTATTACCAGATCATTGCCGGCGAGCGCCGCTGGCGAGCGGCCCGCATGGCGGGACTTGCCGAGGTGCCGGTGCGCGTGATCGAGGCGGACGACCGACGCACGGCGGAGCTGGCGCTGGTCGAGAACCTGCAGCGACAGGATCTGAACCCGATGGAGGAGGCGCGCGGCTACCTCAAGCTGATCCAGGACTACAATCTGACGCAGGAGGAGATCGCCCAGAGCGTCGGCCGATCCCGGCCGGCGGTCACGAACGCGCTGCGCCTGCTGACCCTCAATCCGCAGCTGCGCGAATATGTGGAAAGCGGGAAGCTCTCAGCGGGACACGCGCGGGCGCTGATCCCGCTTAACGACGATCCGCGGCAGATCGAAGCGGCCAAAGAGGTCATGGCCAGGGAGCTTTCGGTGCGGAAAACCGAACAGCTGGCGGCGCGTTTGCTCAAGGAGCCGAAGCCGGAGCCGCAGAAGGACCCGCTGGCAGTGGACTATGCCGCAGAGGTCTCGGAGTCGCTCAGCCGCGTGATCGGACGGAAGGTGCGTCTCGTAGAGGGCCGGAAGGGCGGCAGGATCGAGATCGAATATGTCGGCGCCGACGATCGAGAGGCGCTGATCGAGCTGCTGCAGAAGCTGAAATAGAAATTGCAAGAGAGAAGGATAGGAGGACAAATCTGTGTTAGATATTCGATTTATCCGGGATAACCCCGAAATCGTCAAGGAAAACATCCGGAAAAAGTTCCAGGATGCGAAGCTGCCGCTGGTGGACGAGCTGCTGGAGCTGGACGCGAAAAACCGCGCCGCCATCACCGAGGCCAGCGATCTGCGCGCCCTGCGCAATCAACTGAGCAAGGCCAACGGCCCTCTCTTCGGCAAGCTGAAAAAGGCTGCTGACGAGGAGAAGACTGCGATCCAGGCCGAGATCGACGCGAATATGGAAAAGGTGAAGGCCAGCGACGAGCGCCGCGAGGCCCTCGAGAAGCTCGAGGAGGAGTATGCGGCGCGCATCCACCAGATCCTGCTGCAGATCCCGAACATCATCGACCCGAGCGTGCCGATCGGCCCCGACGACAGCGCAAACGTCGAGGTGGAGCGCTTCGGCGAGCCGACTGTGCCCGATTTCCCGATCCCCTACCACACCGAGATTATGGAGCGATTCAACGGCGTGGATATGGACGCGGCGGGCCGCGTGTCCGGCAACGGCTTTTACTATCTGATGGGCGATATCGCACGGCTGCACTCGGCGGTGCTGGCTTACGCGCGCGATTTCATGATCGGCAAGGGCTTTATCTACTGCATCCCGCCCTTCATGATCCACGGAAACGTGGTCGAAGGCGTCATGAGCCAGACCGACATGGAGGCCATGATGTACAAGATCGAGGGCGAGGACCTCTATCTGATCGGCACGAGCGAGCACTCGATGATCGGCAAATTCATCGACCAGATCATCCCGGAGGAGAGCCTGCCGCAGACGCTCACAAGCTATTCTCCCTGCTTCCGCAAGGAAAAGGGGGCGCACGGCATCGAGGAGCGCGGCGTCTACCGCATCCACCAGTTTGAAAAGCAGGAAATGATCGTGGTCTGCAAGCCCGAGGACTCGATGGCCTGGTACGAAAAAATGTGGCGCTACAGTGTGGAGCTCTTCCGTTCAATGGAGATCCCGGTACGCCAGCTCGAGTGCTGCAGCGGAGATCTGGCCGATCTCAAGGTCAAGTCCTGCGACATCGAGGCCTGGTCGCCCCGCCAGCAGAAATATTTTGAGGTCTGCTCCTGCTCCAACCTCGGCGACGCGCAGGCGCGCCGCCTGAAAATGCGCGTCAAAGGCGCGGATGGAAAAATGTACCTGCCGCACACCCTCAACAACACCGTCGTAGCTCCGCCGCGCATGCTGATCGCCTTCCTGGAAAATCACCTCCAGGCCGACGGCAGCGTGACTGTGCCGGAAGTCCTGCAGCCGTATATGGGCGGAACGAAAGTTCTGATTCCACATAAATAATTGAGAAACAGGAGGAAAAACCAATGAAAAAGTTCTTTGAAGAGTTTAAAACCTTCATTGCCAAAGGGAACGTCCTGGACATGGCGGTCGGCGTGATCATCGGCGGCGCCTTCGGCGCGATCACGAGCTCGCTCGTCGCCAATGTCATCACACCGCTGCTGGCCTGGATCTTCGGCACGCCCAATACCGACGCGCTGAATATCACCCTGCGTCCGGAAGTGCTGAATGCAGCCGGCGAAGTCGAGAAAGAGGCGCTGGTGCTCGGCCTCGGCACCTTTGTCGGCGCCATCATCAACTTCCTGATCATTGCGCTGGTGCTCTTCTCCGTCATCAAGGCCTTCAACAAGGCCCGCGAGATGGCCGAGAAGAAAGAAGAGGAGGCCGCTGAGGAGGCCCCCGCCGAAGACCCCAAGCCCACGACCGAGGAGCTGCTGGGCGAGATCCTGGAAGAGCTCAAAAAGAAGAAATAAGCACTGAATAAAATACTGCGGAGGAACGTTTCGTTCCTCCGCAGTATTTTATTGCTGCTCATATTTTTTTCGAAGCTTTGCGAGCTTGACGCCACAGTAGGGGATCAGGAAGCAGTACAGCACAAACAGAATCCCGAACAGGGCGCCGAACAGCCTGGAGGCAGGAAAGCCACCGTGATTGCTGCGAATCAAATTCGGAAGCACGCAGCAGAAAAAGATCAGGAGCAACGGCAGCATCCGGGTTTTGACGACATGCTGCACCATCTCGACCTTTGACAGCCCGTCAGAGAAGATCTCGCCGTCGGCCTCGTCCGAAATCTCCGCAGCCGGCTTGCGGAAATAGAGCCAGCCGGCATTGTGATCGAAGTATTCCCAGCCGTAATCACGGAAAAGCTGAAAATAATCATCGTTTTCCTCACCGTTTTTATAATCCAGGCGGTAAATGACGTCCTCGGGGACGCAGCGCTCGAACGTGTACAGAAATACAGCCGCGTTTGTCAGCTTCCAGCCGCGGTTGTGCTGCTCGCGCAGCCAGCGCTCCTCTTCCTCGAAATCCGCGATCGTGAAAAAGCGAATGAGCGTTTTCGTTTCAGCCATGATAAATCTCCCCTCTGCTGTTTTGATACAGCCGTTCAATGCGCCGCAGCTCCAGCGCCAGAATTTCGTCGCCCAGCGGTGTTATCTGATAGAGCTTGCGCTTGTCCTCCTCCCGGACAAAGGCGATCAGCCCGTCCTCTTCCATTTTTGACAGCGTTCCGTACATGGTGCCCGGGCCGATCGTCAGCGCGCCGCCGGTCATGAGCTGCACCTGCCGGCCGATCCCGTAGCCGTGCTGCGGCTCGCGCAGGCAGAACAGGATGTAGAAGGCGCTCTCCGTCATCGGCACATAGCTTCGTTTCAATCTGCTATCCATATATTTCACCTCGATGTATCGGACTTCGATATAATATATATCGCAGTTCGATGTATTTGTCAAGAGGGTATTTGAAAAAAAGATAAAAAAAGCCCGACCGGGCCTCGGGAGGGCAGACAGAAAAAAGACGGCGCGTTCGCTTTGAAAGCGAGCGCGCCGTGTCGGTATACGGAGCCGGGAGCGGATGATCTCAGTCGGTCGGGTCGTTGACGAGGAAGTCTGTGAGCTTCACGGTTTCCGCGCCGGGGGCGAGGCTGAAATCGAGCGCGTCCACGACTTCGTCGAGATCGGCAGCCATCAGCTCACTGGCGGCCGCGGCCCCGACGGTGCTGCCGTCGTCAAGCACGGTGTCGGCGTCGATGGGAAGGCGGATGATGACGTGGTAACCGTATTCGGACAGCACCGGCGCGGAGACCTCGAAGTCGCGCAGGGCGCGGGTGGTGTCCTCAAAGGCGGCGACCATCGTGCCGGGGGTGAAGATGTAGCCGTCGGGGAAATAGGTCTTGCCGCTGTCCTCGTCAAGCTCGGCCTTCAGCTCGGCAAAGCGGGCCAGCAGCTCCTCGCGGCCTTCGATCGCCTGCAGCTCGGCGGCGATCTCCTCGGCCTGCGACTTCTTGGCGGCGATGGTCTCCTCGTCGAGCGCCTCATGGGTCTCCATGTTCATCGTCAGAAGCAGGATATGGTTGCAGCGGAGATACTCCTTGTCCTCGATATAGTGCTGCAGGGCGGCGGCGCTGATCTTTTCGCCGTTTTCGCCGTAGACCTCGTCCAGCGCGCCGGTCAGCTGCAGATTCGCCTTCACCTGTGCGCGGTAGACGTTTTCGGTCAGGAAGTTGGTCTTGAGCAGGGCGGCCCAGTCCTCGTCGGTCGCGTCGGGGCCGAGCATGGCGCTCCTGTCCTCGGCGAGCTTCGCGGCGATGTCCTCGTCGGTAACGGAAATGCCCTTCGCCTCGGCAAAGACGCCGATGCCGGTGAAGGCGCGCAGATTGTCCTCGAGATTGGCAACCACGTAGTCGGCAAGGCTCACGCCGGCGGCGTATTCGGAATTCCAGCTGATATCCGTGCCGTAGGAGGCCATGGAGTTGATATAGTTTTCGCCGCTGAGGATGTAGGTGCCGAGCCATTCGTAGTATTCGCCCCAGGTGATCTCACGCTCACCGACGGTGGCGTAGAGCATGTCCTCGGGGTAGAGCTCGTGCAGCGCCTCGAGATCGACGTGCTGCCGCGGGGCGGCGGCTTCCTCCCCGGCCTCGGGCGAAGCGGTGTAGGGGGCGGGAGCTTCGGTGGCAAAGGCGGGCTCCGGCGTCGGCTCGGCGCTCGTTGCAACGGGCGCGGGGCTGGGAGCGGGCGCGTCCTTCTGCGCGCAGCCGGCGACGCCGACAAAGATCAGGCAGAGCGCCAGCAGGAGAATCAGCAGTTTTTTCATCGGGAAATTGTCCTTTCTGTGGAAAATTCTTCATCAATATAGCACCAACGGGCGCCAAACTCAAGATTTAGCGGCAGAATTTACAGTTTTTTCACCCCAGTCGCCGACAAAGCGGCGCGCCTCGTCGATGACGCGGTTTTTCGCGCGGATGCGCAGGCTCAGACAGGGCTTCGAGCCCGCCTCGACGCGCAGCCTGCCCTTGTATTCCGGCAGGGCGTACAGGCGCGAGACCTTTTCCATGTCGAAGTCGCTGACCGTGAAGCGGAGATAGCCCGCCTTCTGCGCGATGTCCGTGACGCCCGCGCGCCCGGCCTCGCCGCGCAGCAGCGCCACCTGGATGAGCGCCGAGACGCCCGGCGGCGGATCGCCGAAGCGGTCGATCAGCTCGTCCATCAGATCGTCGGCCTCCGGCTCGCTGCGGATCAGGGCGATCTTGCGGTAAATGTCCATGCGCTGCTCGGAGGAGGGGATGTAGCGGTCGGGGATGTTCGCGGCGACGGCGAGATCGGCTGAGCATTCGGCGGGCTTCGGCACGGCAACGCCGCGGGCCTCGAGCACCGCCTCGCTCAGGAGCTTCATGTACATGTCATAGCCCACGTCGATCATGTGGCCGGACTGCTCGGCGCCGAGGAGATTCCCCGCGCCGCGGATCTCCAGGTCGCGCATGGCGATCTTGTAGCCGGAGCCGAAGGCCGCGAAGTCGCGGATCGCGTTGAGGCGTTTTTCGGCGATCTCGGTGAGCACCTTGTCGCGCCGGAAGGTCAGATAGGCCGAGGCGCGGCGGGTCGAGCGGCCGACGCGGCCGCGGATCTGGTGCAGCTGCGCAAGGCCGAGCCTGTCGGCGTCCTCGATGATGAGGGTGTTGACGTTCGGGATGTCGATGCCGGTCTCGATGATGGTTGTGCAGACGAGCACCTGCGTCTCTCCGGAGGCGACCGAGTCCATGACGCTGGCAAGCACCGCCTTGTCAAGCTGACCGTGCGCAACGCCCACGGTCACGTCCTCCAGCAGCTCCTGCAGCCGGTGCGCGGTGCGCTCGATGTCGTCGATGCGGTTGTGCAGGTAGTAGACCTGCCCGCCGCGCTGGATCTCGCGCCGGATCGCGTCGGCCACCAGCCCCCAGTCGTGCTCCATCACGAAGGTCTGCACCGGCAGGCGGTCCTCCGGCGGATCGTCGAGGGTGGACATGTCGCGGATGCCGGACATGGCCATGTTGAGCGTGCGCGGGATGGGGGTCGCCGAAAGCGTCAGCACGTCGACGCCGCGGCTGAGCTCCTTGATGTGCTCCTTGTGGCCCACGCCGAAGCGCTGCTCCTCGTCCACGACCAGCAGGCCGAGATCCTTGAATTTGACGTCCTTGGACAGCAGCCGGTGAGTGCCGATGACGAGGTCGCACTTGCCGCTGGCGAGATCGGCCACGGTCTGCGCGCTCTGCCCGCCGGTGCGGAAGCGGCTGAGCACCGCGATGTTCACCGGGAAGCCGAAAAAGCGCTGCAGCGCGGTCTGATAGTGCTGCTGCGCGAGCACGGTGGTCGGCACGAGGATCGCCGCCTGCTTGCCGTCAAGCACGCATTTCATCACCGCGCGCAGGGCGACCTCGGTCTTTCCGTAGCCCACGTCGCCGCAGAGCAGGCGATCCATCGGCACGGCGCGTTCCATGTCCTGCTTGATCTCCGCCACGCAGCGGAGCTGGTCGTCGGTCTCGGTGTATTCGAAGTTGTCCTCAAATTCCCGCTGCCATTCGCTGTCCGGCGAGAAGGCGTAGCCCGGCAGGCGCTGTCGCTCGGCGTAGAGGGCGATGAGCTTTTTGGCCATGTCCTTTGCGGCGCTCTTGGCGCGCGAGCGGGTCTTGGCCCATTCCGCGCCGCCCATCTTCGAGAGCTTGACGACCTTGTCCTCGCCGCCGCCGGTGTACTTGGTCACCATGTCCAGCTGCGTGGCGGGGACGTAGAGCGTGTCGGTGCCGGCGTAGTTGATTTTGATGTAGTCCTTGTCCTGCCCGTCCACCTGGATGCGGACGATGCCGGCAAAGCGGCCGATGCCGTGGTTTTCGTGCACGACGTAATCCCCCGGGGAGAGGTCGGCGTAGGATTCGATGCGCGCGCGCCCAGGCGGGAGCTTCCGGCCGCGGGCGGATTTTTTGTTCTTCTGGCGGATGAGCTGCGCGTCGGTCAGTACGGCGAGCTTCAGCCCGGGGTACTCGAGGCCCGCGGACACGGCGCCGATGCCGATGACGCAGCGACCCGGCTCCGGCAGGCGGTCGAGCGGCTCGCGGATGAGCGCGGGGATCTCATGATCCTTGAAGAAGTCCTGCAGCACCTTCGCGCGGCGTTCGTCCCCGGCCAGCACCACGACGCGGCTGCCGTTTTTCAGATAGAGCTTCACGTCCTCGGCGGCGGCCTGCGCGCTGCCCGCGTAGGACGGCAGCTGCTTGGCCGGCACGCTGGTGAGCGTGCGCGGCACCACCGGGCAGCGGCCGACGGTGAAGGCCTCGGCCATATACAAAGGGTAATTGTCCAGACGCTTGATGAGCGCGTCAAACGACAGATAATAACTCTCCGGCGAATCCATCACCAGCGCCCGGCGGTCGAGCTCGGCAAAGTCCTGCGCGAGCTGCTTTGAGTAATCCCGCGCGCGCTCGGCGCAGCGGCCGGGCTGGTCAAACAGCAGCAGCGCGTCGGCGGGGATATAGTCGGCGCCGCAGGCCATCGGCGCGATGAGCGGGAGATAGCGGTCGGCCTCCGGCAGGGAGGCGGCGTTTTCCAGCCGTTCGGCGTCACTGTGCAGGGTCTGGCTGTATTTGAGCGCCTGCTCGCTCGTGCGGCGGCGGGCGTAGCGGTCGGCGAGGGCGTGGATCTCCCGGGCCAGCGCCGCCGGGCCCCCGGGAGCCAGCGGCGGCAGCGCCTCCGCGGCCGGGAGGATCGTGCAGCGCTCGACCGGATCGGTGCGGCGCTGGCTGGAGACCTCGAAATGCGCCATGGAGTCGATCTCGTCGCCCCAGAACTCGATGCGCACGGGTTCGGAATCCGCAGGCGAGTAAAAGTCCAGAATGCCGCCGCGGCGGGCAAACTGCCCCGGCCCTTCGACCTGGTCGCTGCGGCTGTAGCCGCAGCGCAGCAGCGCGTCCTCCGCGTCCTCGAGGGCGCAGGGGCGGGCCGCGTCGAGCACAAAGGCAGCGCGCTCAAGCACCTCGGGCGGAAGCGTGCGCTGCAAAAGCCCCGGGATCGAGGCGGCGGCGACCTGTACCGCGCCGCGCCGCAAAGCGTCGAGCGCGGCGATGCGCCGCTGCTCGGCCTGGTGAGACACGGCCTCGGCGGGATAGAAGCTGAAATCGCGCATGCCGAGCACGGCGGCCTCCTCCCCGAGCATCGAGCTGAGGTCGCGGGTCATGTTCTCGGCGGCGGTGTCGTCCGGGCAGATCACAAAGAGCGGGCGGCCGGTTTTTTCGCGCAGCGCGGCGCCCAAATGCGCCCGATGCACCGCCGAAAGCCCGGAAACGAGCGCAGGAAGCCCTCCGCTCTCCAACAGACCGGGGAGGGCGGCGGCTTCCTTGTTATCAAAAAATACCTGATTGAGCACTTTCATACCGGCAAGGATTATACCACGCCGGGGGAAAGGATGCAATCGAATTCGGCATTCATATTTGTTTTCTGATCCTCCCGACGGCGTAGACGCCGGGAATCAGCAGCAGACAGACAAAGGCGTTGGCGGCGGGAATGACGCGCAGCGAGAGCGCTTGAAACGCAGCGGCCTCCGGCGCGAGCAGGCAGGCCGTGAGCAGCGCCGCCGCGCCGAGACAGGCGGGCAGCGGGAACCGAGTCCCGCAGAGCGGCGTGAGGCAGCGGCGGGCGATCAGCAGCAGAGCCGCCGTCAGCAGGAAATCGGAGAAGATCCAGAACGCGACCAGCAGCGCCTCCATGCGCTCAAGGCTGCGGAAAAAGACGAGGGTGCGCACCAATGAAAAATAAGGCTGCGTGAGCCGCGCCGTCAGCTCATGCCCGAAGGCACCGAGCACCGCGGCGGTGAGCGCCGCCATCAGCGTGCCGAGCAGCACGATCCGCGCCGCGACGCTGCGGTAGCTCCCCTCCCCCGTCAGCAGATCGGAGAGGAAAAACAGGAGCACGAGGATCAGTGCCGCGACGTCCAGCGTCGGCAGCGTCCCCTTCAGCAGCGGCAGCGCGTCCCGCCCGGTGAGCGGCAGGAGATTATCCGCGTGCACTTCCGGCAGCGAGAAAGCGAGCGTGAGCATGATCGCCCCGACCAGCAGCGGCAGCAGGAGCTTGGCGCTGCGCGCGAGGCGCCGCGCATCCCCCGCCCCGGCGATCGCGGCGCAGAGGCCGAGGGGCAGGATGAAGAGAAGCCGATCGGCGTGGGGATAGACGGTGGTGATCAGGCGCTGGGCGCTGTCACGCAGGGTGAAGGCCGCGTAAAAGAGCAGCCAGAACCCGCAGAGCGCGAGCAGCAGCGCGCCCGCGCGCGCCCCGATCGCGCGCTGCCAGAGGGCAGGCAGGCTCTCCCCCGTCCGGCGTTTTTTTGAAAAACCCCAGAGAAAGAGCCCGTAGGCGATCGCCGCGGGCAGCGCCAGCAGCACCGACAGCCAGCCGCCGCGCCCCGCGAGGGCGGCGGAGGATGAGGGCAGCAGCCGCAATGCGGGCGTGAGCGCCATGACGGAGCAGAGAGCCAGGGCCTGACCGAGACTGAAGCCTCTTTCTTCGCTCATGGCTCATCCTCCACGTCGCCGGTGCCGGTGAGCACGGCGCTGACGCTGACCGTGACCGGCAGGGAGGGCCAGCGCGCGGCAAAATCCGGCGACAGGGACCGCATTTTTCCCGGCGCGCGCAGCTCCAGCCGCCGTTCCAGACCGAGAAAGTCCGCCTCCCACTGCTTGGAAAGCTGCAGCACCTGCCGCACGCGCTCGGAGAGGGCGCGCTCAAGCATGCGCTGCAGGTAATCGAGCTCTGTGTCCCCGGCGGCGCTCTCGGCGAGGATCGCCTCGGCCTCCACGCTGACGAGCAGGCCCGTGAGCTCGCCGTCATCGTCCCAGACCGGCTCAAACGAGCCGGAGCCTCCGGTGAGTGTCAGCGTGGCGGGCAGCCCCGCCTGGTCGGTCACGCTGACTTCACACAAGCCGCTGCGGCCGGAGAGAAGACCTGCGCCGACCGCCTGATCCCGGCTCAGAAAGCCGCAGAGCTGCCTGCCGCGCAGCACGGCGTAGCCGTCGGGCACGATGGTGTCCGGCCGCTCCCCCGCCTCGCCGCTTTGGTCGTTCTCTGCCGAGGGACGCAGCGACACGGCGCAGACAAGCGCGCTGCCGCTGCGCTCAAGATCGCGCAGCACCTCGGCGGCCGAGGCCGTGTGCCCGTCGCCCCGCGCGCGCAGATCCGCGTCTACGGAGTCGAGCGCGTCGCAGATGCCGAAGCTGCCGTCGCCGACGCCGAGCACCGCCTCCCGCGCGCTGCTCTCGCGGAGGATATACAGCGGCACGCTCAGGCGCAGGTCCCCCGAGCGGCAGACGTAGTCCAGCACAGGGCGGATATCGCTGCGCGCGGCGGCCTCACCGATCAGCAGATGCCCGAGATGCGCGCAGAACAGCTCCTCCTCGTTGGCTCCGGCGCGCAGCGATTCCAGCGCCGCCGTGACCGATGGCCCGCGGCTTTCCAAGCGCACCGGCGGCTCGTCCGGCGAGGCGCCCCCGGCGGAGGCGAGGCTCAGCAGTACCCCCTGCGCCGCGTTGTCAAAGCCGAGCGTCTGCGCCACGAGCAGCTCGTCCACCTCGCGCGCCTGGCTGCGCAGCCCGCAGCCGCCGAGACACAGCCCTACAATTATTATAAATAGAAACAGCAGCAAACGCCGCGCCCGCGCTGCGCTCATTTTCTTCGCCTCCGATCCGGGGTGTTCAGCAGCCGGTCGCGCAGCTTGAGCGCCGAGAAAGGCCGCCGCAGAAGCAGACGCCGCAGACCGGGGCCGTCCTCGCTCAGCGGCGCCGTATAGCTGCGCGAGAAGTTGTCGATGCCCGCGAGGTGCCAGAGCAGAAGACAGCAGCCGAGCGCGACGCCGTAGAGCCCGGCAAAGGCGCCCGCCAGCAGCAGCGCAAGACTCCAGAGCCGCAGTGCCGCGGCCAGGTCCTGGCTCGGCAGCGTGTAGCAGGCGATGCCTGCCGCGGCCACGACAATGATGGCGATCGGCGAGACGACGCGCGCCTCCACCGCCGCCTGCCCGACGATCAGCGCGCCGATGATGCTCACCGTGTCCCCCATCGGTCCGGGCAGCCGCAGCCCCGCCTCCTGCAGCATCAGAAAGGCCAGCAGCATCCCCAGCACCTCCAGCGCCGTCGAAAAGGGCACCTGCCGCTTGGCCTCAATCATGCTCAGCAGCAGCTTCGTCGGGATCATCTCCTGGTGGTACATCGCCATCGCGACGTAAAGCCCCGGCAGCAGCAGCGCAACAAGCAGCGAAAACCAGCGCAGCAGGCTCAGCACGCTGCTGACCAGAAAGTGCTGCCCGCGGTCGCCGGCGACCTTCATGAATTCCGCGAGCGTCACCGGCAGCACGAGACCGACCGGCAGCCCGTCGATCAGCAGGCCCACGCGCCCGTCGCTCAGGTGCATCGCGAAGCGGTCGGGACGCTCGGTGTGCAGCGCCTGCGGGAAGGGCGAGCGCGGAGAGGAGGCGAGCGCCTCCTCCAGCGGTCCGAGCGAGAGGAGCGCGTCAAGATCCAGCGTGTCCAGCCGCCGGGCGAGTTCTCCGACGAGGCTCGGGTCGGCCACACCCTCGAGATACAGCAGCGCCATTTTCGTTCCGGAGCGCCGCCCGATCTCGCTCTCGACGAGTTTGAGCTCCGGCGAGCAGAGCCGCCGGCGCACCAGCGCCGTGTTGACGCGCAGCGTTTCAACAAAGGAGTCCTTCGCGCCCTTGACCGATTTCTCCAGCGTCGGCTCTCCGACGCTGCGCCCGGCCTCGCTGCGCAGCTCAAAGCAGAGCGCCGTCTGCGCTTCGTCGAGCACAAGCGCGCAGCAGCCGTGGGTGATCGCCGCCGCCGCTTCGTCGAGCGTGCCGCAGACCGTCACCGACCAGGCCGTGACAGCGCCGGCCAGCAGACGCGTCCGGAAATCGGAGGCGTCGGCAGAGAGCCGCCAGAATTCGGTCAGCGGCCGCAGGAGCGTCTCTGCGAGATCGCGCCCGGACACCAGCCCGTCGATCCAGCAGAGCGTGACCGGCCGCGCCGGATCGAGCCCGGCGTCGATGCGCCGCCGGGTAAAATCGGAGCAGCGGGCAAAGAGCGCCTCCAGCGCGCGCGAGGAAAGCGCTCCGGGATAGCGGGGCTCGCGCGGCGGATGATAAGCAGTTGAATAGTCCATATCTCGTAGTATGCCCAGGAAAAAACACAATATTTGGGATGGAAAAATTTTCTTGAAAAAATGCGAAAAAAGTGCTTGACAAACGGAGATCGCGGGTGTATATTGTGCAAGCTCGCCTGAGAGAGCCAAAGCTTTCCGATCCGGAGCTCAAAAAAACTTGAAAAAAAGAAAAAGTTTTTCTTGACAAAGGAAAAAAGCTGTGGTATATTAGACAAGCTGTCACCCCGAAGCGGGCGACACAAGATGTACCTTGAAAATTGAACAATGTAAGAAAAAGCTTATGCAAATAAGCACCAAGAAAAGGGCTTTTAAGAGTCTGAAAAGACTATAAAA